>Ga0307514_10000374_pt1 | contig 102369 bp, 79 predicted proteins | sample 16_EM_MG_FD_203088 | JGI IMG/M metagenome (GOLD analysis project Ga0307514, IMG submission 203088) | Populus trichocarpa ectomycorrhiza microbial communities from riparian zone in the Pacific Northwest, United States - 16_EM | ecosystem: Host-associated > Plants > Roots > Unclassified | place... | reverse complement strand
GAGTCTCAGCACCTGGCGCGCCTCCCACCGACCGCCTCCAGATCGACCACCTCCAAGTACTCCTCCAATCTCGCTCGATCATAGCCTGCTACAAGTGCATCTCCAAACTCGCTCGATCACGGCCTCCCAGTGCATCTCCAAAGTCGATCGATCACGGCCTCCAAGTACATCTCTCAGTTCATTCGATCTCGGCCTCCAAGTGCATCTCCAAACTCGATCGATCACGGCCTCCAAGTGCAGCTCTCAGTTCACTCGATCTCGGCCTCCAAGTGCATCTCCAAACTCGATCGATCACGGCCTCCAAGTGCAGCTCTCAGTTCACTCGATTTCGGCCTCCAAGTGCATCTCCAAACTCGCTCGATCACGGCCTCCAAGTGCAGCTCTCAGTTCACTCAATCTCGGCCTCCAAGTGCATCTCCAAACTCGCTCGATCACGGCCTCCAAGTGCAGCTCTCAGTTCACTCGATCTCGGCCTCCAAGTGCATCTCCAAACTCGCTCGATTACGGCCTCGGAGTGTATCTCTGAGTTGTAGATTGGTAGCTATATAGATACATAGATACATAGATGAGAGTACAACCTGAATATATGAGTTTTAAAAGTTCCCAAAGAAGATGTTGTTTTTCCCAGAATGCTCTACTGTGATTCGAGGTGCTCCCAGACGCTCCCAGGTTTGTCGCCGGCGCTCCTAGGTGCTCTGCTATGCAACGCGACCTGTCGCCTGGGCGACGGGCAGCGTGTAATTTTCCGTCAGAGGGTACGAGGTTCCGTCAGAGCCGTCAGAGCCGTCCGGAACACCCGGGTGTTTCAGACGGAAACTAGAGTTGTTGCTGATGTAATCCAGAAACCCACGCGATCATTACAAATCCACTCCGAACGCGAGTTACTGAAAAGATTCAGAGAGAGGGGCAGTGGCAATTGCAACCGCAGGCAGTGTCTACACCTCGATCAATGGTCTCCGGCAGTCGCAGCATCCATAGATTTGGTCACTCAGACATGACGTGTCTTGTGTTTGCAACGAGCAGACTCCTGGAGCTCTACATGTGGAACAGACGGCCGTTTATGAGTGCAAGCGACTTGGAGACAGTAAGTTATGCAACGCGACGCGTTTTGAAAGCATTAGCTGAAGGCCCACACTGGCAGATAATAGAGATGTACTGGAACACAGCAATGCAGCAAAACAACATTTGGTCCATAGCATTCGAGGCACGCACAAAGGAGATTTTGAAAGAGGTATGCTGAAACAATGGCACACTTTGGATATTACACGCTCAAACGGTACCAGGTTCGAGCACAAGTCGATAAGGTTATATCCCATCTTATTCAATCAGCAAGGGAAAACATAGCAGAGCTTAATGATCTCCACCGCTTTGAATCCGCCGCAGAGCGTTTGGAATTCATTGATTCCCTTCTGGCAGACAATAAGTATCTTTTTCCTATCGCAGAGCGTGTGGAAGGTGGTGTACGCGGTCCAAATCCAACGCAGAGAGAGTCGAAAGCTGCTAACGAATGCCTAGCGTCCACTTTACTTCCTGGCGGAAGCAATCCCGCGGTTTATATACATCAAATTTTATCATCGGGCGAATAACCGCGGTAAGTGTGCTGATGGATTTTATAATTCCATGATTGACGACAAGGACGGTCATATACCCTCGCCACTGATCATGTTTACCTGCACCGTGTTGCGCCATGCTCTCCTGGAGTGGCAAAAGAACAAAGGTGTTCATCCGAAAGCTTCCAAGTTAAAGCTGAAAGCGAACAGACCTGATCGCTCGAACTACTTCAACTGCAAGAATGACGGTGGTAAGATCGCATCCTGCTGCGCTGTAACGGGTCGCAAGTTGTTAACCCCGCCTCGCGTTGCAGACACGTATACATTCTTGATGAATACCTGGAACACACTACCGGAGAGTGACCAGCAGAGGGTGTATAATAACACTCTTGCCACAGTCAAGTGTCAGATCCAACAGGCGGCGAACCCAACGCCTGCTGTGGTGATCAGCGTGGATGCAGCGCATGTTGACAATGCTATTGTTCTTGACTATTTGACCTCCGAAGTGGCGCTTGAGGAACCTGAGATCGGAAGCACTGACCCAAACATCCCGATAGACAACAATTGCACGGATGACGGACTGCATTTCTGGATGCCGGGGGGCAGCGGGGATTTGGAAGATGAAGGTGACGAAAGCGATGTCAGTCCCACCGCCAGCCGGCGACGACGGGCCGCAACTGAACTCGAGAGGTTTGTCCTGGGAACCAGTGATGTCGACGGGTATGAGGGCGAGAATGGCGATGATGCGGATGCGGATGAGGGGGAAGAAGCATCGCAAGCCGATGATGGATCAACGCAGAATGTGGAGGACTGAGGGCATAGTACTAGAGAGTGTGAAGATTGGACAGTATATTTCAGACATGTAAAATACGATAATGGTGGAGCCAATGCAACGGCAAGCGATGTATGCAAAGCGAAGACTGTATTGCAATAAGTGACAAAATCTCAAAGCTAAACATAAATGAGAGTGCGGCATGTGGCTATCGGCCGAAGAAAGGCATAAACATCGCCAGGCGTTGTCTAAATGGCTACTGCATAACTGCAACCCCTGCGAAGAGTGTCACATACGTGTCGTTCCGATGGTGCGTATACATCACCACATGCCGGACGGAAAGTAAAGGAAGCCTGACCCTGGAGCGGCGAGCGTAATATACAACGCGACGCATCGCAACAATAAGAGGCATGGTATATTAGCCGCCGCAAGGGAGGTATGCAACGCGACCCGTCGCTTGCGCGACGGGTCGCTTCTGATTCTCCGTCAGAGGGTACGAGGTTCCGCCAGAGCCGTCAGAGCCGTCCGGAACACCCGGGTGTTTCAGACGCAAACTAGGGTTGTACCTGATGGTACTTTGTCAATTATCTTTGCCACACCTGGTCTCATGGCCGACACCTTATTGATTCTAGCATTGCCCTCTTTTCATGTCTTTGACTCTTCCCAATGTCTATGCTTTCATTCTCTCCAAATTGCTGATCGCGCTCGTGGGATTCCTAAGACTTGGTGCGGCCTCTAAAACCGAGACAGCTCATGAATGCACCCAAAGCGAGCTGTATGACGTGCGCCATGCACGGTATGTGGTTCCCCAATGCCGGCCATTCGATTCCAGAGGCCTCAACTGTTGATAGCAGCTCGCGTGTTATCAAGTATTTTGAGGATGCATTATCAGTTGTAATTCCAAGCAAACGGCCGTCAGTAAGCCCAAAACGATCAAGCAGGTCCTCCCAATGTACCGCTAGTCTTGCTCCAGTATGTTCGCCTTTGGCATATCATACTTAATGAGCTTTCGATACGGGAATATAACAGGCGATCAACCACATCGAAAGCGAGTGGAACCTCATGCAATGCCCAAATTGGATCCATATTGTATGCAATGACCGATGTTATGGCCAATTTGTTGGTTGATGTCCATCCGTCGAAAGCTAAACACACTCTATTTTGTACCGGCAATTGCTTCTTAATTGCATCCACTGTCAGTGCATATTCCCTTGGGCAAATGTTACTAAGAGTCGTAGCAGACGGCAGCACTAGGTCGTCGCGTAATGCCATATGTGACCCCCATAGCTCGAGATTTGATATAGCGTTCAATGGAATATATGCCAAAACAAATCCTAACATGAGGTAGCGATTCCACGTGTCTTGGTGAAATTCGGAAATTTCAAAGTCCTTAGCTGCCAGTTTGGAACGTTTTGTCTGTCATTTCGGTCAATATGGATTAAACTGGATATTAAACTCAATTTTCCTCTGCAAAAGTAGTATTCTGATTCCTCGACTTTCTTGGCTCTTCAAAATGGCCAAAGCTGTTTCATCGACCGTCGAACAAGTCAATTCGGTGACCTCTGACTCTGTCAATTCATTTAACTGTGTGATGTGAGCTTTTGCCAGCAAGTGTTTCCCCATTGAGCATTTCCCATTTTCTGATGGATGGCAAAGTACTTGAGGGCAAACGATACATATGACGCCAGGGCTGTTGGACACCTTAACTCCACAGTGTAAATGGAATCGCCATGAAGGCGCATGTCTAGAAGTATTCGAAGCAATAGGCTGCTTCGACCCTATATTCATTGAAGCCCACCATGCGTCGAAGATGATTTGCAAAGTATTGACGCTCAAATCGCGAATAAAGACACGTTCATTTTTGGAAGAGATTATAATCTCGAGCAATGAGGTGGTCAAAGATTATGTCTCCGACATGGCGGTACAAATTAGGAAGCTGGGTAATACCAGTCGAAAGGCTGCCAAAATGAACGATAAAGTATAGCAGACTGCTGGTTCTTAAATATTGACTTCTACAGCTACAAGGAAAATAATAAGATCAGTAAGGCATTGTGTGAATATTTGTGAAGTTGATTACACGAACAAATTGCAATGACTGACCGCATAAAACTCGATTTAGGAACAGCACAAGGCAGTTTATTGCTGTGTAGCGGAAGCAGCCTTGACACACCGCGGGCACTCAATTGTAGGAGCCGGACGCGTTATCGTCACTTGCATTTTTGCCAATAAACGCTGCCAATAGGTTCATTGTGGTTTATCAGTGTTCCATTCTGGCAAGACTATCCAAGATGCCAGTGCAAAAATTGTTGACGCTCTGTTGACGCTCATTTTTAGGACATACTATCGATGGTGTTAGCAATGTTTTTGCCTAGAAAGGCGGCGGATAGCGCGATTATGAAGGATCATCGCCGCACAGCCCATGCATATGCCCAAATGCAAAGCCACAAGTCGTTGATGCTCTGTTGACGGTCATTTTTAGGACATAGTAGAAATGTTGCTACCACCATTGTTGTATTGAAAGGTGGCCAATAATTCGATTATGAATTACTGTACCTGCACAGCCTACTGGATGTTTCATGACGCAATGCCAAGAATCATTGACTGTCCGTTGATGCTCATTTTGAGGATGTGGCAATCAGCAAGTCAACTGCTTTTTTCCCAATAACGCCGACCTCAACATTCAGTTTGGATCGAAATTACAATGCAACACATTGATTGCTGAATCTATATGACTTAAAATCGTTGACACTCTGTTGACGCTCACATTAATCACATCCAAACAGCTTTTGTACATTCAAGAATTGTATGCAATGAATCATATACGCATTTTTATCATCCAATATTACATTTGTATGTATTATTGTTTGCATTCAGGAGTTTTGTTACCTCTCACTTTCTGATCAACTGCTCTCAACCCTGTCCGAGTGAGAGATGACGTAGTGTATTACATTCTCGCGTTTTCGGCCACCAATTGAAGGCATGAAGATCATTTCACAAGTTTTTAGTAAATATAGCTCGACTTCCACATCAGTCCCTATCCAGATCCTTCTCCTCAATTTCCATGACATACCACAAGCAATGTCAAATATCTCAACCATGTCCACCAGGTCTGTGCAGCGAGTTATGCAGCTGCATACATGGATGTATTCAGCATGAAGGTTGTCGTTCAGATCAATTTGTCATCGGCACTGACCGCTCTTTCTTTGACACGTATGACATCACTTACTTAAATTTTGTTAGCATACTTCGTTACTAACATTGCGTTTGATTTGTCGCTTAACAGTCACATCCAAAAGAAAACGGAACGTTTGTACAGTCTTACAGTGCGATTTGGATTTTAGAACATTCACATGGTGTGTTCGACCCTTGCACATGCACAGACGAATTATCATGTCTTACAATTTGGTAACTGAAAACAAGAAATAGGTGACATGTAGCAAAATTGGTAAAGACATTGCTTTTCACCGCGATCAGACGACAAGAATTACACCTTGCATATCTATTCTCCCAGAGACTCAGGAGCCGTCAACATCTTTTTGTAGGAATCCGATACCTATATGGTATTAGCGGGAGACTATATGCACGGGTAAAAGCGTACTGATTGAACTCGCTTCGCTTTCAGTAACGAGGACAAAACAGGCTCCACAGCTGGCTCACCACTCGGTATGCTTCATTTTGACTACGGCTTTACTGAACCTAGCCTGATATGACTACTTCCTGATCGAGAAGTCCGTTGCAGCCTTTGTGATATTCCGGGGACAATGTCAAGACTTTCCGAAAGTTCTCCAAATGTTATCGCCGGAGGTGCCGGAGCATCATCAATCGTTTCCTGCTGAAGGACTGCCGGAACACTCAATTCGGATGTGCCGTAATTTTTATCTCTTTCACGGAAGTAGTGAGAGCCATCCGCCCATCCTGGTTGAGTCAGATCGTCGAGCTTCCTCTACTTCTACCGAAAGCTCTCCATACGTTGCTGTACCATTTTGTTGATTTTACCCATCACCCAGCTGGATTCGTCATCATCGCTCAGCTTGCCCTGCTCAGTCTCTTCATCATCCTCATCTTCCCCATCCTCCCCATCGTCGGAACATGCAAGATCACTCAGATTGTCTCCGATAGCAACCAGCATCTCCTCCAAAGTCTTGGCGGGCTCTCTGGACGTCAATCCCGCGATTTCAGCATGTGGCATATCATCCTGCTGTTGTTGAACCGCTGCCTCAGCATCTGCAACTCGCTTTGTTGCCCCAGCGGTTTCTCTCTGAACATAATCCTCAATACATTTCTCTTTCATTTGATTGTTTAAGAAGTGTGTTTCTCGTCACTTGTCCGCTGCAAGTTTCTTTTTGGATCTCAAGCTGCACAATACCCCATGGGCTCGGACTCCCTCTGCCTCCAACCCGCTCTTGCCTTCATTCGCTTGATGACGTCATGGGGTTGAGTGCTTTCTCGATTTACTGTGTCTGCCTGCTGGGAGTGGCGAAATGTTCTTTTTTGCAGCATTGACCATGGTAGTTTGCATGGACTTTGTTGTTGGGCGAGATGTTGAATGTTGCAAGTTATGGACAATATGGAGGCAAGCTGCATCTTTTATGTCAAGGTTGGTACATTTAGTCATCTTGAACAAAGCAAAATCTCCCTCTTGACGGACAAGAAATCAGGAATAGAAACTCTAACCATACGATATGACATGAATGTTAGCGTCCTTTTCATGAAATATCCCGGGGATTATTTGAGACAAACATCAACAGACATCCTTTCCTTCAAACTGCATCCTATTTATATATAGCAATTGAGCTATTCCGGGCGTCTTACACTGTAATTTATCCATGTTAACAAACAAACAACATCAGACTGACACTTTGGAAATTGCGGGGCAGTGGGAAACCCCTCCAATGTGCAGCCATACTCAGTACGATTCATCTTGAGCATAACGATCATGTTGGCTGCTACTTATTTCTGTCTAACATGAAGCTGACTATATAGTCATCAGGGCTTCCCACTTCCTTTCGTTATCATCTTCCTCTCCTATTCCAAACCAGCACATCACGGATACACAATCACCTGCGCCAGGTCAGAGCGGATCCAATACCGGCAGATTGGCGGGTGCTACATCAAATACAGATAATCTTAGCACACAACAGGAGGGCAGACACAAGTTATTTCACTGTGACGCTGCCAATGCAGCCACCAAACATATGGCGCAGAATGCACATAGAAAAATCGTCCGCAAGACGGAAAGCAGGAAAAATCAGAAGCAGCATGCGGTGGGATGTGAGTGTAACCTTATCAAGGCAACTAGCGGTCAATTAATGGTGGAATGTGGAGCGACGGTCCGTAGAGAGCTACTTAACAAATTTATCACTGCCCGTAACGGGAAACCTCCATGGTTGTCAAAGGCCTTTGTCCGCATAGTCCGCGAAATCGAATGTCATAATGTTGTCAGCTCTGGGATATTCGCAGATGAATTTCCTGATAAGCATCCCCGGCAGTGGCAAAACAGGCGTTAATCATCATACAGGAGGCTAGGGAAGCGTATATGGCAGAGGTAACAGCCGAATCTCTTTGTTAAAAGCATCAACTAATGGCTTGTAGGTTTTCAACATGTCTGCAACAATGGCCAGGAAAGGAGGGCGGGTACAGCTGGAACAGTCCGACATGTGCCTGGCGTTGAATATGTCCAAAATGGCAAAAGAAGGCATTTCTTGTGCTGCAATGGTGAAAACGAAATATCTCAGTAAGAGACCACCTGCTGAAGTCCGAGAAGAGAAGAAGCGGGGTGTTGAGTTTCCTGGGCATAACAAGGTGAAGGCTGCGATACAAAGACACCTGGCAATGCTTGATCAAAATCAAACGTCCGGCTACCTTCATTGCCAAAATGGCACGGCAAAGCATCTGCCGACACGCTGGAGACAGAAAGGAACAGATTAACCTCCACCCACCCGACGCCAAGTGCGGACTCCGGAGCTGACTCCACATCAGCGCGGCATGGCACCGGCCCCACCTACCCCAACCGGTAACACTTCCAGAGCTCAACTTGCTGAAATTGTCAATTTGCCGGCCGGATATAGGTATTCACAGACAGCTCTTCCCTATGAAGCATTTTTTGCAGATGCTGAGGATACCGAGCACGATACCGATTTTGATCTAGATATGCTGAGTGATAGTGGTTCGTATGCTATCTGTTGTGTGGTAATGCGGCTAAGATTCATTTTGAAGACAAAAGCAGTGTATTGAGTGATCCTGACACTGATGATGAGCAGTGACCGAAAGACATGGGATTTTGGAGATCATTATTATATATCTCTGTGTATTATTAAAGCACAACATAGCGATCAAGAAGAAAGTGAATGAAAACACCAGAAAGGCAGACAAAACAATGTGAATGATAGACTGTGCTAAATTGAATGATTGCATATTGTGGATACAGCCATGGCAAAATGAGTGTGATCTGAGCGTCAACGATTTTGGGTCATGCATTCTGGGAAATTACACCTCCCATAGGTTGTACTCAGTCATATAGGTATTTTAGCCGGCCTTTATAGGCAAAACAGATTGCGATACCCTCCCTGCCCAATCATGAAAATTAGCGTCAATGGAGCGGCAACGATTTTTGCTCATGCATCTTGGGAAATCACACATCCGACAGGTCGTAGTAAGTCATAAAGTAATTTTTGCCTGCCTTGATAGGCAAAACAGATTACAGTACCCTCCCTGCCCCATCATCAAAATAAGCATCAACGGAACGTCAACAATTTTTGGTCATGCATCTTGGGAAATCACATCTCCAATAGGTTGTAGTAAGTCATAAAGTAATTTTTGGGTTCCTTTATAGGCAAAACAGATTGCAATACCCTCCCTGCCCCATCATGAAAATGAGCGTCAACGGAGCGTCAACGATTTTTGGTCATGTGTCCTGGGAAATCACACCTCCAATAGGTCATACTCAGTCATAAACTTATCTTTGCCAGCCTTTATAGCCAAAACAGATAGTAATACCATCTCTGCCCCATCATGAAAATGAGTATCAACGGAGCTTCCACAATTTTTGGTCTTGCATCTTGGGAAATCACACCTCCGATCAGTTGTTTTAAGTCATAAAGTAATTTTTGCCAGCCTTTATAGCCAAAACAGATAGTAATACCATCTCTGCACCATCATGAATATGAGCGTCAACGGAGCGTCAACGATCTTTGGTCATGTGTCCTGGGAAATCACACCTCCAATAGGTCATACTCAGTCATAAACGTATCTTTGCCAGTCTTTATAGCCAAAACAGATTGCAATACCCTCCCTGCCCCATCATGAAAATGAGCGTCAATGGAGAGGCAACAATTTTTGGTCGTGCGTCATGGGAAATCACACCTCCCATAGGCTGTAGCCAGTTATAAAGAAATTTTTGGTTGCCTTTATAGGCAAAACAGAGTGCAATACCCGCGCTGCCCCATGATGAAATGAGCGTCAACAGAGCGTCAACAATTTTTGGTCTGGTATGATGGGTAATCTGCGGGGCGACAGGTTGCATATAGTCATAAACTGATTATTGGCTGCCTTTATAGGCAAAAATCAAAATGAAACGCCTTCTGCCCCATCTTCAAAATGCATGTCAACAGAGTGTCAACAATTGTTGGCCGTCCATCATGGTTAATCACAGCGCGATGTGGCGGTAATTGTCTATATACATCGTTTTGACTGTTACTATACGCTAAAAGGCTCAAGAATACTTAGTGGTAGCTCTGTAAATGAAATAAGTTGTTACTGTCCCGGAAGATGTAGCTAGAATATACCGTATATATCTGCCTATAAAGGCTGCCATATTTTTCTTTATGGATGCTTGTGATAAAGCTCCATTCATATTACCGAAGATGCAAGACCAAATACAGTTGACGCTCTGATGACGCTCATTTTCAGGATGTGGTTGGGCGTGTGAGAATTGTTATGGGGGTGTAGACCCTAAGTAACTTAACAAAGTACCCGCTGATATTTGTCCAGCACTAGGTCCACGGCAGTAGATCCTGTACATTTCTCGAGCTATTTTCTGAATCTGAATTATTACTGAAATTGGAACTATCCGTGTCTTCGCAGGGGCCTGATGCCCGCGGCTGATTAACGATGGCCACGCGTCCCTTCGGTTATCCTGTTCATGCATGATATCATCTCGGCACATAAATCCGACTATAACCTCAACTTTGACATCTTGCAACTTGAATGATTGGTAGTTAGAACGTCTGCTCTCGAGAGAGACGTCTGCGTTATTTAATATCCAGTCGAGATTAATAACTCATAGTCTTTACGTGATTAATATCAACTGCTATTGCAACGTAGAACTTAGACGCATTAATCAATTCTGTCTGAGTAAACATTGCAGATCTACCTCCTCAACTCAATGCCGGATGTCTGCTTTTGGCTTAAAGCCAATACCATATTGGCTCAGTAATCAGGTGCCTAGGTTCTTCGCATTACCGGTTTCGACAACAACCCGGGCGTGCCCCTCATCCACTTGACTTGGACACTGGAGAGCGCTTTACTAGCACACAACTGCTGTGCACTTCCGTGCAACCGCATAGTATCTAAGAACGAATCTGGTCGAGAACAATCCGCTCGGCAGGGCTAGGCCCCTTCGATCTGGTGGCGTTGTTGCATCATCAAATCACCTGCCACAGCATTATGCTTTCAATGAATCCGCCAAGCCTCAATGCTTGCCCAATCGAGACGTGATTGGCATGTTCCCGCTAAAGGTCATACCACACGGTACAAGTACCACTACACTGTCATGAGAGAACCCCTAACAGGTATGCTTCTTTTGAACATGAAGGCGGATAATACGTTGAAAATGAAGCATGCAGTACCAATTTCAGTATTGTACGATTCACAGTAGCATATCGGTATGTGACCATAAATGTGAAACCTAAAACGCAGAACCGGAGATTGGAACCGACGGGTCTAGCCAAACCTGGCAAAATCCACAGGTAGACGGGTACGTGTCCGGGTTTGGCCCGCCAAGTGTCAGCGGGTCGGGTTTTTGGCCAGGTCTGGAACAAAACTTACCCATTTTTGCAGTCCAAACCCGGACTGCTGGCTGGTTACCTGGACCCGTTGCGAACACTAGAGTGGGGGATACACTTGTTGGCTTGATTTTCATGTCCAACGGAACACATCTTGCGAATTTCACTGGCCACAAGACTGAGTGGTCTCAATATGTGACAATTGGTAATCTATCATCCACGATCTGCCATATACCCTCAACGCAGACTGATATAATTGTCACTCTCTTGCTGAGTACAATCACAGATTGCAATGACACAAAGAAATGACTGGATGAGCAGCGGCAAACAAATTCAGAGGAGCTGAAAGAAGTACTCCACCAGGTACACCTGCCTATTACCGATAAACATCATCCCAGATTCAAGAGCAGGTATTGCAAAGGGCATTTTACACATTGTAACTTCTGAGGTTGAAAACTGGTTATAGCAGTATTGATTGCTGATTGTTCAGAGTATAGCGACGTACATCTTTTCGAGTGGCGTAGCTATATTTGTTGTGAGAGTCCACTGAACAAGCATGAAGATTATGTCCCTCCTGACAAACAATGCCCCCGGCAGGATCACAACCATGATAGCATGCACGGCAATACCTACAACAAGCCTCGGCACGGCAATTTCTCATCGGGCAATGTTCACTGAGAATTTACCACTTTTCAACTTATTCACTGTAATGTAACGAACCGTCCGAAGCCAGACTTCCTCACTACAATGTTGATCTAAATGCTTGACCACCTGCAGAATTAGATTTTTCACTTCAACAAGAAGCGGGAACTGGTAAACAAGTACAAAGCAATCTGCTTATCCGTATCTGCTTACCCTAGCTTAATAACAAAAATTCAGTCTGATTACAATGTTTCTCAATGGAGTGGAAACGTTATGAAGGAAAACAGCCGGTTGGTGTTGGAGTGGTCACCCAGTCTCAAGGAGGCGCAAGCTCCACTCCGCATCCCATATGGTATAGTACAATTGAGTGTACACCTGCTTTGTTAGAAGTCTATATGAATACACAGTCACATTTATTGTGCCAGCTTCACCAGGCTTTAGCAGTAACTAGATTGATCTCCGGAAGCGCTACACCCATACACGCTCTACACCAACCTCTCCGGAATGCTCGATGCACAAGTGTATCTCTTCCCGTCCCTGTGATTGTTACCTTTGCCATGGCCAAACATTGTCGCTGAAACGATACCTTCTGCTCAGCAATTTCAATTAATTGAGTCTAATTAAGTCCTCGCATTATGCTTTGATCACAATGTGTTCTATGGAATATGTATAAATAGGTCCCATTTCACTTCCTAGCTGGCTGTTCAGTATATCACAAATGCTGATGGTGCTACTGTATAATAACATACTAATAGATGTGTTAATCCACAACTACTCACCCAATGTTAAACTTATCATATATCTGAATCTGGGATGTGAAAGAGTGTATAGTTATGCACATTTGGTATAGAGGACACTTTGTAATCAGAGTCAAACACGCAGACTGGAGTTAATGTGGCTGATACAGGCCACTATCAGCCACTCAGCTTCAGAATTCTGACCTCTAAGAATCGAAAAAGACAAAGATTGTCTCATTATATGAATACTCCATCTTACAATTATGCAATATTGAGCTACATGGTGGACACCTTGAATAGTTTTGACACTGTCAAAGAAATTTTCTTGCTCAGGCAAGCCGACTAAAAGGTAAAGGACAACGCCAATCCTGGCAGAACGGAAGTCATGACAAAGCTACAGGTATAGGTGAAGTAACTGATGAAAATTGAACAGAGTAAAAGAAGGGGCACAAAATGACCACCTGGTGGGATTATATCAGCTACAAGATAGATGTTTCCCAGCAGTTGGATGCCAAGTTCAATATTCCGAATATCCACTTGATATCTCATTGGGTCATACAGATTCCTCCATATGCATCCTTACAACAGTATTCTACTGAGTGACATTAACAGGAACCTAAATCAAACATCACGGATTGTTGGAACGCCTCCAATTACCATCTCAACTACCTGACCTATGTAATCTCCTTTCAGAGTTGCATTCAGTGCTACAAAAGCAGAGATCTTGATGGTTTAGCCGTCGCTTAGAATGAGGTTATCAGCCCTGCTGTGTGCAAGGTTCTCCATGCCGTTGCCGATCTGGCTGCCTCTTGGAGCTTACAGTCATAGGCAAAGCCGCGAAACCAAACTTCAACGGACCCCATTACCCCAGTGATGGAATGGATCCTCACAATATGATATCAGACTTCTGAGCATTTGTCGACAATATTGAAGACCAATCAGGCAGGGTGACAATATACATCAGCATGGAGGAATTACTCAAACGCATGAGTGGTAAGAAGATGGATATTTCTGATGACCAACCACACGCAATTGAGCTATGTCTTTAGCATGGTATTCAAGCTCCAGTTGAGGGTGTCGATTGCAAACACATATCGGGGAAATATTGATGCACAGAAAGCCAGAGGTGGTGCTGAGGTGATCCACAGAACAACATGGTGTGGGGAAACCAATGCTCTGTGAGGTGATATGGTGCGCTGAGTGGGCTTTTCCTGTGGGAATGGCATGGACAATCAAATATCAAACTCCTCATTCATGATCATGCTATCACTGAGTACTGGTTAACTTTGCCACTCCCCACACTACCTGGAACCTCATGGAACCTGGATCCAGTTTTGAAATTTGTACAAATGAGTTAAACACATTCAGATGTTGCTTGCCAGGTTTTAAGCATGGAATACATTGTTCGCTGCATGTAAGTAATCCCATAGAACGCAACCAATAGTCAGACAGGAGTTGTATAGAGAGAGCAATAGATTGACAATAGCAACATTCATCTGGTGACTTTGAATAATGAGTGAATTGTGTAAAGAGTGAATTGCAGTTTGCATGAAGAAAGAAAGAACACAAGGACAGATTTTTTCATCGTCACCCATCGCATTGAAATCACTATTCTAGCATGGACCCAATGACCCCATTCCAACATATTGTCAGAATTGGCCAAAACACCAGACTACCATTAGAAAATAGAAGGTGAACAGAACAAGAAATGATGGTGAAACTGCGCTCTGAGGGCGACATTCAACGTGACACATGGTATTGATGGTGGGCATCCTCTAATCTGCCACCAGAGTGTCAATGATTGAACTGAAGGAGTGTCTTCACTATGATGGAGCCATTCTACCAGAATGGAATTGTTTTTTACTGATATGGTACAGCTCTCTCCAATTATGGAATATGTGATATTAGATTGTTTAGTTGATAAGACTTCTGGTTATGAGCTTGGGAGATTCAACTAGATATAGCCATCTGAGTAAGGAAGTATGCTGCACGGCTCACATGGAACTCCTGTATATATGTTCGGACCAATACACGAACTTTGCCAGTTCGTCAAAAGCAAGGAATGGTACACAAATTTTGACCTGTTCACACTGAGGACCATGTATGTGACCTTGCCAAGTACAAGATTTGATCCCACTAGACAAAGGGAACCATACAATGAGCATAGTGTAAGACCTGTGATATGTATACTTGGCTTTCCAACTGTTCCAAGAATTTCAATCCTCTATCATCACTGACTGTCCTAACTGTCAGTTTAACAACCTTAAGCACCTCACAGGGTGGGAAATTTCCTTGACCCTGCACCTGGTAGAGAAATTTAGTCCTGACTTGATAAATATAGTGTCCAATAGATATTCGTAATATAGGAACTATGATCAAGAGTACATGAAATAATACATTAATTGTGGCAGTGACTCGACAAGGACTCAGAGATTGCATCATGCGCAATATTGATGGAAGTTGTTGAGCAAGCTATTGTTATCTAGTATCGTGTCCATTCATGCGAATTGTCGTGTCTTTAAATGGGGCTTCCCAGAGCTTGAGACAATTAAATGAGTAGAATTCGCATAAATTGACCAGTTCACAAACCTCTTGTCCGGTTTACGAATGGGACAAAATATCGCGAACCGGTAAGTCTAGTTTGCGAACTGGAGGGTTCGCTAATGGGTCGGAACATATATCGGCTTGAAATCTCTTAGAGATACAAGCAACAATCTTTATACAAATAAATGTGTTATCTGCAGGCTGTATAGCGTAACAGGGGCAGGGTTCACTGTTGTAGAAGGTACATATCCAGGGGCGGACGTAAATGATGGTCTCGAGGTCGTGGTGGAAGGAGTTTACTTCACCCTTATGAATACTGAAGGCCATGACGTCGGGCGAGCTAGTGCTCAGTTTTGCAGCCACGGTGGATGGCGATGCCTAGGTGGATTAGGAAGCCGCATGAGGGACGGGGAGTAGGGTCGATTAGGATGTTAGAGAGGGAGACGTCGCGGTGGAGGATACGCTCGATATGGATGAAGCTATAGTGGCCTGAGAGCGTTAGTGAAGATCAGAGGTTGGAGGGGTAGGCTTTTTAAATGTCTTCGGTGGGCAGATCTGTACCCAATCCTGCAGCTGCGATTTGTCGGACGGAGAGTTTTTTGGACTAGTGGAGTACTGGGTGCTATATATCTGGTTGCAAATAACTCAGAGTGGCGAGTGGCGAAGCATCAAAGTTTTCTGTAATGATTCTGTGTATAAAAATCGAGTCTTTCTTCATCTCTCCTTCTCTGCTTCTCTTCACTGTATCATAGAATCAACACACACGGTTCTCCCCTAATAATTGTAACAACACTGGGCCGTGTGTGTAAGCCGAGTTGTTACGATATGGAAGTTGAGGAGAACCGTGTGTGTAAGCCGAGTTGTTACGATATGGAAGTTGAGGAGAACCGTGTGCGTGTATTCTATGGTACAGAGAAGAGAGAAGGAGAAAGACTCGAGATATATACAGGAGGTAGCAGCCCCTGCAGCAGTGGCCGTGTATCAGACCTATAACATCATGTACATCTGTAACACGAGTGTGTTACATATCTAGTGGTGGCAAGTGACCCAGAGTGGCGAGTGACTCAAGAGTGACGAAGCATCAAAATTGTCTGTCATAATTCTCTGTATATACATCGAGTCTTTCTCCTTCTGTCCTTCTCTTCTTCTCTTCACTGTATCATAGAATCAACAAACAGTTCTCCCCTAAGTACTATAGTAACAGAGTGATGGTGGAGTGAAGCGAATGATGAGTGGTGACTGGCCATTAATTGGATTTGTGCTCATGCACACCGGTTATAAGGTTCCTGTGCCCAGAATTTAGATCTGAGAGCTGTACGCTATGTAATCCGTTGCAAAACGAGTTGTTTTCAAACTAAAATACCGCAAAGTAAAGAACGGCAAAATCCGACAGTTCCCACAGGATCCTCGTTCAGAGCGCTAGGTGCCGTACCCTGGATAATGGCGGACCCTGAAAGATTGGCGGCCCCGGAAATATTTGCCAGTATGGGGGTCGCGGGGTATCTTAGATTGCGTCCCGGAGTGCTGCGAAGAGTTTGGAAGGTTGGGATGCGACGACCGATGGTGGACATGACGACAGTGTTCTCAACCGTCCCGTCCGACGGCCGGGGACGGCATGCCGTCCGAAATCTTGCTAGGACGGACGGGACGCCTCCATAACCGTCCGTCCCGTCCGAGTATAAGAATGACGGCTGGACGGCCGTCATCGGGCGGTTACTGTTATACTTAGAGGAAACCAAATTGAGTATTGAGAGTACTCGTTAAAAGATATAAATAGATGTTTCTATACAGAGTTCCTATAAAATTGTACAGATGGAGCAGATGCTAAAGGATCTTGCTTTCAAGGTTAGGATAATTGTAATGAGTTTTATATAATTATTATGTATATTGAGAAATATCCATGGATGTCGATAGATGACGACCAGGGACGGCCGCGCTCCGTCCCCGACCGCCCTGCCTCAAAAAGACAGCTCCGTTTCCGTCCTACCCTTGGACGGACGGCGTTTGGCCGTCCCGTCCCGTCCTTTGTTATTTCGGACGGACGGGACGGTTGAGAACACTGCATGTCGACACCTGTTAGAATACGATGGTTGAGGGTTGCCGTGGGTTGCGCGAGGAGTGTTTGATTTATGGCGATTTGAAGAAGAGGAGGTAAGGCGTTTGGCTCTGGAAGTGGTGGCCGGAGTGACTCAATACAATCTGACTCGAGGACTTCGGGCTTGATGACAGTGCAAGGTGAAAGTTTCTGACGCATCATAGAAGCGATATCTACTGCATTCCCGCTTTCCTACGCGTGATAACCGTGCCAAAGATACACTGGAAGAAAGGGGACATCTTATTCATTGTACGCATTAGTTTGCCCTCATCCTGATGCTCGACTGCACGCCATTGGTTGATGACAAATTCCCAATCGCTGGTAGAGTCATCGTCGCTTGGAAAGGAACGTTGAGGACTCTCCTCTGCTAGAAACCTTTTGGCAATATAGTACGCGCTCTCGCTGGTGATAATGGCAAGCCAATTAAATATCGGCACCGGCTGCATTGCAATTTATACTGGCGATTCTTCCGCTCGGGTGATCGTGGCGGGGATGTACACCAAAGACTACACGGGTTCTGTAAGATCGTGAGAGAAGGTGGGATCGTACACATCCCAAACCTGCTGCATTGGGCTCCCACCGGATGGTTGGATCGAAACCAACTCTCGTTGCGTCCAACATCACATATCCGTAAATGACGTGTAGGAAATACGTTTAGGTTTCGCTTATGCTGAATAGGGTAGAACACGAGCGGTCGAAGAGCCAGGGCTGCAGCTTCTCACCGCAGAGGCACAACCCATGTCCAATCATTTATTCCTCGAGGGTTACTCTGGTGTTCTCGGTTAGCGGCACCCCCACTGCCGGCAACATCCGGTCGGGCCATCTCAGATCGAGCACTAAGGATCTATAAACAATTTTTAGCGCCCAAGGGATTATCTTCGTTTCATCACATTAGACAGCTCCATAAGCCGCTAGTCTCACCCTGGACATTTGATAACTTAAACCATGGCGGCATGCTACAGAAGTTGAACAGCTTAATCGCTTGGTTTGGTGTATTTATTTACAATTACATCAACGCTTGGAACTAACATTATTTATCTCTAGAGAAACTACGCCGGGAGCAACATTATATCATGGATATCGGGCATCTCCGAGATATGGGGCCTTATTTCCGCCAAAATACCCCGTGTCCGTGGACAAAGTATGAATTTTACAATTTACGCAGTTACCACTATTAAAATAAGACTTTGTCCACAGGGTTGTGGGATAGTGCACGAGATTGTTAGACGGGGACAGGCTACAACCTGGTGGATTTTGCGCGTACTCTACATGACGGGTCATGACAGGGGTTCGTGTGAGACAAGTTCTAAATCCCAGATATGTCCACTCCCTTGTACTCTATTCCACGACCAGGTTCAACGACCACATACCGCGTCCAACAACCCCGTCTATAGTCCAGGAGTTGCAACTATTCCAGGCGTCGTAGGCATGAGGACTATTGTGTTGCAAGACTTGAGCACCATAACCGAGAGTGGCGACTATTGATTTTCCCGTGCTGATACGCGCTAGATTCGAATCTCTCTAACAAGTAACTACGTAAAGTTCAGAGATGCCAAGTCAAGAAGCGGATCCAACCCCAATCAAACTAGGTTATGAACTTTGATAGAGGACTAACGGTAGTAATAAGACCGTCGTTCCCAAATCTACCCAGTTGAGAACCCCGTTACTCTAGCAAAACTACGCTGGGAGCAACTTTAATTGTAATACATCAATACCGGGCATCACCCCTAGTCCAGGAAAGTTGCAACTTTTCCGCACGTCGTAAGCATGGGAACTATAGTTTTAAGAGTCTAGAGTTCTACAGTATACATAGCTAATAGTAGCAACTACTAGTTTTCCTACCGTGCTAATACATATCGAACTCGAATCCCAACTAGTTCGAGTACAGAGATACCTAATCAACAAGCGAACCCTTCAGATTTGGCTATGAACTTCGATAGAGCTGAGAATCCCGCAGTAAGGCATATGTGATGAGGTACATATCCTGCAGGCGTCAATCCGTACAACAGGGATTAACCTCGCGCCCCCCACGGCGCGGTACGGTAAGACCAAAGTGATGCAGAAGCGTGCATCAGTGTCATGATTGTGCACAAACGCAAAGAACTTATCATTGCCGCTTGTATTGGGATGCATGTGTACGCGCAGCTTTTCAACCCGGATTAGTCGATCGTGCGGATGGTGTGGTTGCAGCTGATATGCGCGCATTAATATCGCCAAACTGGATCAAGTCCAAGAACCTGCGAGATCAATCCCGCCGATTTCTTGCATTTTATGCTGGAACCGCATTTCGATGTCGCTTGACGTGGGAATAGCTAACTCATGAATTCACGACAAAGCTTCACGTCCGGACCAAACACACTATTCTCCACTCGCTCTCATATCATCGCGGGTATGCGGGTGTATAACAAGTGAAGTCTGCTGCAGAGTAATACATGCGCGGTGGCGCTTGCACAGTAATTGACCTTCCTGTCACAGGCTCAACTGCAGCTGCTGCTTCATTCCAAATAGTTTCGTGCGCTATGCATTATGCTTTCCAAAGCGCTAGTTTCTCAATACAAGAAAAGGGTTTGAGATGCAGCCGCCATAATTGCTTATCTCTCGAGTACTATTTGACAAGAAACGCGGCAAAAATGTACCTGTCGCATTTCTTGGCATTCTTCGTTTGGGGTATGTATTTCGTTGCTTTTTCTCTTCCCACCAACTGGGGTTAATTAAGGTAGGAATCCTCGCTTATTGACGTCTAGCACCCCTTCATATACAGCTGATCATGCCGCCGAAGGGAAAATTCATTCCTACTAGACTGGTAACCGTCCAAACTCACCAAACCACAACCATAGAGACCTCCAAAGAATCAATCTAACTATTTAACACTACTACCGTATACCAGTACCATGTCGGCATACTCAGATAAAGCGATCGAAGTAGACCCAGCGGTTCTGGCGAACACCGATGACGAAGACTATGGATCCACCGACTACGCCACCTCAACTGAGAGTCTGACCTCCTCCATCAACGAATACATCTTCGAGAATGGTATGAATTCCGTCCGCCACATTTCACGCAGCTAACATCTCCCGTAGGCCGCCGATACCACGCATATTTTGGTACGGAAAAGAACTTTATGCCCACCGATGAGAAAGAACAGGATCGTCTCGATATGCACCACGAGATCCTGCTACAGGTCATGAAAGGGGAGCTGCTTCTGGCGCCGCTGAAGGATCCGCATCGGATATTGGATATTGGAACTGGTACCGGGATCTGGGCAGTCGATGTGGCCGACAAATTTCCTGCAGCAGAAGTAATCGGGACGGATCTTAGGTATATTACGACGTCTAGGGCGGACACGGGGGTTTCGGAGGTGTGAAGTTTATAGATACACATGGTGTGCTGACGGCGGTAATTTAGTCCTATTCAGCCAGCCTGGGTACCGCCGAATTGTAAATTTGAGGTCGACGATGCTGAGCAGACATGGACATTCCAAGATGTATGTACACCGCCGCTATGCTACACATCATAACTAACACATAGGCAGAACTCATTCGATTATGTGCACTCACGGAATCTGGCACAATCAATCGGGGATTGGGGGAAGTATATGTCTGAGGTATTCCGGTGCACCAAGCCTGGGGGATATTGCGAACTCGCCGAGTTAGGCGGCATACTGCACTCGGATGACAACACATTGCATGCGGGGATCAAGCGGCATTGCGACCTCTGCTGTGAAGCTATGGAAAAAATCGGACGTCCTTTCCCGACACCATCTACGTTGCAAGCATACCTTGAGAATGCCGGGTTTGTTGACATACAGCTGGTCGACTTCAAGCAGCCGCTCGGACCGTGGGCGAAGGAGAAACATATTAAACGCGTTGGGGCGATGACTATGTTGATGGCAGAAACCGGTAAGCTTCCTACCTCCATCTGCGGCGCAGAACCAATGGCAGGAGGTCTAATAGCTGGTAGGGTTTGAAGCTTATGGCATGGCCGCAATGACCAGAATCCTGGAGATGTCGAAAGGGGATGCAACCGAGGTGTTCACACATGCGCTGAAAGGGGTTCGGAATAAGAATTACCATACTTATAACTTCTTGTAAGTGCATCTTGCTAGGCGGGTCCTAAGGATCCTTTCTGACCACAAATGTGTTCCACGGTAGCCATGTGGCTTATGGACGGAAGCCAGTCGTGCCGGAACAGAAGAGGGAGTAGGTCAATGACGCAGCGTGGTTTGCAGAGGATATGCCGGCTTTTTGTCGGTAGCTCCCTACGGCACATGAAATGCGTAAAAGTACAATTACTGAACTGTACAAGTTTCATTTTGATAATTGCCTGAGAAGGAAATGCGCTTTACTACAGAATTGTTACATACACTTAGTTGATGCGCTTTATGGATAGTAAGAAAATAGCGGTGAACACATAAACAGTGTAATCAAGCAAGCTTCAGGTCATACCGAATATATCTAACTGTTGCTCTAAGCAGCAAGTAGTGATTGGTAATATAGCTAAAAATTCTATGAAGTTTTTTATAAGGTCGAATTTATTTTTGAGAGCGGCCTATTATATTCTAGCTCCTGAAGTTATCTCGTGCTCAGCCATAGGATGCTGGGCACGAGAAAACCCCTGAAGATGGTAACCAAATATGGTCAGATCTAGCTATAACGGATGCCAAAATCGATGGCTTTTGTCCGCTACAGCGAGGGTCCGGTGTAGGGTAGCCTTAGTCAGCGCGGAGGTAAAAATTGCATGGGAAAAGCGAGATAAAATGTACACTTACCAGACTGACCGCCCACAACCAGCAACCGTTCTACGCAGCCACCGTAATCTTACTGTCCGACATCCGTCAGCCGCACCATGTGCATGCTCACCGTATCCCCCAATCCTCTCAGTCTTCTCACCTTCACACCTCTCACTAAACAGTAAAGAGTCAACCGTCCATCTCCTGCCTTCTTCCCTGCATGCGATGACTGTAAGCGATAACTAGCTCTTCCTAGTACCAGATGTTTCTATCGGACTACCCATGCAGCAGACGCAGCATTAAGGTAGTACCCACAATCTCACAACCTGTCGGGCTCTTCCCATAAACAATAAACTTTGTCTCTCTCGTGCACCTCCGACTTTGATTTCCGCTATGTCAAACCAGTTTTTGTCGACACATCAGACTCGGTCAACAGACTCGGCGACAGAGTGAGCAAGTCTGAAGAGCGAGTGTTGGGATGTATCTTCATTTCTTGTTGGGTTTTTGCACGGAAATTATGGAGTCTTTTTGCTCCCCGAGCCAGTTTCTCAGCGCGCGTGCGTTTGTTTTCAGTACATGGTGGATCACTTTCAGTGGAAGCTGTTTTCTTGAACGGAGAGTAGTTGTACGATGTGATCCAGTGTTTTATAGATATTCCTCGAGCGCGGTAGCTAGGCCCATCACAATGGAAACATTTCCTTCCGGGCCCTAATCGAAGGAAGGTGGCTCGACCGAAGTCCATGATTGTTTTGTGGGCTACAACTTCCACAGATATATCACCAACCAGCGAAGTACAGTTCTATTCTGGTATACTAGCAGCAGAGATCTCGAAAGTCGACAGTGGGCGGCACATAGCGAAGAGTATGCCGCAGCGCCGGCGCTCACTCAGGCCTGTGGAGATTGATGAACGTTCTGTTGATAGAGCCTAAGGTTCGTGACTGCTCTTTTAGACTTCGTACTTTACTTATCCCTTCCCAACGCATCTTGGACCTTCAGACTTGTACCAAGACAGTCATCGCAGCATAGCCAATACACACGGTTCTCTCCTTCATAAGCGCAACACGTTCAGCAATGGGGGCGCTAGCAGTTCAATATAGTTGACCAGGTTAGTCGGCTGTTCCCGGCTGTCGGACGGCCCCGCCAGCTATGGGCGAGGGGGACTAGCGACGATCAGTGGTTCGATTTAGCTGTTCAGCAGCGCTGGCCACCAGTTGGTAGATGGCCTCTGTATAAGCAGGGAACACTGTATAGGGATACTCATCTGGTCTTCTCACGAGCCGGTTGCTACATTTTACCGAATCGGCTCTAGCGTTGTAAGTCCTCGAGCGGAACCACTTTCTGTCTTAGCTTCTTGTTCTCCCCGGCAACACTATCTCCACCCCTCATCTCCTTTGGTAGATTCGGATCCTCTCTCTGGCAGCATCATTCCCAAAGCGCGGCCTGAACCTTTGCAACAATGTAAGCCTGATATAACCTGTTTCAGAAGCTTATTAATACTCACACGACTTGGTATTCTATGCTTTAATGTTAATACCTCACGCACCAACGGCGAGCGAGAAAGCGAGTCAGGATGGAGATCGATTGTGACATTTCAAGGGTTAGGTGTTTTGCCTCGTTTATTCCGATTGGTTGAATCATAGGTTGTCACTTATCTACTTCAGTAGAATGGGTGGAACACATTGTGAATGAGTGTATGGAGCCTCCTTGATTAGCTCAAATCAATTGTGCGTGCGTGCGCTCTATATATACTGTACAAAAACATTCGGGTGGTGTATAAGTTATTTGATTGCAACTCTCTGTCTCCGTAACAACCAAGTCTGCTCGTTTCCAAAGCGCTCTCCATGCCAGAGCTTTGGAGCGGATGGAGTATACAATAAGGAACTAGAAAGCGAGGAAGTGAGATCAGTCGCTAGCAGCCAAAACGACGCAAGATTCGCGGTGACTTGAGAGCGATACCAGTGACGAAAACCTCAGTTACCTAACTTTGAATGAGTGCGGGGATAGTTGATGTGGCTGGCGGTTTTGAAGTTGCGGGTAAGGGTGCTACCGGTGAAGCCTAATAGCGGTAGCGGTTGTTTATTGCTCTCTACGAAAGATGGGTCGATGGGTAGTTTGCGGCGGTAGATTCGTTATGTTGCTCACTGGGTTAGCGACTTCCGCGGTCTATACCGGCATATGTAGCATGGCGTAAGACCACTCGTAGCTCTTCTTCTCTTGGAAATCTCAACGTGCCCGTTGGATTTGGGGTCAACACGTCAGATTACAGTTCGTAACAGCACTGGCTGCCATAGCGAGGATATTTAGTTACACATGGTTTTGCCTGGCAGCCGAATTCAAGCCTGCAGGCCATCACAAATCACAAACCTGCTGGGAATTGTTTCAAAATGTGGATCTGCTGGTCGGCACTTGCCCGGCCTGGGAATACCGGTAAATTGTGGATGATGAAAATATCGACGTTTACTGCTGGAGGGAACGGATCCACAAATAAGCATCAGGACTGTGAGCTTTCTTGAAAAGTCGCAAATACGCTACAAATTAACCCACGCCTGGTTGAGAGCAAAAGAGAACGAACAAAGAAGCTCAATTGTCTATCGATACAAGAAAGGAAAAACACTAGACTTATATACCAAAGAGAGCGAAGGAAAACTCAATGCTGAGTGCCACACTGGGAACCTGAAACCGAGCAACAGTGCCGAGGCTAGGCCACCTCCTCAGCATGGGGCAGGCGAGCCCGATGGGAGTTGTAAGTCCTCCAACCCCAAGGAAGGAGATTTGACCCGGTGGCTTCCGTGGCGATCGGGGACTTACAACCCCCATCGGCCTCGCCTGTCCCATGCTGAGGAGGTGGCCTAGCCTCGGCACTATTGCTCGGTTTCGGGTTCCCGGTGTGGCACTCAGCATTGAGTTTTCCTTCGCTCTCTTTGGTATATAAGTCTAGTGTTTTTCCTTTCTTGTATCGATAGACAATTGAGCTTCTTTATTCTTTCTCTTTTGCTCTCAACACGCCTATGAAGCTAAAAATCCACGAGAGTATAAACCTAGGTTCATTAGCAGTATCTTACAGTGAGTATGAAAGCGAAGCTGCTTTGACGGCAGCAGCCAATCTTAACCGCACACCGTCCGACGCCCAAGGGTTAATCCGACAACACCAAAGCTCTATTCCGAAAGAGATGCCATCTGCGTTGGGAAGCTGGACGCCTGCATGTATATAACCTATGGCTACGCGAGACTTCAAACAACGTACAAATGGCACGGCAGGCGTTAATTATCTGGAACTATCTTCTACATTATTCGTAGAATAATAATAAGTGTTGGTACTCTGCTTGTCTAATCTTGCAACTAGAGTGTTTATGCCTCGGCCTCGCAAGAGCATTCACTCAATCTCGACTATCTCAAACATACTGAATCGTCTGAGGGTTATCGATGTCCCCACCTCTTTGTGTCATTCGAAATTGCAAGGGAATTTCATAAGCATATTCCGGCCTTTGCGCGGACGGCAGATCAGAGGATAAAATGTATCATCATATTGCTATAACAGAACGACAGAGCATAAAATTGTTAGAGAAGGGTGATTCGCTATGAGACTGGAAACATCCATGGCGCTTCCGGACTCTCGCAACGCGGGAGACACTCGGGCCGTGGATAGTCTGCGTCTAGAGAACCGGAAGAATGCCATGGGCGATTTGTTCTGCGCACGGAACGATTTCTTGTAGGAAGTGGTGCACACTCACTGCAGAGTGCTCGTCTGTATGATCTCCGTTTTAAATTTCCATAATCAACATCGTCCCTCTTTTGCTGACCTCAAAGCTGACCGATATCGATCGTCGTTCCATGCTAGCTCTCAGCGATTATGACTCCAATCGAGCTGTTGTGACCCATTCGTGGTAGCCGCCCATTCATGGACTGGCAGTACCATCCATGGATAGAGCGGTTCCACGAATGGTACCACCATTCATGGACCCATGAAAAGGACAAGTAAAAACAAATTTGTGCCAATAAGAGGACTATTGAGAGCCAGAAATTTAGTTGCTGGTAAAGTTAGCAGAGTAAATTAATTACTGATAAAGTCAGTAAAATAGCGAAGCCAAGCCAACTGACTTCAAATTGTAAAACAAGATCTATAGAAGTGAGATAAGAGCCATCTGACTTGCAAAAGAGATATATAGAAGCGAAGGGAAGTAAATGGGTAATAGAATAAAAGAGATATATAGAAGTAAAGTGCAACTAACTGACTTAAAGAAATATATGGCAGCGAAGCAGAGCCAATTGCAATGGACTTGAAAACAAGATATATAGAAGCGAAGTAAAGCCAACTGACTTGTTAAAGAGATATATAGAAGCAAAGTAAAGTAAATGGATTTATACAATAAAAGAGATATATAGAAGCAAAGGAAGCTAATGGACTTGTAAAACAAATATCTTATAGTACTTAAGTATTTTATAAGCGAAGCTACTTTTTAATTTGCATATTTCTATTTGTCCCATTCATGACTTCAAGAATGGTGGTACCATTCGTGGAACCATCCGCTCACGGATGTGACGATTCCCACGAATTGGTCAGAACAGCGTCATTAAGATTATCGGAACACCAGAAGTAAGTATCTGCACTGCCTGTGAAGCCACAGTTTTCTGAACTGTTGAAGACACTATTCTGGAGCATAACAATTGCGCAACTTCTGTGTTCAGCTGTCAATAAACCTTGGCTCCCGAGCTTCTCTGTTACGGAATAGTTGCTTTCCAAGACGGACCGGTGGTAAACAACAGTACACAACAAGAGATTGCGCCGTCTTGAACAAAAGATTGTCTCTCTTGACATATATGCGTTTTCCATTGTGCTAGACCAACTTGTTTGAAGAGACCGAGCAGCGGGACTGCAAATGCCGCCATCAATATGAACCCAATGACTCAATGGGAGATGAAGAAGGGTGCTTTTGGGCGTTTCTGTAAGTTTCGGTTAGATAGTTGTTTCTTACAGGTTCCTGACAATGATGTCAACCGTCTGGTCCGTCTAGGATCACTGAGGACGGGGATGGATGGAAAGAACGGCTGGGACGGCACTTGCCGTCGCCGGTTGTTATCCATGCATAATGAAATTCGCAAATAGTAAAACGAGTTGAATTATACAAAACCTCGAATTTACCCACATTATCTACAGTAAACTCTATCCATTACAGTTGGCTCACTCATATCAAGCCATATAGAACACCTAAATACTTGATGTCTGCCAGGGACAGTGGAAATCGGCCAGGGACGGTGTATGTCGGCTGGGGATGGTGTTTCAGCTGTCCCTGGCAGCCCCCGGCCGTCCCCGGCCGTCATGCCGTCCTCGTCGAGTAAGGGCGGGACGGAGTACCTCTGTACCGTCCTGTCCGTCCTGGAGAAATCTCGGACGGTTGACATTAATGGCTGTGTTCCTGTGTGGGTGTGCAGCCAATGCTTCACCCTGATGTGATGGCCCCCATTGTGGTATGGTTTGTTGTCGTGCTCAGTGTTGGGAGCTGCTACCTTCAGACCTGCCACTGGCCTCGCACACTGCGTTGCACAGCTGTGTGTTTCCCATTCCATTCATTCAGGTATAGAAGTGATTTAGAGTAGTCTTTCGGGGTAATTTTGTAATAACAGTTGTCCCTTCACAAAATAGCAACCTCGAGGGCTCCATACAAACTGATGAAAGGCAAATCGAGTTGTGGTTATACGTTTCACAGCCTGACATACAAGTGGATAGTCCTCGCGGGCCTTGAACAGGCTAACAGCAATCTTTGACGATGTCGGTCTGCGGATAACAGCAGTTAATCAAGCTCAACATGGCGGTTCCTTTGAGTGCTACACACCGTAACGGCCCCACTGTCTCTAGGGAGAAGAGGGTGTCCGCGCAGGGACTAGAGAGTGCGCTATGAATGTCCCGGAGATCCTCGAGCATTGAGAGAATTTTCCAACTACGAACACAGGTTTAAGTTTATGAGATACCTGCTTATGTCTTATCTTTTTATATCTTAGACGAGAATATATTTAGTTGTTGGAAGCCCATGCATCTAGTTGCAGTATCTCTCGTACGGTCATAATGCTAATCGCTTAACCCTGTAACATTAAACGACCGAGGGCAGTCGTCTCAATTGTGGGCAACTGCTACGTTTGGCAACGAGACGGCGGAAAAATGTAAGCGTGGGCCATATTGCCTTTAGCTACCGTCGTACCCGCTCGGTAACCTCTAATACTTAAGGTGTACCAGCCCTCGTCCGATCCAGGAGGGGCTGGACGATTACCGAATAGGTGATTAGTTTTGACGGTGCAACACCGGGGTTCAACACCAGGATTCAACACCGAAAATCAAAAAAGAAGTTTTCGGTCATAGACTATGTAGATAATAACTGCTCTGGTAGTCTGCCTGCACTTGACTGCAGTTGTTTGTATTTGGTGGAGGTGCCCTCGGTGCGTCCGATGAATCACTGGGTAGTAGGCCGATGCATCACTCGGCGGTAGGCCGAACTCGGATGACATCGGAGGATACACCGGAGTGCCTCCACCACACACAATCAATTTTTGGTCAAGTGTAGGCAGACTACCAGAGCAGTTATTATCTACATAGACTATGACCGAAAATTTCTTTTTTTGATTTTCGGTGTTGAGTTCGGGTGCGAATCTCGGGGGTTACACCGACGACCAAATCGTCCAGTACTTCCGGGAGTGTTATGATGGGCTGGCATGCAAAGTTATTTAATACTCACATATTTTGATGCGCAGTATCTGCCTGGGATTCATCTATTCGTTCTTTGCAAGAATACACTTGTACTATTTATATTCATCAAGCACCTAGTTAATTCTTGCGCGGTCTGAACGCATTAATCTCGTAATTAGTCTTTTGGCTAGACTTCGCTACTATGTAAGCGACCGAAGATTGCGAGCACAACACTTAACTAGGGAGATGGTGTGGGTGCTTCGACATTCTCTAACTGCATCGGCATATCAACCCCGACCTGACATGTCACCAAAACCCATGTAAGTCAACTGAAGTTCCGTGGCTGGATAAATGCTTGTCCACATCGTCAAAGACAAAAGGTATGCACAAAACAATATCCAGCGGGACTAACCTTTACTCGGGTTCAAGGACATCTTAGGCGCCTTCGGATTACTGCTGGAATAATGTGGGAATGTTGCTCTAGCGTTGCCACGTGATATCGGACGAATATTGTTACTATTTTGGCCTAAGCCTATAGGTTCAAGTAGTGCAGGTTCTAGCGAGGTTGAAAGTAGGGGCCACTGGGAAAGAGAGAAAGATACACGAGCCAGCTTCCGATATCCCAATCATATCACGGGGTTGGTGACGGGTTGGTTGACCCCCCCGAGAACGCCGGCGAACCTTCCAAGTTGAACATCCACCGGTGACTCCGGCAAAGACGATATGTTGAGAGCGAACTGTTATGTATAAGAGAAGGCATTCTCTACTTTTGACAGTTCTCTATCAATACCATTAACACAGACCTTACGCCACTAATACTATCATGCGTACTTTCCGTATCCTCGCCACTCTCGCGCTCTTCTCAATCGCGTTCTCTGCGCCAGTTACAGTCGGTAAGTAATCACTACCTCACAGCTCTTTATTGTAAGCTCTAATTCAAAACCCAGGCAAGCGAAATATCGATTTAACGGCCCTAAATTTTGCTGACGTCGAGGTCGACGGGGCTGCAACATTTGATGCGCCGGGGGTTGCTACATTCGCTGTTCCCGACCCAGCTAGCGGATTAATACCTCGTCACATGGCAGAACAATCGGATAGAGAGTGACGTCCGAAGTAACAACACCCTAAACAGCCTAGTATGCGACAAATGCGAGAGTCTTGATGAGGAGTAGTTTATTTGTCTTCTCAAGTTAGCTGCTAGCGGATGTGGAGGATGGATGCAGATCGAATGGCTTGTGGATGTATAATGTTAGATGATAAATGTTTACAAAACTACAAATATGTATGTGATTTAACCACTTCAGTCCCGGCATATGTAGTATGATCTCCCCCACAAATACGACAGAGCATTTCCTTTGCCACTATCAAGTGCGCGCCTTGTCCGATGAATCATAATACAATTCTGGATGGCCTGTAAGGCCGCGACCACCAGCGTAGGCAGCCACTTGGCTTTACAAAGAATATTAGCGAGGCGAGCCAGTCAGAGGACTAGTTCTTGTTATGAAAGATCAGTCCAATGTGTAATACGCCTAGACGCTCGCCTATGACTGAATCACATCATCCGAGGATCCCATTGTTACCACGAAGGATACCAAATACCAGGCCTTGATTCAATGCTTGAATGGAGTACGAAATTGTTGGACCGAGTTTTGTAGAGTACATAATCATGTGGCCTTGGGTTAGGGTTAGCAGCCAGCACATCGGTTACCAACAGGTTTTTTTGTTTTTTTTGTTTCATTCATACTGTATGCACTCTAATTAGAGTATGACAGAGCTCCATATCCCCTCCGCCTCCGGGCAAGCCGGTTAAATTGCGGAGTTCCCCACCCGCTACCCTTTGTCCCTTTCACACCAGGGCTGGCACTGGGATTCGAAAAGTCGAATCGCGAACCTACATACGAGCGAGACCACGGCGTCCGGGGCTAGGACAAGGACACCCTACGGTCTGAGGATGACGATTCAACGGAGCAAAGACCTACCTTGGAGCTATAGCCGGTGCGGTTGGTGCTTTGATATTGAAGTCTGTCGCGAGTGGCACTCCGCGACCTGAACGGGCGGCAATTGAGCGAGCGGGTGGGTAGGTTCCACTGGGCTCCTACAGGGGGGTCAGGACTTCGCCGCATATTGGCCCGAGGGTTGAGAGTAGATACGCCTTCAATCATTGTTGTATGTGACTTCCGGCGGCCGCGATAGCTATATCAATGTAGACGGCCTATGTACGAGTCGGGTTAACGTTGCCGAATTTTTGCAGCTAAACACTTGCAGTTAAAGCGACCTGAACGAGAATAGCGCAACCCGTGGATCACACGTACACTCCATGGACGGGATGCACGAGGCCATAGTCGGTCTATAACCGTCGGCACGGTTTCGACGTGGGAGCTATTAGCATGGATTGTAGCAGAACACAATGGTTTGTGTCTCTCTTTAACCGAGTTCTCACCGGGTAGGTGCAGTGGGAGTTTCTTTATTCAGCAGTAACAAGCTGTAGGCAAGCTGCACCCAAGATACTCTCTCTTCCCCACCGCGGTGCTCCATTTTCAATATTCTCTCTTACGGTAAAATGAAAATTAAAAGGCTTGCGAGTGATGGAAACATTCGCAGACTGAACTATCAATGAGTTTCAGCGTTGATAGACGATAGACAGATTACGCCCCGTCCAAGTTAGGATGCCGAGGTCTTGAATCGATCATAAAGTAATGGATGAAGTAGTAGTGGCAATTAAGAAAACTTGTTGTTTGTGGGTTGTAGTGGATGGCTGGTGGTAGGGTGTTGGACATATAAGTTCTGAGACGTTACAGACCTGATATAAGCCACCGTAGCCGGGCTGATGCCTCCTGTATATATATCTCGAGCCTTTCTCCTTGTCTCGTCACTGTACCATTAATCCACGCACACGGTTCTCCCCATATCGTAACATAGGGATCTATGCTAAAACCAAGTGACGGAGTTGAGACGTTTCACACGCTTGGGTCGTCAAATAAAGTGACAGCTCGAATAGAACAAACCTAATGACTATTACCGAGATTTGCGCTACCAAGATGTCGCCTCCAATATTGTCACCTTCCAACACCCATAATTATCGACCCTCGCTATTTAGAATGATCATGACCGCCCCACAATCGAAGCGGAGATCTAGGGGTGTCGGGAAGCGCTGTAGTTTCAATACCACAGATGTGTGGAAGGCGAGGTAGAAATCCCACACTGCATGTACTCTCGCGACGGCTCGCTCGCGCCCGAGCTTGCGAAACCGAGAGGGGAGGACAGGAGTCGAGTCGAGTAGAGCAGACCGATTGGATGAAAGAGAGGGAGGATAGTGGGAGAGCGAATCTATGGACAGGAATAACCTCCCTTGTGTATGCCGTAAGTTTAACCTATCGCTTATCACAGTGACTCTGAAGACAAACCCAATCAGAATGTGCAAGTTAGGAATTTTGTACCACGATATAGAGATCGTCGCACTTATTCTTTTGACTCTATTCATGTCCAGTTTGGCGTGTGTCCAGTTTGGTGTGGAAGTGAGACATTTGGATTGTGCGATGAGATTGGATTTGCCTGGCAGATTCACAATGGTTAATCTTGTATAGGAGGGGTTAGCGTGAACTACGGGATGGTAACCGGACGGGGTTCGGGGTGGCTCATTCCATCCCGCAATGGGATTTGGGGTGGCCTAAAATCGGGATCGCGAGTGGTATTGGACGGGATTTGGGCGGGCCTGGGGAATCGCGTCTTGGCACAAACACGGGACGGTTTTTGCACGGGATTCCTGTCCCGTTTTCATCCCGTAACTCAAAGTGCTAAGTTCAAAACTCAAAATCGTACCCCGCACTTCTTCCTTCTGGAACCTTTAGCTCACACCGCCAACCTATCCCACCTTTCTCTCCTGCACAATGACCAACTCAAAAGCGACCAAACGAAAGCGCAATTCCTCCCCAGCCAGCAACCCAGTCCCGATACGAGAGATGTCTTCGGCCGATCTCATTGAGTTTCTTAAATCCAACTACGGAATTGAGCAGAACACCCTGGACATTTTGTACGAAGGGAGCATAGATGGCGAGGCTTTGCTGCTACTCGATACGAGCCTCGAATCTTTTTGCGCTTTGGGCCTGAAACTGGGTCCGGCGATTAAACTTCGGCACGCAGTGATTAGAATTGAACAGGGAGGCGATAGCACATCTCAGCCCGCTATTAAGAAACGCAAGAGACGACTCTCATCCCCCTTCTTACACCAGATTCTCACACTTAGTAGTCCTCACCCCTATAGATACGATGCGCGGATACCAGGAGCACCTAGAGAGAATTAAGCGTTGCGAATGTGATGCCGAGTCTCTGACCAACCCGACTAAACTTCTGAAGCTGCCTTACCCTTACCTTGGCCCGCATCGCCCGCAGGACCGGTTTTTCTGGCATCAAGATGGTAGCTTTTCTTACCAAGGTCGCAAAGCATTCAAAGAAGTTCTTCAACGAGTAAAGGCAATGAGGATGAGAGGGGGCAACGGATACAAGGAGCTCTACATCCAGGGTACAATGGGGTATGGCAAAAGCCATCTCATCTGCGCCCTTGTTTGTTACCTCATGAAGACCGGAGAAAGGGTCATTTACGCCCCCGACTGCAAATCCCTGACAGCGGATCCTTTTAAGTATATGAGAGATGCGTTCCGACTGGCCTTTGCCGATAGCCCGCATATTGTACAAATGCTTAATGAGTGCTTGGACATGGATGCCCTGGAGCGGATGGCTGAGAAGATTGCGGAGTTCGGAATCACTATGTTCGTGATAATCGACCAAGCCAACGCCCTGGATGCTGGAAGCGGAGGGCGAATGTCGTCCGGCTCCCGAGCAAAGCTGATGGAGTCCCTGAGCCGACTGAGTTATTCTCACTTCTTTATACAAAGCGCCAGCGCAAATTTCGAGATGGCAGCGAAGGCTCTGTTTACGCAAGAGCAGGTCGACAAGCTTGAGTTGTACGGCGGTTACGATGATGTAAGTCCTCCTTTGATTAGTTTTAGACGATCAACGTGCTAAGGACTCGCAGGAAGAAATGCAGGCGTGGTGGAAACGGACGTTGCCGTTATTTCCTCGTTTCGGGTCCAGGTTCCGTGAGGCGCTAGAGGATCTTAGCGGACGGAACCCACTCTTACTTCGCGGGGTTGAAAAAGCTGTGCGCACGTACAAGAAGTACCAGAAAAGCAAAGAGGACAAGGTCACCGAAGATGTGAATTGCGGAAGCGAAGACGAGAATGGCGCTATCTGGCGACGAATTTACGAAAGCGATGAATGGATTGATGCGAAGTCGCGTATTGAAAGCTACGCGCGAGATTTTATTGCCGGCAAAGCTGATACGGAAAGGACATGGTATTATGCCCAAGAGTTCATCCCGTGAAGTGTTCCAGCCACTAATTTCCCCGCTCCACAGGTTTTTCGACATCATGGAGAATTGTCTGATTAATGACAATGTGTCGCGAGCGGAGCGTACAGTCATTGACAACCGATATTTCTATACGATGAGACAAAACATTGGTCAATGTACGTCCGGGCTCGTGCGCAATACGATGGCGGCGTTCTTGCGCAAACACGCGGGCGGGGATACATTTCTAAAACAACAGTGGTACAACATGGTCGAGTACGTGGGTGGTAACAGCTCAGTCCTCGGTTTCTTTGTGGAACAAGTTATATTGAGTCGTATTGAAAAGGAGGGCATGACGATGGACGGCATAAAAATCCCTGGCATGAAAAGTGTCGGATTTCGCACTCTCCCAAAGGTTCCCGAAAACACAGGCGGATCGCCGGTGCTGTACATTCCAGATGCCTACAACTATAAGGCTATCGATGGTGTCATAATCTCAGCCAAAATAGTCAACGATCTGAAAGTCCTGGAGATCATGCCCATCCAAATCACAATCAATCAGTACCACGAGGATTCCGAAAAATCATTTTTTGAGGGATGGGATGACTTTGTCGTCAAGATTCTCGGTGGAAGCGATTATGATGACTTGAAAATTACATTCCTCTGGATTGTAGAAGATTCTGAGACGTTTCCCCGGCAAGATGAAATTGTGGCCGCCAACACCCTAACAACGCGTAACAGCTCGTATTCAACTCCTAGCTACGAGAGAAAAGTCCGTAGCGTTAAATATGTGTCGGAGATGGTGGGGCACAAGCTAAGGCTGGCGAGAGAGAGAGGGAATAAAACAATTGCCAATGAAAAAGAGAAGAAGAAGGTTGGAAAGAGGAAGGCTAGAGGGGAGAAGGTCGAGAAGAGTGGTCGTAGTGAGGAAGTTGAGCAGGACCCTGAACATAGGAGTGCTAGGCGTGCGAAAGGGGAGACGAAAGCGGTGAAGAAGAAGGCTAATGGTGACAAGGCAGAGAAGGAGTCTGCCAGAAGAACTAGTAGCGAGGCGGCGGAGAAAGAGTCTGAAAAAAAAACAAGACGTGACGAAACGGAGACGAAAGCCGAGACAAAAACCACGACGAATGCTAGTAGCGAGAAATACGAAAAGGAGGCTGCGATGAAGAAGAATAGAAGGAAGGGTGTGAAGAAGTAATACAGACGGCTGCCGATGCGCCCAGATGGCATTGACATGTTAATGGAAAACGCAGCCTGAGGCGGCAGAATAGAAGTGTTCTATGTCCTGTACCTATGTATTGTTCTTTGATTGAACGCATGACGGGTTGCTTAATCCTTTGTTTTTGTTCTTAGATGATACAGAAAGTCAGCCTGATTAAAACCGCGGATTCTAGACATAATATGAAGAAAGGAATCAATCATCTGAACCCACAAAGGGAGAGATATGTTGTACGACTGGGAGAAGAGGACAAATTGGGACGGCATGGTTCTTAGGTATTACTAACATGCTGTAGTTCAACAAGTTACTCGATATGGACACCAAAAGCTGTAACGAGAATTGGGTAGAGCCTGGGATGATATAAAAGTAATCCCATCTAACTTGGATAAGGTTTCAGAATTATGAAGGGGGTTGGCGATAGCCTTCTCCTATAGCCTATCACTGGTTTCCCGGGAGTGGCTTTGTTAGAAGAACTTACTTCCTAAGCGAACTATATCCGCTGCTATTGCATTGGTGGAGCTGGATATTATTGGGGATGAATATATATAGAGCGCGTCCGATAGTTTCGACGATCAATGCAGTTCCTTACACTCATTTCTCAGCTCAATTAGCTGGTTACTAGGTTGGGCAATTGTACTAGGCAGGGATGTGCAGTTAAGTCGTTGCACCATAGGTTTCTTCATGATGTGAGATCGCCGCAGGGATGCTCGGGTCGGGCCGAACTCCAGTGGAAGAAGTGAAAGGGAAGCTGGGGCTGCGTTTTTACCCCTATTGTACGTATACTAGTGCTGGAGATGGCTTCGCCGCCTTTGAGGAGATTAAGGTATTTGAAATAGATTTTCTTCAGCCAGCTCCAAATCAGAGTGTGAGTTAGAATTGAAAGGCACTTGAAAAAGTAAAAAGCAGGAAACAGAAAATATAAGAGGTGAAGAGTAGTAGAAGTCTGGCAAGTATCAACTGTAGTATCTCTCTACCCATTCCAACACTTCCACATATAATGTTTCAAGTTTCCATGATATTGACTGGTAATGCAATAATGCACTTCAAGGTTTATGGCAAGGAGTTCTATTTTAGCTTGGGGTGCCATACTGGAACACAAATACCAAAGACATTATTATTATTCATTGTAAGCTTATACTATGATGAGTACTGTGCATTTTACTTTTCTATATGGCAATTTCTTGTTCTGCAAAAATTTAAGTATACCGAATAAAAATTACATAACGCAGAAATAGTGATATATTATCTTATAACTTGTCGGTAATATTGTATATTGTGTAATGTTATGTTTACTATGTTATTAAAAATTACAAATCTGAATATACTAAGAGAGTATGTTAAGAAAAGAGAGAAAATATCAGGTCAAGTATAATGTACAATGTATCCAAAGGCTATTTTCAGAGGTATTGGCACTGTATATGTGAAAATATTAATATTCACCCATCATGTACCAATTGTAATACTTTAATCGTGTACAGTAAAATTTAAGCTTCTCACTAGGAACATGCTCTCAATGATATCTCAAATGTCTTATCATGTTCAAGATATAACGAATCTCTCTATCATTTGTTTGCAAAGTTTCTGTTACTGGAATACATAATCACACTACACAACACAATATTTATTGAATTAAGTACAACAACCTATCTAATCACTGCTTCATTCCTCATCTTATCCTAAGACTCGACCTGTTGACATTGATCTGAGAGCCCTCACTTAATTCGCATCGATGTGTTCCCAATGAACCCACAAGCTGCCCAGTCCTACTATTACAGGTGGTCAGAAATTGTCCAATCATTGGAAAATGCTTCGCAAGATAACAACCCGGTACACACGTCCCAATGTACCAGATATCTTGCACTAATACGCTGCAGGAAATGGAAGACCACAATTGAGATCTGGATTATTTGCAGGTGTTACGAAGGTGCTTACCCCTAGGTAACTATACCACAAGTATGCACTAGGTACCCAGCCGTAGATCCTATTTCTTCCTAAGGTTTTTGGACAACAATATTCCTTGTTTGCAGTAAGCTATGTTGTTGAGCAATATCAGCCGTTCATCTATCGTCCTGAAGTTGCTTAGGCTTTCGAGCTTTCTTCAGCTGACTGTTTCTTTGAGGTAAAGGATTCCCTCTGTTGCATTGCCACTGATTTCAAGCTCATTACGATTCCTTAACAAACGCTTTGACTTGGTCCAGTATCTGCTCCGTCCGTGGATCGTCGTCAAGATATCTCGGTGAGACAGAAACCTCTCGGTTACTTGGCCTCGAGGTAACTTGTTCCAATTGAACCTTGCTCACTGCAGAATCTTGTAATATAAGGGTCGAATGTTTATCGAGGTTGTTGATGTCAATGACTATTAATCCTTGCTGTGGTCTGATAATCGAAATCAACCACCAAACTCACTGCATCACAAAGATATGCTGATTATCTCTGGCATAAGCAATGACCTTCTCCATGGAGTATACAATAATATCATTATCGTTTGTAAAGGATATACTCATGTATGTTTTTTTATGAGCCAGAGGTGCCGGTCTGCCGCCTTACAAAGCTAATAGATTCTTTGGTATTTAGTTACAGGAATCAATATTATAAATACGGAATATTATATAAGGATTATTTCTCCACGAGAAGGTTGTTGTTACATCTCATTGCTGCCCTCCTTCAATTGTCAAAACAATGTAATCTCAACTGTAAAGGCATGTACGCCCAAGCGTGGTAATGTATCAAAATTGAAAGTATACAGTTCAAATCGTGGACTCCAGTGATCTTTAGGTAGGTTGAATAATAAGATTTCCGGTAAAGATCTAAGTGCCGTAGTTGTGACCAATATACATTGGCGCTTACCCGGCCTCAGGTCACCTGTCGCCGTTACATTATCCCCCTCTTCAGGTGCAGACCTCCTGGGCTGCCACAGCCAGTATCAGAGAAGTGAAAGAAAGGGAAACAAAGAATGAAACAATCATCCTACATACGCAATCATACGAACACATATGTCCCACAACTGATCGGTACAGCTCAATGGCGACCATTTGGCAGATGCAGTTCATTGGGAAACTCCACCTCCATTTGCAGGTGGTAAACGCCCATGCCGACGCCATTTGTACCGGGCCGAGATCCAAAAATAGAAGAAATGAAGAGCCGAGAAACAAGAAAACATCCAAAAGTGATCCCGTCCTCCATATCTCAACTTCCTAACCCATGCTCCAAAGACCATCATTCCCATAGCTCGTATCTCGGTGTAGGTCTTCATCGGAATCGTCAAGGTGGTAGAGCTTCCGCTCCTGACAGGATTTCAAAGGGAGCTTCCACTGCTGGGATTGGTCATAGCCGTCGGTGATCATTGATCGTATACATCGAGAGCGTGTAGTCGCGTCTCATTCATCGACATCTAATATATAAGCATCTCTAAAATGGTTATACTGTCCAAGATCAAATGTGCCTGCGCTATCTTGAGTGTTTGTGCAGTGCTTTGTCGAATATCTCTCAAGTGGTAGTCATTGGTAACTGGCATTGACTTCCAGCTGCTGGTTGAGTAGGTAGTCGTCTTGGAAAGTCCGGTTCGGTGGCCATCCGGTCGACTTCATGGTTGCTCTTGATTGGCTTCAACTTGTCGGTAGCACTTGATCGTGTAGAAACGGCTATCTCCCCCTTTTTGAAGTTTGTTGATCCACGTACGACTTACACTCAAATCGGTTGTTGATTGTCATCGTGGCTCGGTAGACATATGATCCTAGGTGGACTTGTAGTGATCCCCTTCGGTAGATTTTCTAGTTGACCGAGGCATTTTTCAGCAGCCTTCGTCTTAGGATTTCGGAGGTATTTGACTTCGCTAGTCTTTTGGCTGGTCTTGGTCGACTTGCTTTGCCTTATTTTTCCACTTGCTTGGTCTTATTTTTGCACTTACTCTCGTTTCATTTTCCCACTCGCTTTGGCCTTTCATTTTGACTCTCTTTGGTCATTGACCTGCTTGGTTTTTGACTTGCTTCGTGTTTCAACTAGCTTGGTGTTTCGACTTTCTTCGCCTTGACACATTGACCTCTTTTCGCATGTTTTGAATTCCCTTCGTCTGTTCTTGTCATCTCAGACTTCGAGCTTTGGACATGAATTGACTGACGCGTTTAGGGGTACGGCGATCGTGGAGACAGGGACAATATAGCTAGCGGTATTTCAACTCGTCTGATCGTCCATGGTAATTGATTCACTCTCCCATTGGTGCAATTTGGAGTCGTTTCTCGCGAACTCGTAATCCCGTGAGCCAAACATATCTGATGTCTTACAGACCGAAAACAGGGTGACGGCAAGTACGCCCAAGCGTGCCAATGTATCAGAATAGATAGTATAAGGTTGCAAAAGTGGACTCGAGTGATCTTTAGGTAGATTGAATTGTTAGGTTTTCAGCAAAGATCAAAGTGCCGTAACGGCGACCAATATACACTGGCGCTTACCCAGCCTCGTGTCACGTGTTGCTGTTACATCATCATAGTCTCTTGAGGCCCACTTCAGACTACGATTGAATGTCTTCATGATAGCCGCATTCCCTTGCATTTTACACAATGCACCTGCCAGCGGTGGCCTAGAGTCACCCTGGTTATCGTGTTTATGCATGACATCATATCGAACCATCAGTCACACCGTAACTACAACTGTGATATCTTGCTACTTGTATACATCGGTACTTGGAACACTGAATCAATTCCCCGTATTGGTTAAGCCTTATCGCAATTGATCACTACTTCCCATTGATTAATTATTGTGCCATGCATTTAATCAGTGAACAACTGATATTATGCCAATGTTGAATATAGACATGTAAGCTTGTATGTGACATGAGGTTACATTGCAATCCAGAGTACTCAAGCCAATGAGTACTGTTCGCACAAGGCTTGCACCTAAGTGATTGATACCTCAGTTACATCATGCAAACGTCGAGACTAGTCTCCACATCAGAATGTGCCTCTCCTGATCCTTGCCCGTTACTGGTCGGGGAGTGCAGCTCCCTTATTCACATTTGACTATCAACTGCTGTGCATGACAACCGTGCATGACCTGCAAAATATCCAGGTGAGAAACATGATAGAAACCACTAGCACTGCTGATGTACATGAACATCCGAGGAAGGCTTGGTGGCGGCAACTACTCTTGCCAATCACAACTGGGTGCAAGCTTCTTGCGACTAGTATTATCCCCGGCTGGAGGGAATACCGCTTAGTTCTAGACTTGATGATCCTGGGCATAAGTGTTTTGCATATCACGGATATGTATGCATACGGACTCATCCAAGTTCCAATATTACAATCAGGGAAGCACACCGAACAATCGGTCTTCCATCAGAGAGATGAGATTTGGAAAGATTCCAACTTTCCTCTTTTAGTACGTATGAAGATGGTGTCAGGCTGCATCAAGACATAGAACTCTGGATCACATAGATTGATAAAGACGGAATGATTGAGAAGTTCATATACAATGTTTGATAAAATTGTAAGACAGTCTTCTGTATTTGGATCGTTGACTATGGATTGCCGCGTGAGCTTGTGGTTCGGATTGCTGGAGCAATGCCATCTGTTCATATTCATCTTCGAAGCTCTGCACACCTACACATCGACACCTCGATTACAATACTCTTGATATTGTTACTGCTGTTGCACAATGCCATTTCTGCAAGTGCCCGGTGATCACATCCTACCTACCCCAGTAGGCTATTATTTTGATACTGGTGTGGTATGAATGTGTTCTGCTGCTGATGAAATCACGCCATCCGTTGCATGATATCATGTGAAACAATTTGTTAGGTGACACCAAAACATAGAGATGTCAGATTTCATTTGTCTCAGTAGTTGGAGCATCCGCCGGTGCTGGTTGGCAGTGGTTTTCAAACATTTGTCCCTCACCCTGAAGGCAATTCAGCGTGCATCATAGATTTTATTGGCAACCAAACGGCACTATAACAACCTAGAACATGACCTGTCAGCTGATAATGATTACGTGTCTGATGTTGTAATGCTTACCAACTAAAACTATTGAGTAGGGTTGCTTCAGGCCTCATATCATAAACAATGGAAATCCATCAGCAGAGCGGCATGACTGGGGTATGATTTCGTCCGTGCCTGCGGAGGTGGTGGTGCTTGAGAAACTGAGTCTACAATGTTTTCAATAGGGACGAGGTAGGGAAAAGCGTCCAAGTCTTAAACTGAATGATTGTTAGTGTTGAATTCACGACGCTGAGTGGGTTCAACACGTTGGAGCATGCTGCAAATAGACAGATTCTTCTGGTGTGCAACATGAAGGTATTCAGGATGGTGTAATTTGATATGTTTAAGCTGCCAGCTATCTGAGGTGAACTTCTTTTAGCATGAATATTCGGGGAAATGGCATGGGGCCTTCTCTGGCATTGTCAACGACACATCAGAAGCGGTTGATTCACTGTAGAACTGGACCCAAGTTGATGCTGGGCCTGAACAGCCTGGTTTGTAAGCTAATGATACTTTCAGCTAACATACTGAGTCTCAACACTATAACAAAGAGGCTCCGTACACACCAGTAGTTGCAAAAATGCTGTGTGCGCAATGTCACATATAACTATGAATAAAATCAAACCAATACAAAACAAATAAATAAACCAAACACTGAGCAATCAAAAAACCTTGCAACATGTGTAACTGTCAATGCCTGAGATCAATTGATTAGAAGAAAGGAACCGAACAAGACAAGAAACTGACTCTAACAAGAACCCAAAAACCATCACCTCCTCTGCGAAGAGAGGACTGGTTTACTCCTCGCGTACTGAGCCATTCGACCGTGCCTCCGGGAGAGTGGAATCAAGGTGTGGGACGTCGGGGAGACTGATGCTACCATTTGATTCGCCTACCAGCTTCTGATCCACATCCACAACAATGTTGTTTCTGGCTGCCTTGTCTTGTAGTCGAGTGGGCACCGCCGAGTGTGATCGTTGCGCCATCACGAGCCCCAAATCCTTCAGCCCACTGACGGGATGAGTCTGCAGAGTTTGTGGTCGTGGGTGAGGCTCCTGGGTTTGTGGCCATGTGGCAGGCGCCAGACAATATGGCCATTGGGTATGGTCGCACATCTTGTTGCCTTCTTCAGCTAGCACATTTGGATGATCCTTTACCATAGTATCTACATCGTCTGCCGATGTACTTACCATCTGTCCCTGCCCAATTGTCCCAGGTTCTTTGCCATCATCCTCATCTTTATACTCATCCTCATTCTTATGCTCCTTTTGATCCTCATCCACCTCCTTCTTCTACTTCTCATCTTCCACCTCTTCATCGTCACCATCCATTTCCATATCCACATTGCCGTCTAAATCAAGGCTGTCTAGTGTGTCCTCATCATCCTCCCTGCGCATATGCACATCAGGATCCAGTTCTGAGTGCTATTCGCCATCTGAATCGCTAGAGTGGGTTTCATCACCTGAGGAATTTGACAGCGGGGGAGATTCTTCCAGCTCTAGATAAACCCACTCTAGTTAGCCCTCCATGTCCGAGTCTGCCTCATTCATTTCCTTTTGCCACCGCAAATCAACTGTACAAGAGATATCATCTCCCCCTTTGCGTTGTTTAACAATACCTTTCCCCTTACCATTTCCCTTCCTCATCCCTCTCCACTTCCCATTTCCCTCTCATTTCCCCTACGTGTGGTTTGTTCCTGTCCATTTCCCGGTTCCTTTATCACAGCACTGCGTGTTCACCTCGCCCTCACCGTCGTCATTGTCAATGGCATCCCTCAGACGCCTCCTTCCACTGCTTGGCGCTCCGGGCTCCGCCCAGTTCTGATCCTCACCTTCCCTGTCGATTATTTCATTCCGATTCAGTGGTCCAACTGCCAGGATGTCACCTAGCTTGTACTGGCAGCAGCTTGGTGGCTCGATCCTTGCCCAGAGAGCAATGCTACCATACTAAGAGAAACAATTACTGGTGTGTGTAGCCTTCGACACTCTGGGTGTCTGCACGTTGAAGTGATCAACTTCATCCCCGAAGGCACGGGGGTTGTCCCACCCCCAATTGTTCATTTTGCCTTGAATTTTGTCAAACAATTGGCCGATATATGTGCGAAATGCTGCCCACCAGAGTTGAAATGGCGACCTTCTGTACCGGTGGTGCGGCCAAATTATCTGTAATTGAGCAAAGTGGCGAGTCATGACTTGATTAAGAAAGATTATATCATCAACGTAGTCCCATGCTCGGGAATCATTGACATGGCAAACATTGAATATCTGTATAAGTGCACAGAAGTGTTGCAAGACGAATCACTTTATACAGTTCCGATCCAACGACCGGCGTCGATTTATTACTAATGTTAGATTTTTTGCCTTAGCAGTTGCCTTTCCCATTCCTTCACTGCTGCCCATTGGTGCTTACGCTGTCAGTTGTGACTGAATCTAGAACCGAGGGAATAGCATTTTAATAAAGTTGCATGTAGCAGAACCAAGCCCAGAGGGAACATACAAAGTGGTATTGGTGACAGGAGGTGTTTTGGAATGAGAGGTGTTGTTTTGTGCAAGTCACGTGATGTTGAGAGAGTAGAGGATGCTGGCGGTGTGTTCAATATTCGAGGAAAAGAGAATGGAGGTAAAACTGGGAGGAAGGGATATATATGCTCGAGTTCCAGACGTTTGGTTCATATCCTGGGTTTTGTTGGTCAATAAACACAAAAGGCCCCAGCCATCATCTTGAACAACCACCAGGCACCTCACGAATGCAGAACCTCAAGACGAGATTTAGTACTTACTGTCAGGACAGCTTGCTGCGCTGCACATTGCATTGGCATCACATTCCACTTTTACTGCTTAGACCTGGTTCATTTTGGAGCAAACTGAATCGTTCACAAAATGGCCCAACTTTGCAGCCATCGAATATGGCTACCAATGCCAAGCAGGGGAAACAGCACACGCAACGGATATCACAGGATAGAGAATTTGTCATTGTTCGCTTTGCGTTGCTGTTCACTCTGCCAAAACGTGATTTTCACCAGGAAGCTGAAGATATACACGATCGATCTTTCAATGTATTATTTCAAGCACAAGTGCAATAATATGCTAACCATAGCGAGAATCCATAGACACCCATCACGCGGTGCAAATAGCTCTGCATACATTGTTGAAACAGTGAATCCCAATGCTGAGTTTACTCTAATGGCAGTGCACCCTATAATTGAATGGTTTTCAAGGAATCTTGTCACCCAGTATTGTAAAGGTTCACAGTCTAGCGCGGTACACACTGCTGCTCCCATGTTTGTCGAAACCCTCCCTGGTCACTCAAATAGGACTTTACATCGCCTGCCGTTGCATATGCATCTGCTGTCAATAATTCTTACATTTTTAACTCGGAATATCAATATGGGACTATGCCTTCCCAAAGCCCTGCCCTCGACACGACTCCGGTCGTACCAAATGTTTGAACCTATGCTGATCGTAAGAATCAACAACTCTGTGGCCCTTGAGTAAAATCTCAACTTCCGCCTGCTAAATGATACGTGTCCGTGGGGGCTGGAGAGAGAGATTCCACTTAAACAGGGAGTTCCATAGCCTCTACAATCGAATGTCAGAAATCCACCCCCTAATCTTCACTGAAAAAATCACACCTTGCAGATATCACTCAATGCCTGGCTTCCACCCCATCGACTACATTGTCAAGGTCAATAAATACCCCAACCATCATGCCGGTTACAAGCAGTCATAGCACACCAGCACCCAGAGGAATCTTAACACGTCGTATTGTATCGACCACCACATTCGGCATTTCTATCACTCCCACGCCTCTCAGCAGTCTTGACAACCTGCCTTGAACAATGTCTATTCCAGAGGCCTGCGCAATCAGTACCAATCCACTCCGAACACGAGCTACCGTAATCAATCTGAGACATAGGCAGTGGTAATTGCAACCGCAGGCACTGTGTACACCTCCAGCAATGGACTTCGGCAGTTGCAGCATCCATCGATTTGGTCCATCTCATATGACCCATCTGGTGTTTACAACAGGCAGGCTCCAGGGCTCTAGATGTTGAACAGACGGCCGTTTATAAGTCGAAGTGACTGAGAGAGAGTCAGTTATGCAACGCACCGCGATTTGAAAGCCTTAGTCGAAGCCGCCTACTGGCAGATAATTCAGACGTACTGCGACACTGGTATGCGGCAGTACTACATTTCGTCCATATGATTTGTGGCACGGACAATGAAGATCTTACAAGAGGTATGCTGAAGCAACAGCCCACATTGAATACTACACACTCAAACCAGCACCAGATTTGTGCACAAGTGGATAAGGTTAAACCGCACTAGATTAAATCAGGAAGGGCCAACGTTGGAGAGCTGTATAATCTCCACCGCTTTGAATCCACCGCAGACCGTTTGGAATTCAATGATTCCATTCTGGTAAACAATATATATCATTTTCCGGTAGCAGAGCATGAGCAAGGTGGTGTATGCGGCCCAAGTCCAATGCAGAGAGAGGCGAAAACTTGTACCGAATGGCCAGGGTCCACTTTATTTTCTGTCAGAAGCTTTTGCCGGGTTAATCTGGATCAAATTTTATCATTAGGCGAATAACCGCAGTAAGTATGCTGATGGATTTAATCATTCCATGATTAACCACAAGGTGAGTCATATACTCTCACCACTGATCATGTTTAGCTGCACTGCATGGCGCCATGCCCTCCTGGAGTGGCTAAAGAACAAAGGTGTACATCCGATAGCTTCCAAGTCAAAGCTGACAACGTACACAGCTGGTCAGGCGAAAAACTTCAATTACCAGAATCACGGTGGCAAGAACGCATTCTGCCGTGCTGCAACGTGATGCAAGTTGTTAACCTCACCTGGCATTGCAGTCACTAATACAATATTGATGAATCCCTGGAACACACTACCGGAGAGCTACCAACCCAAGGTATATATATTCACCCTTGCTACAGTCAACCATCAGATCCAGAAGGCGGGGAACCCAATGCCTGCGGTGGTAATCATCGTGGAACCAGAGCATGTTGACAACGCTATTCTTCTTGACTATTTGTCCACCAAAGTGGCGCTTCAGGAGCCTGAGATCTGAAGCACTGACCCAAACATCCCAATGGACAACAATCTCACAGATGACGAACACCATTTCGGGATGTCAGGGCGCATGGGGACTTTCAACGATGAATGTCACAAAAGCAACCAGCGCGATGCCCTCCCCACCACAAACCGGTGATGACTGCATGCAACTGACCTGGAGAAGTTTGACCTTGGAATGAGTGACGTTGACGGCGATGAGGGCAAGGATGGCAAAGATGCAGATCTGGATGCGAGTGTTGAGGAAGAAGCATCACAAGCCGATGACGGATCAAGGCAGAATGTTGAGGACTGAGGCCAGTGTTCTAGAGATTGACAAAATTGCACAGTATATTTCAGACATGTACAATACAATAATGGGGACTTGAATTCAGAGGAAAGTGATATATCCCAAGCGATAACTGTATTGCATTAAGAAACAAACGATCAAAGGTAGCCATAAATTAGGGTGCAGCATGGAGCTTTCAGCCAAAGAAAGGTATAAACATCGTCAGGGATTGTGTAAAATGCTACAGTATAACTGCAGCACCTGCGAACAGTGTAATACTGGTGTCATTCTAATGGCGTGTATAGGTCACTGCATCCCAAGCGTACAGTATTGGAGGTAACTATGCAACAGGAATCATGTAATTCTCCATTAGAGGGTACCAGCTTCCATCAGATCCGTCAGAGCCATCTGAAACACCAGCGCGTTTCACACGTAAACTAGGGTTGTTGCTGTTGTCGAATTCCGCAATTGCAGGGTTATGAAGATTGTGTTCAATATGGCTTATACCACTGAATATTGAGACTGTCTTAGAAAAGGCTGAAGAGAATCTTTTGAAGAAAATGTTGTGCTTAGGCTCAGTCTGCCAAGAAATATTGCACAGACGGCATCAACAGCTGCCATTCCAGCTGCCAAGCTGGGGTAGTGTTAGCAACGGTTCCAACCCGCTAGAACGGTTCCGGGTTAGGGTTGGAACCGGAACCGGACCGTTGCAACGGTTCTTACCACACGAAAACCCGGACCGTTCCAATTGGGCCGGTTTTACCACCAAAAACCCGGCATATTAAGTTCACAATTTTGGCTCCAATTAAGTATTTGAGTTCTGATCGTATCATGACATGATGAATACGTAGATTGTGCAGTTTCAGCCGCTCTTTCACCTCCCGCTTTCAGATTTGCGATCCGACTAATATTCGTGGAGTCGCTATCGACAACCCGCGATTTTCGCTAATAATTGGCCTTTGCTTCACAGCCACTGAACGAATATCAGTCGGATCGCAAATCTGAATACAGGAGGTGAAAGAGCTCATAGAACTGCACAATCTGCGTATTCATCATGTCATGATACGATCATAACTCAAATACTTAATTGGAGCCAAAGTTGCAGGAACCGTAATATGGAACCGCGGTCCGGGTTCAACCCGGCCAAAAAACCGCGGGTTTATGTCCGGTCCGGGTAACAACCCCGCCAAGACCGAGCGGGTCGGGTTACTTGGCGGTTCCTGACCCGGACCGGGGCCTTCGGGTCGGGTAACCCGGAACCGTTGCTAACACTAAGCTGGGGTTTACAGATTTGCTGCCTGGCCAGTAAGAAAAGCCTCCCTGGCACCCAGCACTGCTACCTGGTAACTAAAATAATGCCTGTAGTCCCAGCAACATACCTGCTGGCCTGGCCTGGCCCTCATTTTAAAGCCCCACCTGCACGCAATCTGCCCGCCTACACACCCAGGGGAAATATTTCTGGTCATGTCTATCCGGAATAGTGTAAAGTCACTGACATGTATACTTGCCTGCAGTAGTAAATTTCCTTAATAGGGTTGCACATAATAGCAATTGTTTAGAGGGATAGAATGATGTGGTAAGATATTTAATATCAATCGATATGTTGCAGTGGCAACCCTACTCATTAGTACTTAACTCAACTTGGGTCAGATGTTATCATTCCAGAGCAATATAAGTTTGACATGATCAATTCATCAATCCACATTGTCCTTAGAGGCTGATACAAGTACTCATTCTCATACTGAATTCAATTCCGAAAACAAACATACAATCAGAAGCATTGATGCAAAATACTCCACTCAGTACTTTGTAGAAATACTTGACAAGTGTCACCATACAATATACACCATCAAATGAAACACCAAGTTATGGGCAACATAGTAACTACTTAAATTGATACTAACTAATAAGTATAAAACTGCTGATTAACATCATCCTAATATATTAACATGAATTTAATTCATTCATACAATGATTATGGTGTATAAGTCAGAATACTATTGAAGTAATATTCCCGAGCTTAGGTAACAGTACCAAGTTCAGTCCAAGATTTAGCCATATGTAGTTGTGTACACTGAGATAGCAGTTCAAAATGGACTAAAAACGGTTGATTGGGAGGATCATGGAGAATAATTACTCAAGCAATAATTGTAGAGAGTGTATTTCTAGTGGCAAGTTCAATACTATGTAGAGAGGTGTATCAAAGAATCAATATTATATTTTGACTTGAGCATCTTTCTATAACTTATACATTGCCTACAACACTTAAAACAAACTTTACATACTTTAGTCATTATACTTAGCATTACTATTTCTGCTCTTTCATTATCTACCCAATTTGTACAATCTATTCTACAATACTTAAGTTGCAGTGGAAACTGTCTTCCATACAGTATTGAATTATCGAGCTGAAGTTGATAGATAATATTCCACTGTTCCCCCTGGTTGTAATTTTGATTCATTGTATCAAAATGTCTGCTGCACAAAGAATGCCACAGTCACAAAATCTAATACACAGTACTAATAGCAGTATAGATTAATATTACAACAACACATGACTTAAAAGAAGGTAAGTGCAAATGTAAATAGGTTACCACTTTAGTACTAAGATTTGTTGCAAAACAGTTAGTATTTATCTTATCTGCAAGATGACCCAAGTCTACCTTAGCAACCCTATCATATCATTTCTCATTCTTTGGCACAGGCTTCCCCACAGTAAGTCCAGTCTGGGCAACAGTTAGCACTGAACCAGACGACAATTGTCAGGGTAACCAAGCAAAGAACAATTTAGAACTTAGGCAGCAGAGCCATGGACGAAAAGACTGTAGGGCTCTGCAGTCATACTCTGCACACTCTATATGGGGGTACTATAATCCAATGGTGACAGCACACAAACAAATAAGCCCCTCTGCTTACTACGAGGTCACCTATGTTAGCAACTATATCTGCTCCACTTACATCCGCAAGATAACCCTTGTGTCTTGAGGCTCCCACCAGTAGCATTCAGACAAATCCAAGATTGGAAATTCATATAGACCCAACCATTGTATCCTCGTACTGTATCATACATCTACAGTCTTCTATATCACAGTGTAGGTGTCGGGATTGCTGACTGGGACAGACCAGGGTGCCGAAATGTATTCCTAGGACCAGACTGTCGTTCAGGGCCCCAAAAGACGCCAGGGGCCTCGGATCATTGGGAAGCCTACTTTGGCATGCTTGGGCATATATGCCTTTATAATAAACTATAAGCACTATTGGTATCTGTAGTAATTGGTAGCCACTGCTGCAGCCATGGCTCCAACTGAACTCTTCTCTGTGGAGCTAAATACTATATGCTAGATGTAGAGTCAATAACATGCAAACTAGAAACAGTATATGCAGAAGTCTGGGAGTGGGTAGATAGATAATAAAGTTGCTGCTTGCCTGGCCACAACTGCTTTTCATCACATATATATCCACTTCCCTACTCCTTACTGTTTCTGCTTCCTTTCAAGTCAAACTCATGATCTGGCAGGGAGCTGGCTGAAGACAATGTGTTTCATTTACCATAATATCCACAAAGGCGGCGAAGCCGTCTCCGGAACTAGTATAATAACAACCAAACGAACAAGTGTACATGATCAAAATCGTGATCTTAATACAAGTCCCCTTATTTCACCAAACAGAGTAAACCAACCACAGCACCCCCAATGGCCATAATCCACCCTATTATCATAAAAACGACAGCGGCGAATGTCATCCCGATACTCTGCAAAATGGCGAAAACACTTCCAGAGGCAACCAAACCAATTGACGCTTGCCAGGCCGCAGCAATAGATCCTGCTCATTAATATATTTTATCAGCCCACTGAAACGAAAATGCTTGCAGATGATACCGGCAACTACCAGAACAATGGCAGCGAGGACAACCATGTTGCAAGACAAGATGTTGTGTTGAATGTGCTTGTGTGCTTGTCAGTGATGCGAAGGATGACTGCGAGTGTTGACGGGGGGGAGCAAATGTAATAAGTGTTTTGTAGCTCGAGGCGAGGCGAGTTAGTATTAGCTTGAGTACCACCCCCGTTCCTGAGGCTGGGCATGCGCACTAACAGATTTTTACCTTCTCAACCACGGCTAGATGAAATCGCCTTCCTCATAACCGCTCCCCGGTTTGCCGTGCGGCAATGCAGCCACCCACTCACATGGCGGTACAACCCAAAATAGCTCTTACACCCGGCTGCCAGCCACTAACGGCTCTGAGTATTACGCAGATTGCTCCACATGCTTTTTAGGGCTGCCGGTACTCTCGCCGGTTGCTAGAGAAAACATATTTTCCGAGATATCAGATGAAATTGCTGAGGCGCAATTTCCATAGTTTTCGCACAAAGTCTCAGAAGATACAGTGATCCAACAACTCCGAAATCTCAACCTCAAGTCTCTTCATAGGCGTCTTGAATCTTAGTTCTGCAAGTTGCAAATAAACTTATCCTGTGTAAGTTTCTTGCGGTTAGTGACGTACACTTGCTGTAGTTGGCTCATACCTGGCGACTTGGTGAAGGAGGCCTTCATCGCTTGCCACGTTTATGGTGTGCGAGAGTTGATGTTGGACGTGACTTACGCGTGATGACTTGGCGCAGCTCTCGTTCGGAGTGGTAACACGATGATACGCTTTCCTTGTGGAATCTTCCCCAGGACAATGTGTGTATCTGGATCCTAGATTTTGGGCGTGGTTTAATTTTTCTTCGTAACTGGATGAGCTAGTTACCGGTGTGGCGTGCGCATGGGCGCTCGACTTCGGTTTAGCCGGTCGCTTGCGACAACTGCCAAACTACCAACTCAGCATCATCCCACTTCACATGCTTACCATCAAAAAGCGCCAACGGTGCACTGTTAACTGCCGCGACAGCCTCTCTTCAACGGTTCAATCGCGCCGGGGTGCCTAGCGTCACTGCCTTCAGGCAGTTTTCGTTTTATGTAGTTTACGCCTCGCGTTGGGGGCCAATACTGGTGTTATAATTTGTTAGTCTGTCTGATTTCTAGTCTAGCATGAGAAACATCTGGATGACTTAGGTATCTGCACTCGTTTCTCCGTGGTACTTTTGCCGATGGGAATCAGCGCAAGTAGTGAGAAATCATGATGCCGCCCCTTAACCCTGCATCGCAGTGCAGCCCAAGTTCCGTCCTAGACGCAAAGTGTTAATCTAATAGCCCATATAGTAGGAGCTTTGGGTTGAATGTAAACCTGGTCAAAGACATGCGAGCTGCAGCTTATGGTCTTTTAGCCTGCCGTTCACTTCACCACTGGACATCTTTATCAGGTTAGATCTGGGAGAATATGTCAGAGGTACGAGTCAGTACAATGCAGTATCGATTTCAGCGGCTGAACGTACAAAAGACAGTTGATACAGAACTACTCGGGGTCCTGACAATTGAGGGGAGGTAAGAGTTCGTTCGATACAGTAACCGCTTGTGTGCACTACGACTATCGAACTTCATCGAATTCGCAACTATGAACACACGCTGAACATACGCCATTAGTTCGAGGCTATTTGTCTCATCCTCCCAGTCTTCGTGAGTCACAATGTCCGGTGCAGATCCCAAACCGAAACCTCCTTCGATACTCTAGCCTGGTATCATGTGGAATAGCATCCAGAGACTGCACAACAGTAGAGCACATTTTGATACATACACTTTAATCATTCCGTTACCGCAACTATACTATGTACGTTTGGAACATACATTCATACGAACTTAGAAGGTGTGATAGTCACACTCATCCGGTGCGACACCTTTCGCTCTTTCGTGGATGGCTTTGGATTTCTTACCTATCTACTGTATCATTCTTTATTCATTTCTTTCCGGTGGCTTCCTATGTTCCCACCTTGCAGTTTCCATGAAACTGCTGGCAGCGTTCATGGGCGCCAGCTTGTTCTCTCGAGATGACTATTTCCAGCCAACGCTGATTCTGCGAATACAATAGAAGAGCAGTTAATAAAACCTATCTAAAAAAGCACTCACTGCAAATGATACCAAGCTAATTCAAAGTACGAAATAGTCCCGATCGAAATTTAGCACCTAATCTTCAAAACAATCACTTGTCATGTGGATCTTGTAAAGCCATATGTTGGACTATGGGGATATCTGTAGTTTTATAAGTTCTTCGTACTTAATAGTAAATACGAGACTAAATTCAACCTGGTTATGGTGAAGCTGTTATCTATACGGTGTGGTTTCGATCTTGGACGTGCAGGTTTTATCGGTGGGTGCTGCTTTGCGTTGGGCCGGGTTGGCTAAACTAGCAGAGAGAAAGCGCAGGGGCAGCAATCGACTGTTTCTCTAGTATTCAATCCACATCTTCGGTTCGGGTGACCCAAAAAATACGATTAAGTAAAAAATACATCGCTGGATTGAAAGGGTACTTAAATAGAAGATTAATGTGTTAGGAGGGCTCTCTAGAGGTTGGTTTTGTTGGCTGCGCCCGGGTTGACAAAAAGAGTAAAATCGCTGACCGGAATACAATTTCGTTAAAACAGACTTTACACAGCACCCACGCCGTGCGCAACATCGACTAGACCATTTAGCGTCTAACAAGCATCCTTGTCGGACGAGTATTCAATAAAGTTGGCATGGAGTGATCGGGTGTACAAGTGAGATATGTCCATTACCTCACGAGTTTTGGCCGAAGCACGGGATGGGATTCGAAGAGGTATCCCGAGGTGCACAAGAACGGGGGCTAGCGTTCCGATAAGCTTTTTTCGCACCCACATGAGGAAGCAGGTAATTTGTCTCGTCGCCCCATTTGATAGCTAACCGTGCACGCCATTGTGACACATGCCGTAGGAAGACACTATTAGTCTAGCCAGTTGCAATACCAGTGCACCCGCCTGTTGCCGATAAAAATAACCAATGTACCGGTACACACGCACACGATCAAGCCGCGATCCGAAAACGTCACAACCCAACACGTTTCATTTTCCCACTGCCCCAGTAACAAAACTTCTGCACAAGCAATATTTACTACCCCCATCACCCTGAACCCAACAGCTCAATCATCATGCCGATTCTTTGCAGTATGGCAAAAGTACTACCGCCAGCAACTAAAGGCAGTGAAGCTTACCAGGACGCAGCGAGAGATCCTGCAGACCGACTTCATCAGTCCTCTGAAACCCGTACTTGCGGATATGTTAACCGACGCACCAGCAACCGGACCCCGAGTTCCAAATCCTAACCAGGCAAGCGGATTACACCGGAGGAAGAGTCTGAGGAACCTAAGAGAAGGGGCAAAGAGTACTGGCATGTTCTGCGACGATGTTGCATTGAACAACGTTGCGATGAATAATGCTGCACTGACTGTGTGCGTCGGTAGTGTGAAGGAATTGACGGTGGGTAGAGAGGATAAAGCGGTTAAATAAGTACCTTGGGTTGCGATAACAGCTAAGGGATACCGTGTTCTAGATAAGTGTTCTCCGGTTATTTATGCAGTGGTGAAATGGTGTGTCAACTACAGTAAACCACCCACACCTGTTCAAATAATGCCGAATTTTATCATACACCCAGCTGCCAAGCCACCACCATTCTCTGCATACAGTGCAATCTGAATTGCTGTTCATGTTGTTTGCGGTTGTGGATACGATTACCTGTTACTAGAATGATGCGGGAGAAATTAGATGTAACCGTAGAGACGTAACTTTTATCTCGTAAGGGATTTTGGAGTGGTATGGAAGATTTACTACCTCGAGTGCACTCTTTGGAAAGAGAGATGGATTAGGTATTTTTATATTTACTAGCGTGCTCTGACCTAAGCCTAGTCGAGACAATCCCAACATCGTTTGTGCACCCAGTGCCTTGCTGATGGATTTACCCGCAGAACCTAAAAGATACAACGCCAGAATTTAGTGTTTATTGCAACCTAGAGGTGGGGTACTCTCTATCGGGACACCGGCGGCTCTTAGTAAAGATCTTCCTCCATCTACAATCTCAAATGTAGGGGAATTGTATGTGCTAGTCCATTCACGGAGGCGGTTCCTCCGCAGAGTACCTAGTCACTTTACAGAGGCCCACCTTCCGTGAATGAACCATCCATTCACGGAGTCCGTACCTCACCTCTGTGAACTGACTAGTTCGTTCGTGGAGTTAGTCAAAATTACAAATACTCTGCTCTGTACGCATGTATGTGCATGAACTGGCATGTATGTACACTCAGCTGCCTCTATTTATCCAGCTGGATTCAATCAGCGCAACCGCGTACGTTCAGCGCAGCTCAATTGTGTACATTCATCAACCGCATACTTTCCACGCAACGCAATTGGGTACATTTATCAACCGCATACGTTCAACGCAGCGCAATTGGGTACATTCATCAATCGCGTATGTTCAGCGCAGCGCAATTGAGAACATTCTCTACAGAACCACTGAGTACATTCCACGGATTCTATCGTACTAAATATATGGACCGCCTTACATCTACCATCCCACATCAAATTCCACCATTCAGAAAGGGTAGCCATCAAGAACATACTCTTCGAGAAGCTGCTCGTCTTCAGTCCCCTGCTGAGCTCATCCGAGTACGTTGTAGGTGTAAAGGCAACGGCACGACTGTTCGTTGCAAGCGTTTCAATGCGAAAGCCGAGTGCATACTTCATTGCTATGGCCGAGATGGTGGTGCACAGTGCATACATACTGAACCTTCTGCTGTGGCATCAGGTATTTCAATCTCGAACGAAACACAGGATCAGCTCCACCGGAGCCAAGTAACAATCTAAAATGCCATCGAGCCAATACACAAGGAGATGCTTGCGTTGATACTGATCCACTGACAAGGAGTTTGGCCCAGTGGCTGCCTTAGTCTTTGATGTTGGTGGACTCAGGCATAAGCCGGTGGCTTGCCGCCCCCATTGACCTCGCCTGCCACCACCAGTCTGGTCCGCCCCCCATCTGCTTCGGGCTCCGGCTCTGGCAGTCAGCATGGAGCTTTTTCTTCTCTCCCTTTCGTATATAAGTCCATAGTTTTCCCTCTCTTTGGATCGACAGACAATTGTGCTTTGTCGTTCTTTCTCGTTTAAACTCAACAGATCCCACATCTGCGGAGGATACTGCCAATGAGAGCACTGTATTAACAGACCGGGATACTGAGGATGAGGAGGTTCTCGAGGAAGAAAGGGTCGCCAGGGAGGAAGAGGATGAGGAGGATGAGGAGGAGGGCAATGAGAAGGTGGGCGAGGAGGAAGAAAATAAGGAAGATGAGCCGGTTTCAACGATGACATGGAGCACAGCGTAATTGTAGTTGCATCAGGACGTCCAATGAGCATCCCATTGTAGGGATCACGATGATGTATAGATTAATTATAATTTTTCATTGACTCCATGAACGAACTAGTCAGTTCACGGAGGTGGGGTACGAACTCCTTGAATAGACAGTTCGTTCACGGAAGGTGGGCCTCCGTGAACTGACTGGGTACTCCGCGGAGGAAGCGCCTCCGTGAATGGACTAGAACATTGTATCATGTTACAATCCAATCCTGCTGTGGCGTTGGATTGCCCAGCGGTCGATGCTGGCCTTTGGGTGACTGTTGGACCCATCCTTGCGCAGAGGGAAGCGTACGTTGACTTATGGTGCAGCTGCCAAATTGGTGATGGGTATATTGACTTGTCTATTCATCTATTTGACACGTACACAAGAAGTAGAGTGAATGCGGCCCCGGCGATCAACCCTAACCCAATGCCACGTGATGATCGCACTCAAAGTCCACTCGACAGTGACAACGTGTGAAACTTTGAAATACTTTTTATAATAAAACGCGCTAGAAGATACATAATAAGTGGGCGCCTCCGGTGTTACTTCGACATCCTGTACCGGATACTCCGTAGTCTACTCCGGTTCGTGTGGGATAAGATACCTTCTTCCCTCATCAGTTAAAATTATATGCCGTCATTCCAAGAACTTTTAGGTTAGACGATCGTAAGCTCGTGAACCAGACCAGAATTTTGCCACTAGCATCGAGATTAATACGATATGAGGTAAGAATAGCTTCAAACCACCACTGTAGCTTTCCGAGCAGCTCACGGCATTCGCTGTTTAGTAGCATGGCATTTCAGGGATGGACAATCAACCGCCACCCAACAATCTCCACCGGCATCGATTTTACCCACTACCACAGATACGAATGCTTTTCGTCTGCTAGGTGACCATGGCCAGAATTCAGCGAGGGTAGTTGATGCAGCGAGAGCGACGTGGGATCCGAGAGGTGGGAGCAATCATCTTCCCACCCTCCACCATCAAGGGAACAAAAAAGCAATTCAGAAACCCCGCGCAAGTCCGTCTATTTCCGAGTACACGAGTGAAGGATTAACACCGCAGATCAGGACGTGAGGGAAAATCTTCGGCAGTAGTGGGAATGGGTCGTTGGGATCGTTGGTGTGAGATAGGCGAGGACTTGGCGGTTGATGTTTGTGTGACCTGGTGGCGATGGGACTGGAAGATGGGATGCGAAAATAGGTTGTTAGCGCGGATGAGGTTGCTAGAGATTGTGCCGGCTCTGGCGGTGACGAGAACACGGTGCAAGTAAGTATGAAGAATTGACAATAGGAGTGTTTTGGATTTGGGGGTCTCCTAGGTGGCCTCTTCCAAGAAAAATCTAAAGTCGAGGATGCCTTAGAGAGAGACGATTCGATGCGGTGTGAGGCTGTGAGGCGATGGCTGTACGGGAGGGTCGCTGGTGGTGGCGGGGTTTCAGGTAAGACGAAGGCTTGAGGTTTCACACGCTGCAGTTTGGCAACAAAACGTCATCCCGAGCATTTTTATAATCAGCATGTAACATACTCGAATACGCTTTTCTTTTAGGACTTTTTCTAAGCACTAGTTGTGTTTACTAGGATCAATTTAGAGTGGAATTATTACTGTATTAACACACGCTCTTTTGTTCCCTGATATGTTCGCATTAATATCCTTTGTAACCGAACATACCCTAACCGCGGGGTCATTAGCATCAAGAGAATTTGTATGATATTGTCAAAATTTACCTTGCAGCTCAAGAGGAGTTTGGACGTTACCAATAATCGACATGACGGTACCCTTCTAAACAAGATGTCTTCCAAGATTTTCGACTTCAACAATCGGATGGGCCATGACACGTATGACGTTTGCCTCACTCCACGAAACAGATTCTGGGTTCGGCGAATAGTGTTAAGTACCTGTAACCGGGATGATGTGGATACATCAGACAACCCTGTTCGTTGGCGAGGATTCTGGTATTAGCCAATGATATTGGGACCAATTGACTCATGAGCAAACGCACGTCTATCCTAGGTGGCTTGGAAATAGGATTATGGAGTGGACCTCTAAGGCGCGACGCCTTATTTCAGTCAACGCTATGCCGCGAGTTTTTAAATCTAAGCATATCCCGATAGACACTCATGTTTAGTCCAAGATCTTCTTAGTTTCCTCCGTTTCACATCCTCCAATAACTCAAAATCTCAAATCTCCTAAACAGCCGAAGATGCCCTCAAAACGAAAAGCTATCGAAGCTCAGTGGGAACATCATCGGAAAGAATTACACACCCTTTACTTAGCAGACAACATGACGCTCAAGGGTGTCATATCCCACATGAAAGATAAATACGGTTTCAACGCCACGTAAGTCCCCGAGAGACTTTACTAAATGCTTGCAGGCTGATGTCCACTAAGTAAAGCTCAATACCAACGGCACTTTCAACTGTGGAATTTTCGTAAAAATTTGGACGAAGCCGAGTGGAAATTTGTTCATCACCGGATACAAAAACGCAAGCTGGACATTAAAGAAAGCGTACTATATGTCGACGGTATCGAGGTTCCAGCTAAAAGAGTTAAGAAAGAAACGTCGCGGCACGTCCGGCCAATGATTTCAGCTTCCGCACAAGACTATGTCTCAGGTACCATTAATTCTATTCCGTACTACATTACACGACACCTAGCACTGACAGCTTTGAAGTTCCGAGCCCAAAAACGCCGGAAGGGATTTCCGTTTGCACACCGTCGGCAGAGGATTCTGCAGCTTTGGCTATCGATTTCGAGAATTTTCCTTATATGCAGTTCCTGGACTTTGCAGCTCAAGGTACAGTAACTCCTAAGACGCTTGGATTGATACTTTTAGGTGTTAATAATAGAGAAGTTACCATCAATCATGACCTAGACGGTAGCAAACAATTTCCATGGTCTCTACAACAATCATTTAGCCCAATCAACTCTACTGCTATCGGTTACAGCTTTCCGACACCGGCGGCGAGCGACAGTTGATCACCAGTAATTCCGCTCTAGCAATACACTGGCACATGCCCGAACTGCCTTCGGCTGCCGCAGAACCAAGCATTATCGACAGCATTCCAAGTATCTACTCCAATATGCGAGCGTCTTTCTTAGAAAACTACCAAGGAGAGCCCATGACAGGCCCCGAGGTGTTACTTCAACCAACCAACCGACAGCCCTTACTGCAGTTTATCAAGTTTTCTGTGTATCTCGCATCCAACAACATGTTATCGAACAGCCATATTGGCGAGCTTCTTCAATGGATTATCAATGATAAGCAGGAATCAATGCTCACTTCCATCCTTTCGGTGAAACTACCAACAACGGCAGCATTCGCGAGACGAATCTTTGAAAATTCTCTACGATTTCAGCATACGAATATCGCGCGTATTCTCCTTGAGGCAGGTGCAGACCCGAATTTGCGTACTCGACAGGGAGATTTGCCACTTGTGTTAGCTGCAGGGGGTACCCTAGCTGATCCAGATAGCGATTTGTGGTGTAGTTCTGGCATGAACACAAGCGGTCCCGACAAAAACGCGGGAGAGGCATATCGAACAGCTGCGGCTAATGGCAGCATTGAACTTGTTCAACTTCTGCTCGATGCAGGTGCAGATATCGATACCACAGACACTTGGTTCAACACTGCACTGCTTGCTGCGGCGAAACACGACAACATTGATGTAATTCAATTGCTGTTGGAGGCGGGGGCAGAAATCGAGGCCACTGACTGTTGGGCCAACACTGCACTCCTTGCTGCGGCGAAATACGACAACCGTGCTGCCATTCAGATTCTCCTTGATGCAGGTGCAGATATCGATGCCAAAGATGACTTCAGTCGCTCTCTACTCCAAATTGTGAGTAAACACGGCAACTCCGAAATGGTTGAACTTTTGCTGGACATGGGCGCAGACATTGATGCCACCGATATTTGTGGTGTAACTGCACTCCATGCTGTGACAGAAGAAGGCAACATCGAGCTGGTTCGACTCCTGTTGAATAACGGTGCAGAGACTGATATCCCATACACCTATGAACATGACAGAACTGAGGTTGAAAGAGCGATGGCGGAAGGCGACATGGAGCTAGTTCGGGAACTTCTTGGCAGTGATACAGATGGCGATATCGTATCTGGAGACAGATTTTCGCGAGGTGAGCCTACAGTATCAGCGGCGGCGGCAGGTAACATGGAGCTAGTTCAAATCCTACTTGATGTTGAGGCAGATATCGATGCTCAATGCTGCAACAATCCAAATTATGTCGGCACAGCACTCCAAGTAGCAGCGAGAAATGGCGATACCGAGTTGGTTCGAATCCTGTTAGATGCAGGTGCCGACATCAATACTCCCGCCCCATACAGACTAGGAAGAACTGCGCTCCAGGCTGCAACGGAAAGTGGCAATATTCAATTAGTTCGAATCCTGCTGAATGAGGGCGCAGATGTGAATACCCCACCCGCGGGCAGAAATGGGTTGTCTGCACTTCAAGCAGCAGCGGCGAATAATAACCCTGAGTTAGTACTGATCCTGTTGAATGCAGGTGCCGACATCAATACCTTTGCCGCAACTGGATATGGTCGAACCGCACTCCAGGCTGCGGCGGAAAACGGTAACATAGAGCTGATTCAAATCCTATTGGGTGCAGGCGCAGACGTTAATGCCCCAGCAGCCAATGGACGCGGAAAAACTGCTATCCAGGCTGCAGCGCGACACGGAAACATCGAGTTGATTCAAACGCTACTGGATGCTGGCGCAGACATAAATGCTCCACCTGCGATCGGATATGGAACTACTGCACTTCAGGCAGCAGTGAGGAATGGCAGCATTGAGGTAGTTCAGCTTCTGTTGGGCGAGGGTGCGGATGTCAACGCAGCAGCTGGCTGGGAAAACATAACTGCACTTCAAGTTGCAACCGAAAACGGCAGAACTGAGCTGGTTCAGCTTCTGTTGGTTGCAGGTGCAAATGTCAATAATTCCAGTTTCCAGGAATACCGAACTCCAATTCATACTGCGGCAGAGAATGGAAATATAGAGCTGATTCGACTCCTGTTAGAAGCTGGCGCAGACATCAATGCGCCAGCCTCTGAGGCGTATGGCAGGACCGCACTTCAATTTGCGGCGCAAAATGGAAACATTGAACTGGTTCGTCTCCTTTTGGATGAAGGCGCAGAAGTCAATGCGCCAGCAGCATCTTTGAGGGGAATAAAAGCAATTCAGGGTGCCGCGATTGTCGGCCATTTCGGGATTGCTCTCATGCTACTTAAAGCCGGCGCGGATGTCAATGCACCCCCCGCAATGCGGCACGGCAGAACTGCTCTTGAAGGAGCTGCAGAACATGGTCGATTGGATATGGTGCAATTGTTGCTAAATGCTGGGGCCGATGTTGAAAAACCGCGCAGTATACGTTATTCTTCGGCAGTGGAGTTTGCGGAACGGGAAGGACATTATGCCGTTGCAAACTTTCTCAAAGATTATCAAACATAGTCCGAATAGGAGGCTGGAATAGCTACGGATTTTGTTTTGCTTTCTTCGCTTTCTGTTGACTAGGAGTTTGGCCCGGTGGCTTCCTTAGTCTTCGGTACTGGTGGACTCGGGGATGCGGCCGGAGGCTTGCAGCTCCCGTTGGCCTTGCCAGCCCCCACCTGCCTCGACTGGCCCCATGCTGAGAATGAGGGCTCGGCACTGGTACTCGGCTTCGCGCCAGGCTTTGGCAGTCGGCACGGAGTTTTTCCTTCTCTCTCTTCCGTATATAAGTCTACTATTTTCCTTCTTTTGTATCGACAGTCAATTGAGCTACTTCGTTCTTTCTCTTTTGCTCTCAACACTTTCTGGCACTGTTGATGTTTCTCTATGCAGATTCGGGGGGAAAGTTTGAGTCAGTTGTCTGCATGGGTGAAGGGATGTGATGATCATTATCGTTGGATCGTTTGAGACATCGAACTTTCAAGCAATTTCTTCATAGTGGTATCTGAAAAAATGGGTCGTGGAATGTAACTTTATTAATTGAGGATAAATGGAAGAATATATTTTACTGTAGTTGAGTAGACAGATGCAGTGGTTTTCCGGACAGACAGTGGTATTTAGAGATTTAAATCTGTAACGATAGGGATAATCACAGGACTCTCACGCCACGCTACAAAGATCGAAACCAGATACCGGCACCCAACTCCGGAAATTGGTTACAATCGCTCAAGCTCCCGAAAATTGAAATGTTGAATATCTTCTCAACAGCATAACGGATTTTTATAAGAATATTTGCACCTACACCATGAAGTTATCTATGATTACACTTTATTCCAAAAGGGGGCTAAGTAACATACCACAATGCCTCAAGATACCTATATATACTACTTTCGAGTATGAAATGTGACCGCTCCTCTTGAGCCGTATTTGAGAGCTTCCGAGTTCCGCTAATTTCAACAATTCCGCATTACTAAACGAAAAACCTTGAACAAGTTTTGTATTCTAATTAAAAACGATTGTCTGGAAGTGCGTAGCTTTTTGACATTCACCTTGTTTTACCATTCCTTGGTTTAGTTGCTGTAGCTGAAATAACGCATGTACAGATGTTTGTTTTTATTTTTGTGCTCGTCTACACAAAGAGCTAGCTATATGTGATACCGCATACTGTATAGCCGCGAAGTACTATACACGATGCTCTGGAAGTATTTGTAAGGCTGGGAGTAGAATTGTACGATCTTAATGATAATGAAGTTTTGTAATCTATCTGAATGGTAAAACCTGGATTCTATATCATCGCCGGAGTGGCCAGTGGAGCAAGGGATAGAGTGGCATGTAATGAATAGCCTCGGGCAGAGTCTTGCTAGACGTGGTGGCAGGTGTCTCAATCATCCAGGGCTGGTTTCGGTTACCCAAAGGATCCATACAAATACCTATTGGTGGCAAGCGGCCTCACTGAAGTTAGCATCCGGTAGGTAGTTGCAATGATTCCACTGGTCCAGTAATTGATCAGTCCAGACCGGAACCGTCTAGTCCAGTCTAGGTCCAGTTCGAGCAATTTTTGGACTGGGATCGGACTGATCCTAGATACTTATAGATTGGACTGGGCTTGGTCCGGACCAATCCAGCGCAGTGTCCATGGTTAGGTATACTTTCCAAGTTACTGGTCCTTTAATGGGGAAATATATCTCGATGGTGCTGAATATACAGACAGAAGTGGTATAGTTTCGACCAGAGTGGGTATTCAGGGGTGAGTCATGACAAAGTTAGGATGGGTCATGTTTTCGGTGGTATTTGGCTAAGAAGCAATGTCGAATTACAAGCGTATATGGATTGGTCTAGACTAAACCTGTTCAGTTTAAGCCTGCTAGTCTGTGGCCTAGTCTAGTCTAGTGATTGTGTCGGTTTTGGGCGTTAAAATTAGCTGCGGTGGGGACTGAGATACTATGAAACATGTGACTGGGGGCCTAAAACCTAGCGATTCGGGGTACTGCAATGCTGGTGGATGGCCTGAATACGAAATATAGTAAGAACTAATATGATTTCCACCTCTTCCCAGAGTAGACAACAGAACCCTATAGGAATATAGTCTAAGAATCATTTGCGCTAGTTTTTAACGCCTCAGAATTGTCTACCTCAAAAACAATTGTCTAGTCATGAATAGAGAGTTACCGTGACGGACTGTTGAGATGCCTGTGGGACGCACTATTCGTACGTCTAAGTCAACTGTCCGGATTGAGCCGATCCTGGGCTTTGGACTCCACCAAGCAGTGTGGTTCAAGAGAAATGACAGGCTAGACTGTAGACTAGCGGTCAGGGCTTGATCCAGTCCAGTTTGGGCCCAGTCCGAAAGTCCAGTGCGTTTTTGCGAAGTAGCTTCCCTATTGCATGATAGGTCTCTGCCTTCTTATGGCCTGAGATGAGTCTCGTATGACCGGAGATTGCTGTCCGCCTGAAGGGTCTATACATAGATGCGTACGCACGCATTCGTACTTATACTCTCATATGTATGTGGCCTTGTGGCCCTCTTAGATAGGATACAATCAAGCTTCTCTATCATCTCTAAATTTGAACATTCCCAATCCAGTGATTACGAGAGATTGCCTTGTGATTGTCGAGTTTCACCACTGTCATCTACCTGCCTTCATAGCCCTTCCTGTGCGTATTAGCACCCATTGGTAAGCATAAACCATATTCGGCCACTGTAACATAGTAACTTATTCTCATTGAGCATCATGAATCCACATTAGTCTAGTGTGTAAAGTTGTCTTGTCCGAACTAAGTCGGTCTAAGCCCAGTGGTGCACCTCGGATTTGACTGCACTAAGCCCATGGACTGACTTAGTCCACTTTGGCCAGTGTTCCTAAGCGGCCAGGCCAGGCCGGCTTTGCATAGGCCGGGCCGGGCCGCCCTTAGCGGCGGCTTTTAAATGAGGGCCGGGCCGGGCCTGCAGGCTTTTCCGGCTGGGCCTGCAGGCTTTTCTTGGCGGCCGGGCGGCTTTTCTTGGCGGACTAAGCCTAAACAGAATATTTTGTTCGAAAGATTCTCTGCTGTGTTTACTAAGAAAGTCTGAAAAGTACGAAACATAAACCATATCCAACTCAATCATCGTAGCCCTGCCATTGCCGTATTCCATCCATCAACCAGACCAAGGCTTATGCAGGCCGATGCAAGCTTTTTAAATCACGTGCAGGCCGGCTTCTAACCCAGGCCGGGCCGGGCCGCCCTTAGCGCAGGCTTTCAGAATGGAGGCCGGGCCGCTTAGGAACACTGAATTTGGCGCATTGCCTTCCCTAAAGATTCCTATAGATTAACAGTACGATTTGATTGCAACATGTAAACAGTCTAGTGGAGGACGGTAGCTATATGGGTATAGCAAAAATTGCTTGTAATTCGAAAATCGCATTGGTCAAATATTGAAGCAGACAGTATATGTGGCCTAGAGCCCACAGTAATTGTAGGATACTCTCCTTGGGCCTGTTTGAACCGCAAGAGCGAGGATTGATGATAGGTAATTGCCGGAAGCTTTCCCTACCAAGTCGTCAACTGTCTGGCATTTCGTAAAGGAATAACTGACAGTGAGCCAGGTGACATCCAGTCAACCCCACATGCATAGTTACACTGAGTTATACTATCCATTAACCTTCCATCGCAAACCGAGCAACGTCATAGTTGTCACTCTATGCTCTGTTAACACTCACTCTGGCCATAACTATCACTTCAGATTTTATTACAACTGCAGTGCGCTGATTGCTGCCTCCTACATTTCCTAGATAGGCGCACAGGTTATGCTGCATGAGTTTCACTGCACAAATTTATTGCCGCACGCCAAAGGCCATCCACCGAGCAGGTGACATAATGTACCAGAATGCTGGTACAAGGTAATATGCACTTTAGCCTTCCATATCGGTTTAGTGTCGCATTATTAGTCAAGCAAGAGTGAAAGAAAAGCGTGTCCATAGCAGTACATTGACTGGACAACCTCAGTTTGTACCCTCATTAGGCCAAGATTGCAGAGTCGTCTTGTACTACGAACGTATACGACACCACTACGCCACTAAGAGCGGTATGTTACCTGGGACGCTGGTAATAGCTGAATGTACTCTATGAAACTATTTGTATTGCTCATTACGAGATGCTACAAAGAAGTACGACGATCTGCTCATGGCAGTTGGCAAGCTCGTGTTTGATGCCATAAATCCAAACTGAGAAGCGGCTTAGGGTTTCGGATAACCTGTTAATTGGTTGTGTGTAAGGACTAAGTGCAATGCAGCATCCCACAAGCATAGCTTACTTGCTCTTATGTTATTGGGTGCCTAACACTGATTTGGCTCGGTAGTGATCATTTCAATGCCGCATACATGGTGCTACGTGGCGCTTAGTATGGCCAAATCGAGTATTTGTATGTATGGCGCTCAATCCGCCGGCACGCTAATACTAAGCGAGATTTTGTAAAGCACATAACAAGGATGGTGGCCGCAAAGTACTCTAGAACGCACGCACACCTTCGACAACCACCCTCTCCACCTGGTTTTGCCAAGCTTTTCCCCTCGCGGGGCAAAGCGGGGTTTTACTTTGGCTTCATCACGACTTTCCCTGCGTGTGTCCGCGCTGCCAGTACGTTTACTAGGTCGAAAACAGAGTGTACCTCGTCACCAAATCCACTCAGCATCGACGTCGATCGATAGTCCCTCTTCTAGGGCCACTAGCCTTCTTTCGAAAGTCTAACGCCAGTATTTATCGACAAACCGGGCTCAGTGAAGAGAATTCTGAGAGACCAAACGACCTCACGATAAAATCACCATGCCCCCCCCCCCCCGGCACGTCAAGCCCTACGATGAACAGCGCGCCGTGAATGTTCTAGGGAGTTGCTCTCTTTTCCGGACCCACGAACCTGCTAGCCTTTCGGCCGGTTGGGGTATTCCACTGCGATAACATTGATGAGACCCTGCAGGCGCCCTTGGCGAGGTTTATTAGTTGGTGGTCGTCTAACCGGGATCAGAAAGGTTCAAGGAATGGGGGTCAAAAATCCTTCGGAAGCTATGCCCTTGGAGGAGATGGGAGTATGGCTGCGTCTGGCAGTGCTTCGGAGCAGCACCCGACTTCGGCCGGCGACCCTTCCTGCGGGCTGGGACTGCCGAGACTCAAAAAGGTTATGGGGGAGAGTGCAGGATTTTCGCAGGGCTTTGGCAGCAACTTTGCCGTGTGGGTTTTAATTTCGGGGCTTCAGGTTTTGTCAGATTCCGGTGGTCATTAGAGTTTTAATCTGCGCGGAAGCGGTTCTATGGTCTGGTTGGAGGTCTTGTATCTTAAATGCCATGGCCGCTACGCGGCCGAATGCAAAATGATTACAAACAAACTCTAGAACGCAATAAATATTGTCACTTACAAATTCTCGGGGTTTTGCCTCCGACTCTGCTGCCTTGTTCAGTTACCTAATCATAATCACTTTCCGAGGGTACCTAGAATCAATGTTTTGTAGTTTGGGGGGTACTTAAAGAATCGCAACTAAATGGTTCATCGATACGCCGGTTTAATCCAGGTTTGAGGCTCTGCGAAAGATCACTAAACAAAAGGAATGATAGATATTATAGTTTCAAAAGTCGATGCCCGCAATGATCAAATTCCATACCTCCAAAATCCATCCCTATCACTATCATCCAACTCCCTTCTGTGTCGTGCTACGATAAAAGAAATGTATACGCATAACTAAAAGATAAATCCCATTTGCCAATTTCAACCACAGCAGTACTGACAAACAAGCTTCGCATCATCTGAACACTTGCCAACGTAAAAAGGATTGAGCACCACGCTGACCCCGAGTCGGGCACAGCAAATCACATCCCCTTCCATCTCAGTATCATACACGAGATGTCTCGCCAAATTTAGCCTGATCATTAGGCGAACTCTTAATAGAGTAATATCTGGGTGATCTATCACGTTCCAAGTGTTAGGCTCTCAACATCTACCTCAAAAACGATACAGAGCCCACCTAGTCAAAAATTCCTTGATACTTCTGAAAAAGGATTCAACAGAAACGCTAAAGCCCTCTAGTCTTCCTGGTGTACTATCAACAAAACCGATGGTAAACTGGCCAGCCTTGTTCGGCCCCTCCACATCGACGATTGAGTGCGAACAAGACCCCCCCTCCTCTTTCATCCATTGCTTAACATGGTCATCATCCCACACTGATGCCTTGTCCAAGAAATCCTGAGCTTTGCCTTGATGTAACTGTGCAATAGTTTGCCAGGACTGTCCGACGATATTGCGAGGGTCGCGAGAGAACATCCAAAGAATTGTTAGAACTAACATGAAGTGGACTGCTAGGGATCCGATGACGACGAAAAATCCTACCATTCTGGTGGGAATAGTACACTTACTCCGACGCTGGACGGTGGCTTGGGCCCTTTGGTTCCCAAATGTCCGGCGACTGTAATAGTCCATGCTCGTGATGACTGTCATAAAGGCCTGGATCGCCAAGGGCACCTGCTTGGTATCATTTAGGACACCGTAATAGAGTGATGAAAGTATAGGGTGAACTATAGTAGCACAAGACATATCTATGCCCTCGTTATTATTTTGAACCAATTTCGAAGCCGCTGTAACCATTTCGCGCTTCTGTGGGATGTCCACCGACGTAAGGTTTAGAACGTTTCTTGGGGAGTGGTTGTTGCCAAATACACCAAGCTGGTTTTTTATTAATGAAGTGTTGTAGATTGGCGTGTGCGGGGTGTCGATGAGCGCTATAGATAGGTCTGGCTCCGCGTAATTGCCATTTCCTTTAACTGTAACATTGCTGTACGCAGCTACCCCGAAGCTACTCATACATAGGCTGAGTTTCAAAGTGACATTGTTAGCTGTGTTGTTTATGGCCGCCCACTCCCCTGTATAGACAGGTCTAGGTTTGTCGGTGAAAATAACATCCTTCCATTGAATGTTCCCAGAGTTGGTTTCAATTACTAGGAGCCACTCGAGGGCAGAATCTGAAATGTTTTTTGTTGTAGCACCGACTGTGGGAATGGGAGTATATGTAGACGTAGACGTAGGCTTATGAGCTTCGCATAGGACGTGGGACTGGGTGTTGGATAACGGGATAGTGCAATTGAAACGGAGGGTAAAATTCGCAGGTTCGGTGATAAAAATGCTCGAGTTTCCAGAATTCAAATATCTGTCTAACACGGATGGCCTGAGTAGACCAGTTATTCTAGTTGTTGTTCTGCGGGGTACTGCGCCATAGTTGCTAGGCTCATCTTCTGGAGAATCCTGCCTTTTCAGTAGTCCAAGGTTGAGGCTGGAGTAATCGTTTTCGTTTCTAATGACTTCGACAGTGGGCGGGAAGCAGAGAACATGAGAGTCAACAACGTATGCTGGCCCACGATAAGAGATAATCGTAGACCGGTTGAGTTTCGAAAATGGAAGGAACGCTCGAAACAAAGCTCCGGTATCGACTAACGTGCCTTGCTCCCCGTCATCATACACTCTGGGACTGCTCTTAATCTGCTCCGCAAATATTGGGTACGCTGATGGGCTTTGGGTACCTAAACCGATTCTACCAAAGTCGGAACCCTTGAGCTGTCTGTAGGTAACAGTCTCGTCCTGTAACCTACCCGGAACATCGGTTGTTCCCATATCAGAGAGTAAAATAGTTGACGTGAATTGGGTGATGACACTGAGTACTGCGACAACAATTACAAGGGCAAAACAAACATAGCGCTGAATGCCATTGGGTGTTATATTTTGCGCTTCAGAACTTCGGTGCATATTGATCGTCCGTGTGGTGCCCGAAAATAGTGGGGGAATGATACTGAATGGCCCAGAGGGGTCACTTCGTGCAATGGACATTGCTGCCGCATCTTGATAGAGGACTTGTCGATGCGTCAATGAGATCGATGCAATCATCCCACAACACAATACAGAGTGAAAGGAGACCGAAGTCCGGATCAGAGCTGAGCAGATGGTGATAGTCTGAGGTATGTAACCCATGGAAACCATTCTGTTCCAAAACCTTGATGAATCATCTCGGCCGTACGGCCACCAGATGTAGCTGAGGGTATATACAGCAAGAAGGATTGCAATTGTTCCACCAGCCAGAGTCACAAGCTGGTACCAAGTAATCTGTGTCCTCAACCGTTGCCAAAATGATCTGTTTTCCCACATTGCAACACCGCCGCTCCCTAAAGATCTATGTGAATAATAGTGTGGTGTTGAAACTGGCTGAAACAAAAGGCTTACAAACTCGATTCCGTAATAGAGGGAGTAGGTAATTCAGCAGTGGGTAAGACCAAGCCAGTATTTCGATGCGCGGTGGTTCCCGGAAATCGGTCGATATCGAGGATCAGACGGTACAGAGGACGAAGTGTTGTGACTAAAATGAAGATTGTCATGAGAGAAACATTATATGTAGTTACTTAACTTATAAACCTACAAATTTTTGCGCACCCTTATCCGAAAGGCACAGAGCTAAAGTTTCGTGGTGTGGCTCGTATTGGCTTTGATCCAATTATATCATTGGACTTGGTTTGCAGCCAATCGTTGATCGTCTGTGACAACTCTAGGCCGGCTTTTAGAATAAAACGTCTAATTGGTTGAAACTCCCGGCCGAGCCAGTAGTCCCGAAATGAGTAAGCATTATATCCGGCAACCTCGTCCGTTCAGAACTTTGGCCTTTTTTAATATCATTTGATTTGAAATCGCACGAAATACCACAAGCAGCAACATGCAGATATGAGGAGTTTGCAGCTGTGCGGGGTTGATAACTGCCCGATCCACTTTTGAATGACATTTGAGTGCTGGCAGGTCCGATGCATGCTCTTACAGTCCCTACGTCATGTATGTCCACCAGACAGGATACTTTACAGCGGCATGATTGCAGATTGTTGGTCGAGAGCGACTGGTTAGTGGGTCCCATTGCCTCAGGTATTAGGACAATGCGCAACTCCGATAACGTTAAAATTCTGTTTATCAATTGATTGCAAGTCTGTCAGTGGTCTAGTCTAATTCGGTCTCACTTCGGGGTAGCACCACGGATCATAAGAATTCGTCCAATTATTCAAGAGAGCTGGTTGGGAACTAATTCCAACCAATTCCAAACCCCGAGCTATTTTCACTTGTAATCTACTTTCCAAGGTAATAGACACTGATCTTGCAAAAATCTACATCTCGTGAAATATTAAACATACCTTCTTAGGTAGGATCATCAGAGAACTGGGTTGAACCAATCCTGTGACGGTTCGAACTGCTGGTCCAATGCTTAGGACAGGTCTAACTTAGGGACTAGACCACGGGAACTGGTTTACTACTTGGAGCAGGGCTGGTTTGAACCGTTGAGACAATGTTCTAGTTAGCGCAAGGTAGATGTTGCTCTGTAGAGTGACTAGTCAATTGGCGGAGTAACTGGGCTCCGTGAACTGGCAGATCACTTCGTAGAGTGTATACACTCCGTGATCTGACCGGCTACTTCGTGACGTATACACACTCTATGAATGCCCTATACGCCTGCATGCGCACGCCTGAATGCGCACGCCTGTATGCGCACTCAGCTGGCTATATCCAACTGAATTCAATCCAGTCGGGGATAGATCCTAGACAAGAGGGCTATGGGTCCAAGCCGTACCGGTTTGGGCGGTGAACCAGATTAAGCAGTGTGGTTTGATAGGTGAACCGGTTCGAACTGCAAACTGCCCGGTTCGAACTAGTTCCATGGCAGTCCAATCAAGGGGTGTTTAGTAATACGTCTGAATGTAGTTTTTGAATCTGCATGGACACCTGATAGAGTTTTGGAGTGTTGTGCATGCTCCAAAATACAGGTGGCTATGAAACAAGGTCGTCACGAATGTAAAACAGCTTACATTTTAACGTCTGGGCGACTTAGAGGAGGATTATATGAAGTTAAATGTCACATGGAATCGAACTAATTCGAACCAGTCCCAAACCAGTTCCATACGGTACGATTCGCACCCCGAACAGGTACTGAACCGTACTGCGAACTGCCAATTTACTACTAAACCTAGTGTTCCTAAGCGGCTCGGCCGGCCTGCATGTCTTTGAAGCTTGCATATATCTACGAGGCCTGCAGAGACCTAGGCTAGCATGCAGAAACCTGGGCTGGCATGAATAAACTCGGCATAAGCGTGGGTTGGCCTGCATATATCTTAGAGGCTAGCCGAAGCCTGCACATATCGTCGAGGGTTACATAGGACTTGGCCGCCTGTAGGTTATCTGACTGCTGGCCAGGCTTTAATTGATAGGTCCGCGCCAGCGGATATTAGGCCTGGCCGCTTACGTACACTGACCAAACCATGCTTCCACAGATCCTAGATATTCGACAGCTAACAAACGGATCATTGAGTACCCTATTAAACTCATCCACGTATGTTGTGGGGTAAAGGTATCTGCCCAACACTTCTCTGCAAGTGCTTCAAAGCGGAAGTTAAGAGCACACTTCGTTGTCATGGGCGAGATCAGTGATTTCAACGGTCCAGACGGTCCCAGACTGGGGTAGGGCTCAGTGCAGCGCGGTCCCGGTGAGAGGTGAGACTGGACTTCCCCAGTGCAGTGCGGTCCAGTCCACAGGCAGATCATAGTCTTGCCGCGGTTCGGAGTAGATTAATCGACACCCCAGCCTACAACCCCAATACCGATCCTGTGGCCGCTGAACACCATTTTCTGCATGTTCTCTATTTTTGCCTTGGTTTGAAGCCGGGTTATGTCTTAAAAATGGTCTAAGTTCTCAAGAACATAAACATTATGGTAAAGAGTGGAAAATGGCGTTTGGTGTGGCATAGGGGAAATGGTATGCAAAAGACTGGAAATTGAGTGACTGCACAGGAAGAAATGTATTGGAAACCGACTAAATTTGGGAGATTTCTTGTCTCCACGTTCTAATCGTATATTTTGTAGGGATTACTTGTCTCCTCTTTCCAATCGTATATTTTGTATGGGGAATCTATACGATCCCACTTGCTCACGGCCAGGCATCTCAATGATACCGGCCCGACATCGCGGTCCTGTTACAGGTATCATTTATGCTGCCTGGTCCTTCTGGGGCGTAGTTCTTTAGCCCTAGGACCCCATACGGGTACCTATACGGGACTGGCAGCTACCAGACGTGTGCTCCCGGTGGTGACGCCGGTGGTGAGCTTGAAAGTTGGCACCAGCGGATGTCAGGATGCAAGTTGTAAGCATTAAATTTCCCATATTGAGCCCCCAAACTACCAGTAGTAGGCCTTAAAACAAGCGGCTGTAGGTGCTGTAATGCTGGGGATAAACCTGAATACGAAAAATAGTATAAAATAACATGATTTCAACCGCTTCTCACAGTGAAATCTATAGGCTAAGGAGACTACAGGCCGTATGGGGGTCAAATCTAATGAAATTTTGCTGTGGTCTTAATGGTCCAGAATTCTCTGCCTCCAAATTCACGGACCCGTCTCGGGCGGATGCTTACCTAGATAGAACAGATTATTAAGATGCGTGCTCACAGTTGGGAGAGCAGTCAATTCACAGACCACTGATCTAATTGGTTGATTCAGTGAAGATGGTACTCCGTAAATTGACTGGTGATTACACGGAACAACATCTTCCGTCAACTGACAAGAACCAGTCTTGTCGTAGAGAACTTGCTAATTGTTGGAATCCAAAAAGCCCAACCACAGATCCCAATTGCCCTCCCGTCCGGTTAAGACGCTGCCCAGGACGAGACGTTAAATTTCTCAGCAGAAAACCATAGATCGTTTGAGACCAGGGCAAAATTATCCAGACTGAAGGAGTACAGGTCTACAGTCATTTTTGACAGCCATAAATCTGAAATTTGAATGGCGCAAATCACGTCATCTTGCTGCAAGTGCCATTGCAAAAGGGATCGTCCGTCAGCATTCACAGATTATGTTTGGACTCGTAACTATCATTTTTTGGTCAGCATCAGTAGGATACTCTACTAGCCAATAAATATATACTTGGGCTAGAATGTATCAGCGAACTGCGGAAAATCTGAAAGTGTGTAATTGCTATCTGTGAGGAGTATCTAGCAGGCAGAGCGAAAACATAGTTCTTAGAAGATAATTGTCGTGCAAGATCCGATCAGTATTTCCTTTTATAGCGGCTTGTAGTGCATGCTGTGTAGGCCACTTTTTGCACCGGTCTTGGCAAAAGATATGTCCGTTGAGCTATATACTACACCTGTCAGCTGTCAGGAGCTCCTTGGACTAATTAAATTAGGTGTCATCAAGCCTTCGTGGACTACCCTTTCGCCGGTACTGAATATTATACTACCCGAGTGAATGATCCATGCCCACTATTCGCTTCTTCCCCGATTGGTTACAATATATCAACAAATTGTGACGATCATAAAACATACGACTGGAAATAAAGCCCATCTAGCACCTCCACCAAAATATCTCTTCCCAGTAGCCGGCGGTCCCCTGTAGGTAACCATAATGGCCCTAGTCCAATAGAACTCAGACCTGGACGGACCAGGCAACTGACATCATACCCCAGACGGGACGAGAATTTCAGCCCCCGAAAGATTGCAGTTGCCCGGATCGTTGAGAACTTTGCTATTCAATAGGATTCCACATACTTTAATCCCTGTCCTCTTAGAAATTTGTGCGAATCGGAGCTAATTATTGTCCGATTGGTCGATAATCACTGCAGCTCTAACTTTCGAATATGCGCTCGTAACCCCAATTGGATTATAGCTCCATGTTGACCTCTAACGGCGCATTCTATTCCTTTACTAATTATTGGCTCAGGCCTCCACTGCGGATCTTTGTGCAGTTGTCCTCCAGCCCTGTACCGTTTCCTGAGTCACCATTGGCTTAAGGTTGAGGAGTGGCCACTCCAAGGGTTGATAGTTCGCCATTGTACAGATAGCTATCAGTGATCAATATCCAAAAATAGGCTTATTTTGCCCTTACAATGCGTGAATTGTCGGACTTTTCGTTTCCTTCTCGGGATATTGATGCGCTTCGCATTCCAACAGGTTTCACTTTTCTAGGGAGGAACGGTTTGACCTTCGGCGCCGACTTCCCCCCCCGCAATGGAACTGTACACTCAACAAAGATTCATTATTACTGGCCTGGCATTGTAGTTTAGCTAGGTTCGAAATTTGTGACTGGTAATAAAGTAGGATCTGCATCAACAACATCGCGAGAAAAAATTGAAAATTTTAACACCGCGCTTACTATTATCTAGTACATAAATAGGGCCCAGCGAACACGACAAGGCACAGCAACGCAATCACAAATATGATCCAATGCGGCTAGATTCTGATTAAAGCATACAGGTGTTGGCCCAGTGTCCACAGACAAACTAGTGCTGAAAACATAGCTGTGTTCAGGTATAGTCTATCAGATATATGGCACCATGATTTAGTGTTCAGAAGAATCGCGTGTGAAGAAAGATGAATTCTCTATCGTACACAACAGATTTTCTAATGAACTATCATAGGGTAGGTATTCTTGGACAAAGGTGGGTCTAGGAGTCCCGTAGATATAATAGTGGAACGCTCAAAGAGGCCAGTGCTGTTGCACTACTGGGAACCATGACCTGCGGGATTGCCGTGCAAAGACAATGTGCAGCAGTGCAAGGGTGGTGACATGGGTATGGCAGCAACTGCACTAAGGAATCCCGGGATATTTTTAAAAACATTAAATTATTAAACAATCACACCATGGATAAACATATGATGGTAGAGTTTAATATATTACTCAAAGGTCAGAATGAAAATATAAGATTGAAGTCAATTTGACAAATTCATCAGCAAAGTGTATGTTAGTATTGGGGAGCCTACAGTAGTATGTGAGAGGAGATGGATTGTAAACTTACCAGTGTGACAATGTGCTGCAGTGCAAGGGTGGTGACATGGGTATCGCAGCAACTGCACTAAGGAATCCCGGGCGATTTTTAAAAACATTAAATTATTAAACAATCACACCATGCATAAACATATGATGGTGGAGTTTAATATATTACTCAAAGGACAGAATGAAAATATAAGATTGAAGTCAATTTGACAAATTCATCAGCAAAGTGTATGTTAGTATTGGGGAGCCTACAGTACTGTGTGAGAGGAAATAGATTGTAAACATACCAGTGTCAATTTCAAGAGTGAATGAGACCATAGAAGGGCATTCTTGCCTGCTGTTGGACTTTCGATGAATCTTGGATAAGGGTACAGATGCACCATGCTGGTGATTGTAATAAGATTGGGAGTATGTTGGAGCACAGTTGAAAACAATGGATGTATCTGGGAGTGTTTGCCAAGGAGAGGAGAAATCTCATACCAACTCCAAGTAATATCGGCATTATGTAGCATATCAATTGGCATGACATGAGATGCCATCTTTGATGTGAGTTGGATTCGGGTGTGATGTTAGAGTATTGGGTTATGGAGCCGTTGAGTGATGGGAGGAGTAATTGGTACAGTCGGATGTTACAGTGGTTCCACGCTGCCGTGGTGGCAAGCGGAATGATACAGTGGTGACAGAATCATGTTCTATGATATTCATAGTAGTCTGTGGTATTGTAATGGCAGGCCATGTAACATAGTTGGATTGATTAATTGGTTTCTGGGGGGGGTGCAAAGGTATGAGTGTGATGTCAACATCACTAATTCAGGTATTGAGAATAATTCGAAGGTGTCAGATGAACTGCGTTCAATGGCAGCCATGCTGCAGTTGGAGAACACTATGTACTTGTCTGATGCTAGGTTTGTCTTATAGCAAATTGACAGAGGACGGTGAAAGAGATCAATATCTGGTCACCTGATCATTTCTCAACATGCACACTGAGATTCAAGAAATGTTTTAATCACTAAGTATTGACTATATTATCACCTATGTCACACCATGCCCAGTTGAGGTCATTGAGTGCCATTAGATGTACCGGATAATGAATATGCATATACTACTCTACACGGTGTAACTGTCATTGTGATCTATGGTCTGCTTCATCATGAGTCCAGTGGGCCTCTAACCAATAGTCAAATAAGGATATCCCAAATTCCATTGATATCAAGTTATAGCTTACCTGGATTCATATCCAGTACTGGACAATTCAATTACTATGCTGTGCTGACAATATAGAACAGTCACAATACTTTTGCAAAAAATATTAGTATATCTGACCTGGACTGCTGGTCACGTAGATAAACCACATCCGGGACACAGGGGAATATCGTATCCAATAGTATCTGTTGAATTCATCAACGTTTGTCCTACGGAGGTTCAACTTGTATTCAGTTCAGCATACACATCTCGTGTAGTAGATATTGAACAGACACTGCAACAGAATCAGAGGATGAGTGATTAATGACTTAATATTGCAACATAATTAGACAGCATATTAATGAACAGGCTGATCATTATATTGCAATTCATCATCAGTGGTGTTTGGAATCGTCAGAACTACTTCAACTCTGACTCCATTTTTGGATATGCATCAGCTGTAGTAATGATAGCTAAAGGTTTAAGAGTTGAGTGGATTGTTATAAGGCAATTAATCTTGACACCATTGTAAATCTAACCACACAATTGCCACTACTAAATGAGCCGAGAATGGTATGATGGTATATCGCGACCAATGCTCGTACATAGAAACCTCACTTTACATGTCGAAATGGGGTGAATTTTGTTGCATATCTGAATTCTGGTCATTTTTGGTGTATACATAGTATGAGATTATTGTATAACCTAGTAGGCATGTAGCAAGCTGAATATCGCATACAATCATTGCCCATTCCTTGACACAATACCTACATTGCAATGTCAATATTACCTACTTGAGGTGCATATTAGTTGTTTGCAAAACCCTGTATAGTAGTAGAACATGGATGAAATCAAAAGGAGAAGGTCAAACCATGGTACAAGGTACACTCTGATACCGACTAGTAACCCCCAGGCACAATCAGTAATGCATATTGTAACATTTGGGCAAATCCAGCGTACAGGGATACTTCACAACCAGTGGCTGTAGGGTAAATCCCTTGCCAAAGCCACGTATAGTACACTGAGATCCATTGAAGAATTGGACAGATGTGACAGAAGAAACTATTCTACCAGGATTCCATCCCAGATGACTCCACTTCCGAACTAAAACACATGTTGAACAACTGCTGTTGGTAATGTGAGTGGGTAACCTCTCAGTGGCCAGCATCGGAAATGCAACAACCATTCAATTTGCTTCCAAACCTGGTCAAAAACACAATCAGCAGCATATGGAGGAGCCAAACACATAGTTGAAAGTATCAATCAAGAAAGTGGGCTGGGTTGCGCTCGACCGGCAAGTGTTGGTATTTCGTTCTGGACTTCGTGATAATATATTTACCGTTACATTCATATATCCTACTGTTTGTTGCAAAATATTCACATTGGTACATGATTATGTTATTTTGTTACATGGGGTGCATTTATAATCAAAGCAAAATGTAATATGCACCCTACCCCATCCTGAGAATTAGTTTCCATGCAGCATCACCAATTTGGGGTCCTGCAAGTCAGGTAAGTAACCAGTGATTGTTGTGGTTGTTAAATGTAATCCAAGTATCCGCCAGCTAGATAGGTCAACGTGACAACTAAATTCTCTTTGCACCATCCTGAAACTGTGACTCATTGGAGCATTAGTGATTTGTGGCCTTCCATTCTGGCAATCACAGTGAACTGCAGCTGATAGTGTAAATACATGATGTCTTGATATGTTTTATGGGCTAAAATGCTCATGAACACTGAATTGCAGCTGTAAAATCTAATCAAGTTGTGATTGACCAGGAGGCTGTCATAGGAATATCTCCTGATTGTCTGCCCATGATGGCTACCAACTTCTTGTTTGCAGATATCTGCAATCAGGTACCACATTATTTACCAAAGATGGAAGACCACAAATTTGATGACACGCTTTTGATGCTCATTGTGTCATAGATGTACATAGAATTGGGAAACATACAACATGGCAAAGTATATCCGTCATGATGATTTGGTAGCTACTCTAAGCACTTCATATACCTTCTCTTTTATCACCACATTGTGCATTAATAATGCTTCTAAGCATATCCTCTTAAATATACTTTACAGTGTCTGCTCATTGTAGGTAACACTGTAACACTAATACCCAAAAACGATTTTCCTTTCTATCAATGCATGTGTTTACTGTCACATTTGCTGAATAGGGTACTCCTGTCTGCAAACTGAATGTCAGGTGCATTACTATGCAGCAGATACTGTATACACCAGTGGATGGTCCTTCATCAGTCAGCAAGTCTGTAATACAATCCCTGTCGTATGTACAATTATTTGCATAAACATCACGGTTGAAAACTCAAATACTGGGGAGAACAGTCTTTGTGTATACATATTAAGGTGGCACACTGTCGATTTCGGAACGTTGAGCTCCTTCATTTTCACATTGTGGCACAGGTGGCGTTGAAGGAATATGCAGCACTCATTCAGATGGAAGTGCACCCATTCATTAGTGTCTCCCGGTTGCCTGTGGATTCTTTGTGGCGACAAGTGCCCAAAGCAGGTAGCCATCCAGGTGTTTTTACTGAGCCATTGCCCGGTGTATTTGTATTGCAGCCTGCAGCTTTCTGTATGCATGACACTCACCACACAGCACATTCCATTCTCGGAATGCGGCAGGAGGTCTCTTCATTGAATGTTGTGCATTGTCCATTGAGCTGTACAAAATCCAACTTTCACCCATATTGGCCGTAATCATGGCAAGGCTTATGTGGAACTGTACATGTTGTACCCACACAGCTTTCCTTCCCACTGTTTGCTGACATGATGGCAACGTACCTGGAATTTTTTGCTGTATTCAGTCTTATGCGATGGGTACTATATCTACCAAATACAACTCCGTGGCTTCCTCTAAGGTTTTCAACAGCTGATAGGTGCACGCTCCTGGACTCATGTCAGTGAATATGCCATTGAAATTGGTTGAGCAGGTAATATATCGCCCCTCAATGTTTGTAACTGCGCCTTCTTATGTGTGGCTGGCCCACGGAGGAATTCCATTCTGGGCAGCTAAATATTGGTCACTCAGCTCTCCATGTACACCAGCTGAACATTATACAGTTTGTCAACAGCTACCTACAGCAGTATGGAATAACTAACATTCAATTGTATGCTGCTTCTGATTCCTCCTCCATCTGATACTTGGAACCATTTGTAATTGTATGTCATGCAGGATATTTTCCTCACCTGCATTAAGAACTTTCCAGTGGATTGCGAGGTGTCTGCATCGCAACTGTTTCCTTACAGGTGATTAAATGAATACCCCTCTGATCGGTTGACTCAACTGAGAACCACTTAAGCCATGGCCTCGTTTTGTGGATACATGAAGTGATGTGATGGAGATGAAAAGGAAGACTATATTGAAAAGACGTATAAGGACCAGAGGAATATATTGTCAGCTGCAAGTCTACATGGAACGAGTGACAGGCAACTAGCACAGACTACTCAAGACATATTCTACTGCTTCAGGCTGCAGGGTGCAGGGAAGTTCAGCAGTCCTGCAATTTGAATGAAGTCAGTTGGATGTTGTGTATTAGTTTACAAGGACTAGATGCTGGAGTTGATGGCTGCAATCTTTAATTGATCATTTCAAATGAGATTATTGAATGGAAAGTAAGTCTCTTGATGTTCATTACTAGACATCGTGCAATCTTACATCAAGTAGATAGTAATAATTGAATGTTGTTGTTGTGTTAGCATTGCTATTTACAATGTTGTGATGGGCAAGACCTATATTTGGCTTTGTACATGTTGATAAAATGTAGCCAGCTTGACATAAAAGATGCAGTTTGCCTCCCTGTGGTCTATGTTATTCAATATCCAACATGACATGCAATAACAATGTCAATACATGATACAGCTGTTCAGGATTCCAAAGAGAACTGTTTACAACATTCATTGGGCAAATCTGGCATATCGACGAAGTCATCCACACGATAACATGCTCCAGTACTGGAAGGAAAAAACAGTGTGAATGCGAAACCGGTTCCAACTATGGAAGTAGTGCACAGCTGACACTTCAAAAAGGAGATTTCATGGAGAAATGAAATGCATTGCATTATTACTGGAACAAACAGAAATATCACTGGATGGAGGAATTTGTTGGGTGAAAGACAATTGTGCAAAAACAGCAAGTTCACGACACAGTGATAGGGATTCAGCAACTGCACCAAAATATGATATCTGTTGAACAGGTGAGTCCAACAACCAGGACATGCAAAAAACCAGTTTGGGAGATGTTGAATTCCATCAGAGACAGTTTGAGCAATCTTGATAATTCACACAATTCAGACGATTGTGAAGGAAAGAAACATCACACCGAAGATAGCGAGCTGGCTAAACCATGTACAGGGGATAATCCCAGTTGGGTATTAGTGAATGTCTCAAAAATAGCAGAGAGCGGTCAGAGTGTATGCGGTGAAAGGTGAGGTGGCTTGCCAGATTGCCTAATGGCGAATTGAGAGATGTGGCAGACCTTATCTGTGAGCGAGATTTGCAGCATGGAAAGGCTGAAATGACGGTTCCTGCAATTGATCTGCTGCAAACATGGAATGTTACAGTCTCACATCCCTTGAGGTCATGTGAGGACCTTATACTGACTCAGGATAGTGTCCACAGAATATCGCAAACACCCCAAGGGTGTTCACAACAATGAAGTACACAAATGATGCCTGGTGTCGAGAACCAATAGTTACACAACCGCAGAGAGTTTCTCATGCCTGACATGCAACCAGATTTGTCACTAATTCCAAAAGATGTGTATTATGAACCCATTACCTGAGCCCCCTCCATACATTTTGTGTAGCCAATGATTATGGAACCATGTGACGTGGACAACCAAATGGTGGCAGCGCCAGGGGTAATGGAACAATATATCCCGAAATCGATGATTTGAAGACAGATCATGGCCGAAAGTGTATGATGACTCTATGTTGGTATTTGTCAGCTTCATCAGAAATCAGTACCCAAATTGTGAGGCATGATAATTTGTCAATGCAAGTGCAAGGGTTGGATGCACCATGTAAATATTTTACTCACCAAATCAAATTGATGGATGATCAACACACTTGAACTAGTCACACCAGTTACAGTTATGCATAATGGTCATTACTACAAAAGAGATGAAACATACAACCCAAATTTCAGTAAATGTTGCCATGGGAGTCATAGAAATAGTAGTCAATGGGCAATGCAAATCAAGATGTATGATGACTGCCATGCCACATCAATCCATGCATGCTATAGCAACACTCTTCCCTCACACATGGTGCCCATGGTTGAGATTTCCAGATTGCTCATGATATGCCATTGAAATCAAGTTGAAAGAGCAGGATAAGGAAATCTGAAGAAGTTGTGCAATATATATGAACACATAAGTTGATGGAGCTATACATCATTAAGTGCAGGCCACATGCGCTGAAACGCGATGGGGCAACATTTGTCATCACTCTGATACCATCAGTTGTTGTGCCTCCATATCAGTATGGCCTTGAACCGTTTGGATGGAAATGATTATACAGAGAAGCAATATATTGCCTGTCAGTGATGACTTTTTTCATAATGGTAGAAATTTTGAGCATCCATTGGCGATTATGCGGTGATTAATCTGAATGTCAACAGACCGTCAACAATTCTTGGTCATACCCAGCCGACAATTGCAGGGCTGGAAACTGCGATACATACAAAGAGGAACTATTGGGCATCATTATATGTCCAGAGGAGGGCAAGATACTTGATAACCAATCATAGAAATCAGCATCAACTGAGGGTGAATGATTTTTGGTCTTGTATCTTCCTTCTTCAAATGGGTATACACTGGTGTTCAACCATGATCAATGTATTGGCATCCAGGATGAGCAAAAATGTGAGAGAAAACATCTTGAATATTTCCCAAAAATGAGTATGAATAGAGTGTCAATGATATTAGTGACCCATCTTGGATAGTCACACAGAAATACAACAGCATTAACCAATAATCAATGTATCCGCCACGTATTTGGGCAAAAATACGGCTGAGAATGTTAGTAGTAAATTCATACTATGCGGCAACTAAGCGTCAGGATTGTTTCGTCTTGCATCTGGAATAATCGAAGACCTATTTAATGTTTTAAACTCATAGTGAATGTCAATCGCAGTTTTTATAAATATATATGGTAGTGATAGTTTCAGTACTACATCGGCAAAAAGCACAACTACAGAGCATTGAACATTTTTGGTGTTCCATTTCGATAGTGAATGGGCAATGCAACTGCATTCAGCACTGTTTGTACTGTAGGCTGTCTTTATTGGCATCAACGCTAGTGGAGATATTGCAACCTACACAAAACACAGAGCACCAATCCACTGTCAACAATTTTTTTTAGTGCTCCGAATGCTACACTGCAAGGAACCGCACTAAATTATCACCAAATTGAGGAATCAACAGTTATTCTTCCCAATTTGTCATTGTGTTCAACTTTACAAATGTACCTGAAGTGCCCCACATCTGTAAGTTTTCCCTTGCTTGTAGCTCGTAAGTTGATATGTAAGATCTAGTTCTCTGCTTCACTATCATGTAACTTTTGACAGTTTCTCAAATGGAATCACCTACTTTGCCAATTTCTGCCACAATGACACAGTCACAATCTGTAAATACCTTGTCTTTAAAGGTTATAAATATATCCAAAAGTGAATGTGTCTTTATTTGGGGTTTGTGCAACTATACATTGCAACTCATATTTGATACTTGGTAGACTTCTGACAATGCTGGCTTGCCGCATCCAATTGATTTGCATGATTCTAGACATAAGCCAGGGTAGAGATTCAACTTATGCTGTGGAAAGCTGCAGAGAAGCAGCCCTGTCATTATATAGATAATATTTCATCACATTCTTCACCAGTAATTGGATGATAGGACTCCCTCAATGAACATGACCTTGGTGGCAAAAGTGAAAATAGCAAATGCCGGTGAATGAGCAGAGTAGGATGTTACTGGATTGACTAACTTCATGCTTAATGGGAACATATTGGGCATTTTGAAGGGGCAAGTCAGTTGAGACAGTAAAATTGTAAGTTTGTAAAGGAAATTCATATTTCACATTTAGATTTTGTCTAGATTGGCAGAATTAATAAACAAAATCCTTCAAAATGGCTGCGAAATATTTTCACAGTGGCGAATTTCATCAGGTGTCATGTAATTGCTACCTTATGGTATGATTTGTTTCAGCTCAGAATCCATTGAGTGCAGTATTAAACAAATATCTATGCTGGTCATACAATATTGTGTGTAGTTAGGTGGGGCCAATCACGGCCAACACTGTTCCTGACCTTTGCTATTGGGAATATACACCGAAAGTTGATTCTTTTTTGACACAAATACCATCAACAACTACAGCTGGTGTAGCATCAGACTGGTTCCCAACGACAAACAAAATCGGTATGATATCTTTCATTCCTTGCTACCACATTCATATTAGTGCATTAAATTATGAAAAACTCCGATTCGATACAGATGACGGTATCCTGATTGTCCCAGTTCCCAAACTAATGATGAATTCGAGGTCCATAGTTAACATGCTGGAGTACAGCTAGCAGTGCATTGGAGAGATGTTCATGATGAAGTCAAGATTACCAGAGGCTGTATTATTTGACGTGCAACTCAGGATGGTTTCCGAAATTACCACAGAACTCATCAATCACCAGCATCGATCGGGCTCTCGCCAATCCTGTGACGTGCTTTGACCAACCACATGTGGTGCATTGCACATGCCATTTAACTTACTTCAAGTGCATTTAGGAGCCGTCTTGGTGTAATAGGCTGTACCAACTAGTGAGAATCCAAAGTACACGATTAGCCATTTGGAGTGGATTACATTTTGTCTATTGCGAAAAGTCACATACTTCCAAAAGATGGTAATGTTCGAATCAACAAGGTGTCTGTCTTGGGAACAGATTGAGCAACGAGAATTCAGGAAGTTTGTTGTTTGTGTAATTGTTCGAAGGCTTGAAACGGACCGTCATGAGGTCAGAAATGGTTGCAATATTTTTTATGCCCACACCGGGTTTCCAACATGACTTTATTCACAGGTAACAATCCAATGTACAAAATGCTGTATTACCTGGTATGTATGTCAACTGATGGTGGAGTTTGAGAGTGGAGTTAGTTGAGTAACCTAATTTTCTACCACACATTAACCGCCAGCGGCTCAAGCTTTCAGAATACACTGTTTCCCGTCCACTCTGCACAATATCATGGTGTATGGTCCATCATGAAGTCTTCTAAGCAAGCTGTGAGGCCATATCAGCACTGCACCCTGAGGATGTTGACAAGTCATACAGTTACTTTGCATCTCATTGTCACTGTCAACTCCATGCTGGATCATATGCATGGTATCATGCAAACAGCAGATATGAAGATGAACCACTAATTGGGAGATTTCTGCAAATCAGTGAAGTTTGCATGCCCCAAGCAGCACAAATTGTTAGATGTTTTCTCCTAACTGCAACAAAGGTACTTGCAATTGCCTGAAGAATACAGAATATGGAGTTACTCTCGGTCAGGTTACATGATATGCCTACCACCTATACAAGGCATTGCATATTGGCCAGCCCTACGGTCTTGAGCAGGGATACATAAGAGTAGGGTGTTGATTGGATCAGACAGTCTCAGTGATTTCCGGATGCACTTCAGATGACGCAGCAACACTACCAGATTGAAAGAAGCTTGGATCTGCCGATAATGTTAGTTCCAACCACATTCATTGACCCTTATAGAAGTGGGGTATGTCTGACTGGACTGGAAATGATGCCGGAACACAGACACAGCGGTTGACTCTGAATATGTGAGTATGAAGGACTGCTGACTTATCACCCCAGGCGACAATAACAACCAGGGTGCTCCCAGTTTTCAGACAACTGTCTCGGCCTAAGCATTATGTGACTTAGGGAATTATAATGTTGGGTTATTAGATGAGGACTGAAGCAACCCTGATGACTGGTTTGGGTTAGTATGCTTCGCATTCCCAGTCTCATATTCCATACGACATGATGTCACGAATACTATGTTGATATAGATTCGGTTGGTTGCCAATTGAATCTATAACACAAGACAAATACCCTTCAAGGAGAGAGATAGATATGGGATAAGGATTCCCAACCCGGAATGGCTGATGGTTCAACTACTGAACAAAATTAACAGTTAAATATTTCAGCTCAGGTTTCTTCTAACAGGTTGCCTGATATCATATTGTGCAATGGATTGCCTGATTCTCATCTGCTGCATAACACTTTGAAAGCACCTTGCATGGACATGGTATCATACGGAAATGCATGTAATGTCATCGCCAGGCACTTGCAGGAAACGCAAGATGTGACTGTGATTACTGTATTATGAGAAATGTATTTACAGAGTCCAAGTATGGGCATACAAATCCTCTAAGTCGACTATACAGCCATAGCCTTACTCCAGCTCTGAAAATCACAAGCTCTAGAAGCGGACCAGCTGAAAACCTACCACTAAAAGACAAACCTAATATCTTATTATGTTTTTATGATACCTATATCGATTATATTATATATCATAAATTTACATGCTTTTGTAATGGCAGTTCTGCACCCTGCAATGAGAAAATCCTTTGTGAATACGGCTGACATAATTGTTTATGCTTTTAAAAAAATATTATCATTCTGCAGGGATCACCAGAACCTCATGGAAGAACAGTGGGTTCGGTGGATGTGATCGTCACTACCATTTTAACACAGTTTGATTATTCATACCGACACTTGAACAATGCAGTTAAAGGGCACACATGCCAGTGTTCAGCCGGTAAGGCATGCAGTGGGTAATCATGGTATACGGATGCGGACGTGGTCCGAGTTGTAGTACAGATAGCAGTATAGGTATGCTGATCGCTAGAGATCGAAGACTCGAGGCAAGCTAATTACCTAGAATAGCCAGTACCCAGCCTTAGCCCTGTGTCGCCGTTGTATACGGAAATATATAGTAGTCGCATAAATATCTGCGACTCCATAACACATCAAGTATCATGTAGCGGTAACTCCCCCAATTTGTCCATAGAGACATTTCCACAGTTCCTCAAAATCATGCTAGACACATACAAAGGAATCATGATAATCCTTCGATTTGATCTCAAAAGGGCAGAGTTAATCCGTTACCGACAAGGAATCAAAGACTAAGGCATCCCTGGGTACTCCAGGTGCGAATTAATCCAGCCCAGGCAGGAATATACGATTTCCTGATATCTGGATTGCAATTTAAGGTATATGACATATCAGGATCTAGGGCGGTACCATGTACTTATACTTAAAGTATAACCACCCCCCCAAGACGAATATTATTCCAATGTAACTCCAATGACAGCTATGCTACTTCTTACACTACACAATGTCAATCCTTTCTGGACTGTGCAATTATTATGAATATAATACAAGACTATTGATATTAATCCTGAGGCCAAGTTATCTGATATTACATAATACCAAGAGGCATTTCTAATCTAGTTCCACAATATCCACTGTGACAAGTAGAGAGGTATGCATGTTATGAAACTCAAACGCATACCGAGCAACAATTTTTCCTCCTCCCTACGAGTTCATATTTCCACCTATTCTTCATATAATCCATTTTGGTTTGTCCAGTCATGATGAAGATTATCAAATCAGTTAAAATGTGGCTGCAACGACACTGGGATAAAGCAATTGCTACACACCTTGATCAGCAGCTCCTATACTCGATGGGAATTCAAAGCCTGCAATACCACAGAACTGAGGGCAGCTGAATCTGAATTTTGCTTATTACCACTACAACCCAATGCAGATTAAGAGTACAGGTTGGATATCGCATATCACTAACAGATGCCATCAAGCTGGGGATATGATTTTGGAGTACATCGATCTCCACAGTATGGCTCTTGATATATTATCCATTATACACCATGCTGCTAGAGTAGTGTAAGCAATGGTGCAGGGTAGCCCGGCTTTGGTCTGGGTTGGACCCAGAACCAAGATCCCGGTCCAGGTTGAGAACCGCCAAGGAACCGAACACGGCAACAACCACTGGGATGATTCCCGGGCCGAACCCAGACATAGTGTTTTTTGGACGCGTTGGAACCGGACTGCTTGACCATTTTGCAGTTCCTACTTTTTTGGGTCCAATTAAGTATTTACGTTCTTATCGCATCATGATATGATATATCAGTAGATTGTGCAGTTTTAGCTGCTCGTTCACCTCCCGCTTTCAGATTTGCAATGTGACTGATGTTCATTGAGTGGCTGTGAAATAAGCATAGAATGTAGGTGAGATTGGGGGGTTTTGAACAGCGACTCAACAAATATTGGTCGGATAACAAATCCGAAAGTGGGAGGTGAAAGTGCGGCTAACACTGCACGCTCTATGTATACATCCTGTCATGATACGATCAGAACTCAAATACTTAATTGGAGCGAATTATCTGGGCGTGCAAATGCCGGGTTATGAGGTGGAAACCGGCCCAAATGCGAATTGTCCCGGTTTTTCATGCGGTAAATCCGTTGCCACGGTTGGCTTCCGGTTCCAACTCCAACCCAGAACTGTTCTAGCCGGTTGGAACCGTTTCTAACTATATGTCAGAGTGGAGCGCAATGTATCCCTAGCATGAGGCTTTACTGGTAGGAGGCTGTCAATTGCCACTGGTGGGATCCATTACAACCAAGTTGTCTTCAAACGGTATGTTTGGGCCATTACCCTGATGGTGCCAGGTGATGACCCAGGATTAGATATGACACAAATTGCAAACTGCATGTAATTAAAGGCTGATGCGCAGAAAACACGATTGCACAGAATGGCCGAAGTATACATCTTTGTGTATATGTGGCATGGCAGAATAAATCTTTGTGCTACACCTAGGGTATTTCACACACAACTCAGCAATCACGGCTGTGTAATACATTTCTCATACTGGAGACATTCTCCAAATATCTGGGTCAAACTTGCTGCATGATGGTGTGACAATATGTATATTGTCGAAACAATCATCTGTGCCACCTGGTGTGTCTGCAAACAACTTCCCCAGATGACAAACTCAAGATATACATGTTTGTGCAATCATCAGTATTGACCGCCATCCAGCCATAAGTGATGAGGATAGTTCACTTTGAATTATTTCTGACTGAGAATGTTGCCAAGACTACCATGGTGAGGTGGGTCATCCAAATAAAATTGTGCACACCTGCATGACTTCGACGGAATACAAGAAAGTGCGACTAATCACCATTGAGTTTCTGAAATCCCCAGTGCAGTGGGATTTGAGTGTCGTATGCAGTATTCAGAAATAGTTTTGGCCAACCTGAATGTGAAGGATTTTGTTACAACTGGTATTCAGAATCGTCAATACAGTGGAAAGAAGGAGGAACAAAGGTAGCCAGCAAATGTTGCATAATATCATTCAATGTATTTTAACCAGCATCTGACAGTTGTTTCACTATGAATGACCTTTAAATGCATATTATGTGAGAATCATGAGAAGTCGCATGTAAATGTTAATAAAGAACCAGATTTATGGCTGCCAAAATGAATCATTTGACAAGATATATAAATGTTGATAGTATAGGAGTGTTGAATACAAGAATATTACTACATTCAGCTACGCCAATGGGCCGTGGTTTAATCTGCCAATAAGGTACCCAATAACGTCAAATATTTCAGTATGCCTCCATCGATGGAAGTGAATATTGAATTGCAAATACATTTCAATGAACACCTACAGTGCTTCAATGATTGCTGTTCTGCTCAGTATGGTAACTGCATTGTCAATTGGTCACATATGTGCAAAACCAACATATTGGCAGCATTTCGAGGCAAAGGAGATAATGCGACAGTAACTCGCACATTTTCAACCCGTACATCATTGATGCATCAACAATTTTTCCCTTTCCATATTTGGTAACCTCGATGGTAAGTGGTTGCCAATATCTCAAAATGTAGTATTGGCTGCCATTTGATGCAAACATTATATTGACATTCTCATTGCCCCATTCAGAAAATCAGTGTCAACAGGGCATCAATGTTATTTGTTCTTATATCTGGGGTTGTTTAAATGGTGACTGTGTGCAAACAGCCATAAATGAGATATTGGCCTTCTTTCAAACAGGCAACATATATAGCAATCTGCTCCCTGCCTCATCCAACACATGGGTATCAATGGAGCGCCAATCATTTCTGGTCTTGCCTCTTTGGCATTCACTTGGTCACTTTGTTGGAATGATGCAGATATGACATAATTGTGGCCTTTTCCGCCAGTACAGTCCATGACATATATGTTACCCCAAGATGAAAAAGCACATCAACCAAGCATTGACAGTTTTCCGTATCATTTATTGGGTAATCAATGCGGTGTGCTGCAAATTGAGCTGTCAACAGAGCTATTGACCGCCTTTATGGGCAAAAATTGAACAGATAACCTGAAATAGCAGATTTTAAAGTGATGGATATCCCAAACCACGTAACATGCACAAAGAGATTATTGGATGTGGTATCAGTAATTGTGATAATATACAATTATCACACCGCAGAACCAAGTGGAGTGTCCCAATCTACAGATTGACCTGCAGGGAAATCCTGTGACATTGAACCCAATTCTGAAGGGCTCCCAAAAATGGTTACGAGTGTATCTGAAATAACTGTTCCGGTACATTTGCAACCAGGTCAGCAAATTGTGCAAAGGTTCAGATATGACTATATCCCTGACCGATAGTGATGTTGCTGAACCATCACCATCGTCTCTTCTTTTGTCATGTATTGTATTCCGCATAGTAGTTTCCATTGACTGTACCTGCCATGGTTTGAATCAAGGTGTGGAGGTAAAGGGTAATGGTTTCAGATGTGGTTACTGCCCGGCTTGTACAATGACAACGCTGTGTGATGGTGGAATTCCATCCCCAGATTGTGTTGCATGGCCATGTAATCTACTGATCACATATAGCACTGGTGAGGATTTCAGGGGTGTTTGGAAGATTTCACTGTGGCTGCGGTTTGGTTGCAAATTTCCTAATATACATTTCCCTCTGATTCACTTCTCCAAACTATTTACTGTAAAGTATGGCATCTATTTTTGCACCCAATTCTCCCCTGCTTCTCACTCTTCATCAAATGCTCTAGTGGTGTATTGTGTCAGTACATTTGAATTCTACAAATATTGCAGAGTTATTAATAGATACCATTAACAAGAAATTGAACTGTAAAGTACACTCCCTGATGCAATTGTACAGCCAATTACCAAATCATGCTGTAAATAATTATTTTGCTATTTGTGGACAACAAAAAATGCAAAGCAAATATTCATCAATGTTGTGTTCGGTGGATGAATTCCAGTACTTCGGACTAGGTATCATCAACCGAAACTCTTCCAGATGATCAATATTTGACCTGTTGCCAATGACACGACAGATATTGTGCTTTCCGTTTGCTGGTAACTGGATTTGGTCCAATTGCCAGGCCTGTTAAGAAAATTCTCATTACACAACCACAATCCAGCCAACTGCTTGCAGAATATATGAAAGTAGTCCATGTATGATAATATTGATGAGAAGGTTTTTGTTTTGGTGTGAAATACAAAACCACGTTGCAGTTCACATACTTTCTGATCATTTTGATGCCTTCTCCACTGCAACATGCACATCTTTTCCACCAGAAACACCAATAACTAACTCAACTCGCCATCCTAGACGGGGAATAAATTCTTCATATCTTATGGCACAGTGAATCCGGGGTTGGGATCCATCAGCTACAAACCTAGTGTCCGTCAGGAACACAGAGGTGGTTCCGAGGGCGCTGCCGGCTTAGACAGCACCTTGTACCTGCTGATGGAGTATCAGGCTCCACCTGTCGCGTTGCATACCACTCGTGCACCGGCTATTATCCCAAGCTTGTTCTTCCGGCGATGCGTCGTGTTGTATATTCCGCTTTCCGCCACTGCGTCGGGCTTTCTTCACCTTGCGTCTAGAATGTAGTGACATATATGCACCATCAGAACCACACGTGGGTTACACTCTTCACAGGGGTCCACTTACGTTGTAACTGTTTACCCAATGATTAGGGCGGTTTATGCCTTTGACCGGCCAAGTGCAACAATTTACCCCTCCGCTATTGCTATTTATTGTATGCCACATTCTCCCGTGTATCATTAACTTTGAGATCTTGTTACTTATTACAATACAGTCTTCACTTCACATACATCGCTTGCCATTGCATTTGCTTCGCCGATATCGTTTTTTACATGTCTGAAATATACTATCCAATCTCAACACTGTCTAGTACTATACCCTCGGTCCTTCAAAGTCTGCATTAATCCATTATTGGCTTGCGATGCTGCTTCCTCCTCATCCACATCCGTATTGCCACCAGTGTCGGCCGCATACCCGTCCACATACTGGTTCCCAGGTCAGAACTCTCAATTTCATTTGCAGCCCATCATCGCCAGCTGGTGGTGGGGATGGCATCGCTCTCATCAATTTCGTCACCTTCATCGTCGTAATCCTCGCAGCCCCCTGGAATCCCGATATGCGGTTCATCATCCTTACAATTGTTCTCTATCGGGCTGTTTGGGTCAGTGATCCCAATTTCAGGCTCCTCAAGAGCCACCTCAGAGGTCACATAGCCAAGAAGAATAGTATTGTCAACCCGTGCTGCATCTGTGCTGATGACCACGGCAGGCATTGGGTTTTCTGCCTTTTGGATCTGACACTTGACTGTCGCAAGAGTGTTTATATAGACCCTTTGTTGGTAGCTCTCCAGTAGTGGGTTCGAGGTATTTAGCAAGAATGTGTACGTGTGTGCGACGCCCGGTGAGGTTAACAACTTGCGACCCGTTGCAGAGCTGCAGGATCCATTCTGACCCGAGTGATTCTTGTAGTTGAAGTAGCTCCAGCGATCAGGTCTGTCTGCTTTCATCCTTGACTTGGATGCTTTCGGATGAACACCTTTGTTATTTTGCCACGTCAGGACAGCATGGTGCAACAGAGTGCAGGTAATGATGATCAGTGGCAATGGTATATGACTGTCCTTGTCATCAATCGTGGAATGATAAAAAGCATCACCATATTTACTGCGGTTTTTGGCCTGAGCATAAAATTTGTTGTTGATCAACCCCGCCCTTGCTTCCGACAGGAAGTAAAGTGGTCACTGGCCATTTGTTTGCAGCTATCGGCAGTCTCTGCGTTGGATTTGGACTGCGTACACCACCTTCCACATGCCCTGCCAGAAGGGAAAAGGTGCTTATTGTCTGCGAGAAGGGAATGAATGAATTCCAAATGGTCTGTTCCGGATTCAATGCGGTGCAGATTATAAACCTCTGCTATATAGTCCCTTACAGAGTGAATTCATTGGGATTTAACTTTGTACACTTGTGCTTGAACTTGGTACCGGATTGAGTGTGTAATATCCAACGTGGGCCATTGCTTCAGGATACCTCACTCATGATCTCCTTTGTGCATGTGTCAAATGCTATGGACCAAATGTTGTTTTGCTGCATAGCGATTTTCCAGTCCTACTCTATTATCTGCCAGAGTGGGGCTTCAGCTAATGCTTTCGCAGTGTATCGCGTTGCATAACTTAGCTTCTCCCTGTCGCTTGCACTCATACACGGCCTTCTGTTCTACATATAGAGCTTCATGAGTGTGATTGTTGCCCATACAAGACCCATCACGAGTGAGTGACCAAACCAATGGATGCTGCGACTGCCGGACACCACCGATTGAGGTCTAGTGACCGTCTGCAGTTGCAATTGCCACGGCCTAAGACTCTGATTCCTCTCTGGCGCTGGCGTTCTCAGTGGATGTTTAATAGTCGTACGGGCTTCTGGATTAGAGATTGGGGTAGGGAGGATTTAAAGAATGCCAAGAGGAGTGGGAGTGCTAGCAATGCCGAATGCGAGGCTGGACATAGCACAATGCGTTCAGTCTTTCTGTGACGTTTCTGTGGGTGCTGTTGTGCTACCACTGCTTGTACCCGGCATGGCGGTTGGTGTAGGCATTTACAGTCACTGTGTAGCAGACGGGGTCACAGTCACGCGTTGAGTAATCCCTGTCACACAAGATTTGATAAGCCAAGATGAGGGGGTGCAGTTCTGACCAGGGATTGTAGAGTCCATGGAACACCATCTTTGAGAGCAATCCCTCACACCAGCCTGTGTGGAAATGCGTCTCTCAGCAGGGCGAACCTGGGAATTCTCCCAGGGCCTAGGCTTTTGTTGTTTCAAAACGATTCATTCGGCCGGAGTATTGCCAGGTTCAGGGCTTTGGGAAGGCATAGGCCGATACCGATGTTCAACCTGGAGGATCTAGGTATAATTTCCCCTGCATGCATATGCAATGGCAGGAGAGGTAGACTCCTATCTGAGCGACCAGGGAGGTATTCGAAAACACAAGGAGGTGAAGTGTATACCGCTCTACACTCGAACATCACTATCGCCCTTGACGATATTCGAGGACAAGATGCCTTGAAAAGCATTCAATAATGGGGTTCACTGCCATCAGATTAAACTCAGATTAAACTCGGCATTGATATTCACTATTACAGCAACGTCCGAAGGTCAATTTGCACTGCTTGAATGGTCTTTATACATTGTTGGCCCAATGCTCATAGTATTGCACATGTTCTGGGCACAATACTTCGAATCATCAATTGTTTATATCTTTAGCTTGCCGATGGAAATCCCGGTTTGCCAGAGCTAAAAGTATTGCAAAGCGAACAATGTCATATTCTGTATCCTATGACATCAGTTGCATGTGCTTTTTCCATTGCTAGGCGTTGGTAGCTGTGTTGGATACTTGCACTGTTCGGGCAATCTGGAAACTACCAAGTTTACTCCGAGATGCGCAAGGTCTGAGCGGTAAGAATGACATGTGATGCCAAAGCAACGCCACGCGTAGTAATCTCTCCTGTCAGCGAGTACTAAATCCAGTCTCAAGGCTTGTCTTGCATGTGGTGGCACGTGGTTCTGCAAGATGAAGGCTGGGCCGTTTTGTGTTCGGTAACCCACCAAACTCCCAAGTTGAACAATGCAAATGCCCGAACTGCAGTATATATATCCCATCTTCCCCCCTACACCTCCTTTGTCTTGTCATCTCGTATTATACACACTGACAGCACCCTGATCTTGACATCACGTGACTTGCACAAAACAATGCCTCTCGTTCCAAAACACACCTGATAACCTACTCAGCTTTGTACTTACTCTCACTTTCCATCTGGGCTTCCATCCGCTAAATGCAACTGTATCATAACACTGATGTTTTGGATGTAGATTCATTTTCAATTCACAGTGATGGCACCAAAGGGCAGCAGCAAAGGACAGTGGAAGGCTAGGGCAAAGATGCCGACATCAGTTATAAATAGAGGCCTGTCATTTAATCAGGACCATATAAAGTGATTCATCTCGGAACACATCTGTGGACTGATACAGATATACAATATTTGGGGCTTCAAAGATGAGAGGGCCTGGGACCTCTTGTATGATATAATGTTTCTTGATCCAGTCATGACTCGCAACTTTTCACAATTCCAGCTGATGTGGCTGCACCACCCGAGCAAGATTTCCCCTCTTCTGGAGTGGTGGGCTGCCTCCCGGTCATATATGGGGCACATGTTGCACAAACTGCTCAACCAAATGAACGATTGGAGGTGGGACAACCCCCTGTGCCTTCGGGGATCAAGTTAATCGCTCCAATCGGCAGATAACCTACTCAGAAATGGTTATATGCACCAGCATACATTTCTCTTGGTAGGGTAGTGATGATCTTGGGGCACAGATTGAGCTGTCAGACTGCCAGCAGTACAAACCAGGCGACTTCCTGGCCATTACACCACTGAATTGGGATAAGATAATCAACGAGGATGATGATGATGACAACTGGGTGTATCCCAGGGCACCGAGTGATGAAATGTGCCAACCTGGCGATGGCAATCACAATGATGATGGCAAGGGTGAGGAGGATACACAGGGTGCTGAGAAAGGGATCAGGAAAGGCAAGGGAACAAAGGAGACCAAGGGGAAAGGGAAGGGGAAACGGTAAAGGGAAAGGTATTGTTAAACGACTCTCAGGGGGAGATGATATCTCCTGTGCTGTTGCTTTGCAGTTGCTGAAGGAAATGTCAGAGGCAAAGTTGGACAAGAATGACTAACTAGAGCAGGTATATTTAGAGCCAGAAGCATGGCCTGCCGTGTCGATCTCCTCAGATGATGATACTGACTCTACTGAGTCGGACAGCTAGTATGACTCACAACATGATTCTTATGGGGAGAAGCGCATGAAGGATGATGTGGGTGCACCGGACGGCGTTGATTTAGATGCAAATTTGCATATGAAAACGGACTGTGAAGATGAGGAAGATGAGCAAGAGGATCATGAGAAGGAGGAGAAGGAGGTGGATGAAGATGAGGAGGAGGATGAGGAAGAGGATAATTGCAAACAACCTCAGAAGATTGGCCTGGAAGAGATGGTAAATAGATTGGAGGGCAATGCGGTTACCACAGTCGATGATCAGCCAACTGTGCTACCCTAACAAGGCCAGGAGCTGCGCCAGCATACCTCGTGGCCACAATCTCCGGCACCTGCCCCCCGGCCACAAACCCCAGTGCGTGGGCCAAAACCACAAACCCCGGAGACTCATTGCCTCAGTGGACTGGAATTATAGGGGTTTGTGACGCGGCAAATCCCTCGACCAGCAGTACCAACTCGGCTACTAGCTGAGGCATCCGGAAACATTGCGGATCGCAATGTGGAGCAGCAACTACTCTGCAAATTGGTAGTTGGTGACAGTCCCTCCAAGGTCCGTCTCTCGGATATCCCTCTCCCCGATGTCCCTCTGTAAGTAGTCCCTATCCCCAATGTGCCTCTCCACGATGTCCCAGTCCCTGATGTCCCTCACCCTGTTGTCTCTATGCCTGATGTCCATCTCCATGCGGCGTGCCCGGATGGCGCGGTATGCGGGGAGTGAACCAGCTCTCGCGTTGCAGAGGGGGCGTGCATTTGCGTTATGGTCGAGTTCTTGTCTTGTCAGTTTCCTTTGCTGCGATCCATTCATCTCAGGCACTGATTAAGGCACGCGAGGAGGTGTTTTGTTCATTTGGCTCATGGTTATATTCTTGTTCGTTTCTCATGGTCTAATCTAGTTAGCTCAGGCATTGATTATCACATGCGTTGCGTGGGTTTTGGGTTGCAAAGCGTTCATTTTTTATTTATTCATAGTATTATGGGATATCACCTTAGCAGTGTTTTGCAACTCCTGGTGTGTAAGATGGTGTTGAGGCTCAATAAATCTCTCAAGTATCGTGAGCTTATACCCACCCCAGACGGCTCAAGCCCAGCCCCAACTTTCGACAATTTCTACAGTGAATACTCCACTACTCGCTTGTTGTGGACAATGCCAGAGAATACCCCAATCTGTTTCCCTGAATTTTCTTGCCGAAAGATGTTCATCTCCCACAGCTGGTGACTTACACATATCAAATTACACCATTCTGAACACCATCAAGTTGCACACCAGAAGAATATGACTGTTCACAGTGTGCTCCGATGCATTGTACCTGTTAAGCATTGTGAATTCAATGTTAACAAAGATTCAGTTGAAGACTTGAACGCATTTCCCTACCTGGAACACCTTGAACACATCGCAGAGTTGGAGTGTCAAATGCCGCCGCCACCTCTCCCGCGGACGGAAGCATTCCCTGGCGGTGATGCTCCACTGCGCGATTGCATTTCTGACCCATGGGAATACTATGCTCAGGGTTTCCCTGAGACAAACCTACAACACAATCTCTACTATCCCTTGGCAATGCGTGAAGAGTACAAATATATCCAGTGTAGGATCAAGAAGAACGGCATGAAGATATACTATGACAACGTGCAGAAGGAAGAATACATTGCTCTGCGTTTCCCAATGTTCAAAAACTGGGATTATGTCCAGAAGCTCGTGACAAGCATATCAGGTGATCTGGCTCTCGGGTAGGGGGAACTACACACTTCCGAGGATATGAAATGGAATGACGATCACCAACGCCCTATCCAATACTGGAGTTGAGACATCATCAAAAGCATGAGATGGTTGATGCGGCACCCAGTGTTCACCAAGCATCATATTTTCACTTGTCAGTGTTGCTGTAACAGTGATATGCCACCGAAACTCCTCTATCACGAAATGCACATTGTGGACTGGTGGTGAGAGAAACAGGTAAGGAATAATACCCGAGCATGATGACGTGCTAACCGACGTGTAGTTAACTCTCAGAGTAAGAGAAACACCAGTACCCTTGATCGGCATATCGGATGGAATGCATCTCATGAATTTTGCTGCAGACAAGACCAAGTCCCCTGAATATATAACAATTGGCAATCTATCTTCGAAGGTCCGTCAAATGCCCTCTACACAGATTGTCGTAATGGTCCCTCTACAGTCGATTCCGATCAAGAACCGAAATATACCTCTGCAACGGGTGGATCAGCAGGGGGATACAAACCGAGAGGTGCTGAACAAGGTACTTCAGCGGGTTCTCCAAGATCTCACCATTACACAAAATCCCAGCGCCAAGAGGGGGTACTACAATGTTCTCTGTGCAGATGGCAACTTCAGGCATTGCAAACCGGTTTTAGCAGGATGCCGTGCATGGTGCACTGTGTATAGCGACAAACATCATCTCGAGCAACATGTCTGTGTTTGGTCCGATTCTCAAATCAACGAATTTTGGAGATTATGTCCATCCTGACAAGCACCACCCCCAGCGGGATCACAACATCTGTCAAACTCGCAGCAATGCCAACACCAAGGCAGCCGATGCCGAACTCTGATCGCGCTATACTTACTGAGAAATCAAAGCATTTGGACATAATCCCTGGCGTGTAAGCAACTTCCCGAAGCCTGACCTCCTCTATACAATGCACATCGGCATGTTTAATCATCTCCAGAAGTGGATTTTCCACTTCTTGAAGATGCACGAACGGCTCAACAAGTACATTGCAATATGATTACCCTTGCCTGCTTACCATGACCTCACACGAATTACTAAGTCATATGAGGAAGTTTCTGAATGAACTGGGAAGGGGCTGAATGGAATGAGCCGGTACCTGCATGGAGTTGTAACCCAGGCTCTACGAGGAGGAAGCCCCGCTCAGAGTCTAATATTGAATCGCACAATTGAGTGCACACAGGCATTGTAAGAATTCTATATTTATGTTCAATATAAATCTCACGATGGTGCGACACTAAACAACTTGAAAGACTCCTTGTGTCGTTTTCACAGTTTCAAAAATGTTGTCATACTCGGGCAACCCGGCAAATGAGCAAAGGCCAAAGCCAATGCCATGGGAATGGTGCTCGTGAAGAAACAAAAGTTAGAGTACGAAACACATGCTGAAACTGCAAAGCTACCCACGAAGTGGCGCGACATGAACGCATGGCGGAAGATCATCAGGCATGAGATAGATATTTGCAAGAAGTTGGATGCCGATGTCAATTTTCCGACCATCCACTGGATGTCTTACTCTGTAGAACACATTCGTCGACACGGAGCATTGCAACAGTATTCTGCCGAGAGACATGAACAAGCACATAAAACCATTCTCAAGGATGGTTGGAACTCCTCCAATCACAATCTCAACTTCCTGCCGCAAGTAATCACCTTTCAGAGTCGCATTTGCTGCTTCGAAATAAGAGAGGTCAATTCCGGAACCCTCGCTCAGCATCGAGAGAACATTGCTGCCACCTGCAAAGTCCTCCCAACTGGGGTTGACCTGGCTGCCCCCCGGAGCTCCCAGTTATATGCGAAGTACAAATTCATGCAACCCTGCAACCGCCGCGATGGAATGGATCCTGACGCTATGATCAATGACTTCAGAGCATTACTCTTCAATACGCAAGACACAGCACACCGCGTGACAATATACAACGGCACATGGCAGTTTCTCATGCATAAGAGTCATAACAAGATGTATATATCGGATTCACAACTACATGCAATGGAGCTCTGTATTTACCATGGTATTAAGATTCAAGTTGAGGGTGTATCTGGTCAACGAATATCTCAGATTTGTTGATGCACAGGAAGCCAGAACTGGTGCAGAGGGGACCAACGGAAGGACTGGGTGTGGGTAAAGTAATACCCCGGGGGATGCTATGGTACGCTGAATGGTCGTCTCCCGTGGCGACAGCAATTACTATTAAAACCCAAGCTCCTGAACGAGGATGGAGCTTTCAATGAGGACTAGTTATCCCTGGCGCTCACCACAATTCATGAAAACTCAGGTAACTTGGATACCATCTCAAAATTTGTACAAGTGAGAAATCCACCGGCAGCAGTTGTTTTGCAAGTTTTCAGCATGCTCAACATCATCGGCTGCCCGCACGTATTTCCAGATGTAGCCACTACTAGTAAGACAGAACACGGACCAAACTTTCAATGGATTGCCAATAGCCACATAGATCGGGCGAATTGGAATGATGGGTATAATTTGTACACAGAGAATTGCATTTTGCACACAGGTAGGAGGAACGCGAAGAGAGGTTTTCACAGCCTCAGCCATCGTATTTCAAGCACGATCAAGTGTGCGCCCAATGAACCCATTGCGACGTGGGGTCACAGTTGGCCTTCAACGCCAGAGGGTTAACTGAAATTAGGAGACTGACAGAGCGGGAAGCAACGCTGAAACCTCGATGGGAGAGCGATAAGCAATGCGACGTGTGGTATTCTCGCCAGGTGCAGAGTAAGCTTCAAGCGGGTTGGCTCTGATGGCTCTGACGGACTGCGTCCACTCTGATGGAGCCATTTCGCCCACACAGAATTATTTTTTACTGATCTCATTACTAGCCTGGTAGGTAGTGGAGGGCAACCAAGACTATGTGGTGGAAGCTGTCCTGGTAATTGTTTGGACAGTCTTCATGTGGGAGGAACTGTTCATTGTTGTTGGACTTCCAGCTTGGACAACTTTAGGCACAATGGCGACAAAGAAGTAAAACTGTTTGGCAGTGCGCACATCGAGTGCTGTATGATCTCATTGCTTTATCAGGTGATCAGTGAGAGCCATCACAGCAAGCATTCAGGAGGTTTAGTTTGTACATTGTATTGAGATACATGGAAGAAGTGGTGAATATTCTCAGAGCGAGTCTTTCCACGATAGGGTCTTTGTGGTACTCCAACATTTGCAAGGTCAACTCCATGTATCACCCAGACCCTCTCAGGAGGACCTCGGATATGACCAAAATCAATTTGGATTGCCTGCTTCAAATCAAGTGCCTGATTAGTATCTAGCTGTCCGGAATGCTGCCGCACTGTATCTGGCCCACATTGCTGCTGCTAGATATAGGCATTGATGTTGGCAACAACCTGTACCGCAATGGAGTTGGAAAAAAAAGGGTGAAGATGTGAACCTGTGTAGCAATGTTTAGCTTGGAGAACAAGTAGGGCATTCAGTATCATTCCTTGTAATGGCAGCCAGTAGTTTGCAAAGTGTCAAATATAGACAGGTCAGAAAGATTTGTCGAATGTCAAATTGGGTATATGAGTTTTTTGATATACGAACTGGCTGAGTAGTTATCTGTGATTGACCCAACGGCCTCATTATATGCTTTGTCTGAGCAGGTATCATTATTTTCCTGGTAGCGCATTGCAGGTGGAGCTTCGGTAGTGGGTGAAGGCACATCAGCTATAATGGGAGGTACATTCTGTAGGTGAAAGTTGAACTTGGAGGGCAGTGCACAATGGCCCCGAGTAATCATCTATGGTGCAATGCTTGGGACTATGAGTTGGTATGTTGTTTGGTGAGGATGAGAGCGATGAGAGAAAAAGTGATGTGAGTCGGTAGTTGACATTAAGATTATGAGGACTCAGGGAATCTCTGTTCTTGGTTGTAGTAGTTTGGGACTTGGGATGTGGGAAGATAGTTGCCACTGGGCTGAAGGATACTACTCTAACAATCTCCAACGTACTGCTATTTATATTCAACTCTGCACTGCAGAACTTGTCACACTGCCACAAGAATTCATAAATAGAAGCTACTACTAGTTAGCTTTCCATTTATTATATTCTAGATGGGGGTATAAGTGAGTGGCTCTGTTATTGAAAGTGACAAGGCACAGAACATGCAAAAGTGTGGCCTTTGATAGTCCCACTTCTGTCAAAGGGATAAGTAAAGTACAATTGGTGTTCGCAGTAGTGTGGAATTGAAAGGTGTTTGAATGAATCTGTTCAATATACAATAAGAAATATCCGACATGAACTCATTGAAAAATATCTTCTATATGGAGAGTTATATTCCCGATTTGAAATAGTCTTTGGTATAATTTATTAAGATCTTCATAGTATGATTTGTGCAACGACAATCAGACTTGATTAGTTTTCAAAACAATTCCAAACAACTATGTATATTGAATGTTGGATAGTATTGTCAAAATAGAGAATCAATACATGATTGTCTCCACCAATAATGAACTGCAGAAGTACATATTAATGGCTACTGAACAGCAATATCTCCTCCAGATTTAGCTAACAGTGGTATTTCCAAATACAGCTCATTCTTGTATTTGTTTGAGTTTAAGCTTGTACAAAAATATTTGTCCAGTTGGCATGGGGAACAGTTCAAGTTACCGTATCCCTTGGATCGTGACTTTTGTATTCCTGGCTCATTTGGACATGGCCACCGACTCCCCACCTGCAACTTATATTTGGGGATGCAACCACAACTCTGTAGGGGTGGCATGTGAGCATTATAAATTTACTTTCTTACGCCTTGAGAGCATTTTGGCAAAACTTAAGAACTTTCTAGGAATGGGATGCGGATAAAAAGTGCGGTTTTTGTTGGAAGTGTTGTCTCAAGATCAGCTCCCCAAAAACTCGAAAATCTCACTGTGCAACCCAGATGGACAACTCTGCCCATAACACCCCAAAATATCCTTCAAGCTTAGTGCTAAGGACATGCTCTGAAGTCCCAATATCATTACACACAAGGAATTCCATCTGCAATGTACCCAAGAGTTGAGG
>Ga0307514_10000373_pt1 | contig 102560 bp, 103 predicted proteins | sample 16_EM_MG_FD_203088 | JGI IMG/M metagenome (GOLD analysis project Ga0307514, IMG submission 203088) | Populus trichocarpa ectomycorrhiza microbial communities from riparian zone in the Pacific Northwest, United States - 16_EM | ecosystem: Host-associated > Plants > Roots > Unclassified... | reverse complement strand
GAGAGATCGACTTGAGCTACATACCGACTGCTGAGATGCTCGCCGACTGCTTCACAAAGCCACTGCCGAAGCCCGCCTTCTTGAAGCAGTGTGCTGCGATGGGAATGATCGGAATTGGACTCGGGAATAGCCTCGGAATTGGAAATGGAAAAGGCATCGGGAATGCCGTCGGAAAGTAAATTGATTGGGCACATTTGTTTTGAGGAGATCCACGATGTTTGATTGGCTCCTCTTCTCCTTTGTTTACTGTTTTTTGTTTGAAACAGACGTGATAGCCGTCCTGGAGGAGTGTTGAGCTGATTAGAAGTACGGATATCACTATGCCAAGGACTATGATGTAACTTGCCTCTTTTGTAGTTAGCACCATTAGTCATCGATCGACCTTATGTCGATGCGACATGTCTCGTTACACGATACAATAGATACAACTTCGCATACGCCCGCCCACACTCGACTACTCGAGCGCACGCCACCATACAATAGCATCCATACACAATGTAATGGTAGTCTTTATGGCCAAATATGGACAGAATATTCACGCCACATCCTTCGGGACAATGATATCTCATTTTATCTACAGAGCTACCTCTAAGTATTTCTGAGCCTTCTAGTGTACAAAAACAGTCAAAACCATGTATATAGACAATAACGGCCACATTGCGCTGTGAATAACCATAATGGAAGGCCAACAATCGTTGACACTGCGTTGACGCTCATTTTCATGATGGGGCAGGGAGCATATCACTTTCTCTTTTGCCTATAAAGGCAGTCAATACTTCATTTATGACTATGTGCAACCAATTGCCCACAAGATTACCCAGGATACATGACCGAGAATTGTTGATGCTCCGTTGACGCTCATATTCATGATGGGGCAGGGAGTGTGGTACTATCTCTTTTGCCTATATGAGCAACCAATACAACGTTTATGACTACAAGCAACCTATCGCCCCGCAGATTACCCAGGATACATGACCAATACTCGTTGAGGCTTCGTTGACGCTCATTTTCAAAATCGGGCAGGGCGCGTTGTACTGTCTCTTTTGCCTATACAGGCAGCAAATACTTCGTTTATGACGATTCGCAACCTATCGCCCCCCAGACTACCCAAGATAGATGACCATGAATCGTTGACGCTCATTTTGCCACGGGTGTATCCACATCATGCAACCATTGTATTTGGCATAGTCTATTATTCACATCGATTTGGCAGCCTTTTTAGCGTTTTCATTTACTTTCTTCTTGATCCCTACATTGTTCTGTAATATTACATATAAATATATCCTTTAAAATATACTTTACAGTATCTGATAATTCAGGATGATACTAATCACCAAAATGCCATGCCATTCGATCAATGCTAGGCATCACTGCCAGGTTCCCTCAATAGGCTACTCTGGTTTTCAAAATGAATGTTAGCTGCATCACCACACAGCAGATAGTGTACTAACCAGTGGATGTTCCTTCATCAGGCAGCATATCCGGATCAAAATCTGTATCGTGCTCGCTATCCTGGGCCGATATATCGAGGGTAAATGATTCAGCACAGGGAAGAGATGTATGTGAATACACATATCTGGCTGGCAATTGACGATTTCGGGACATTGAGCTATGGAAGTATTACCGGTTGAGGCGGGTGGTGTTCCCGGCAGAGGTGGCGTCCACTCTGGAGTCGTCTCGGGAGTCTGCTGCCTGCGTCAGTTGGGCGGAGGTGCACCTGTTCCTTTGTGTCTCCAGCTTGTCTGCCGATTGTTTGCGGTGCCATTGTGGCAAGGAAGACATCCGGGTGTGTGGCTTTGACGAACCATAGCCGGGTGTCTTTCTATCACAGCCCTCACATTTTTATGCCCAGAAAACTCAACACCCCACTTCTTCTCTTCTCGGACCTCGGCATGAGGTTTCTTGAATAGGTATTGCGTTTTCTCTATTGCGGCTCGCGAAAACCCTCTTTTGGCCATTTTGGCCATGTTGAAGGCCAGGTGCATGTCAGACTGTTCCAGCTGTACACAAGCTTCTTGCCTTGCCATCATAGCAGACATGTTGAGAACCTACATGAAATTAGTTACTGCATCAAACAATGAGATGCGGCTATTACCTCAACCATATATGCTTCTGTAGCCTCCTCTAAGGTGATTAAGGCTTGTTTCGTCCACTCTTGGGGATGCTTATCACGAAATTCGTCTGTGAGAATCCCAGAGCTTACAAAATCATGATGTTCAATTTCTTGGACTGTGTGGACAAATGCCGTGGTTGACCATGGAGGTTTCCCGTTATGGGCAGCGATAAATTAGTCACGTAGCTCTCAGTGTACACCCACTGCATGGTATATGGTTAATTAATGGCCGTTGACCAAGGTATGGATATAGTCACATCTAACTGCATGCTGCTTCATATGCGTGCTGCTTCCAGTCTTACGGACGATTTTTAAATGTACATCCTGGGTCATATTTGTGGTGGCTACATTGGCAGCGTCGCGGTATACTAACTGGTGTCTGCGTTCTGGCTGTGTGCTGATAAGTGATGTATTTGTCAAAGCGCCTGCCAATCGGCTGGATTCGGATCCGCTCGGACCTGGCTGACGTTGATGTGTATCCATCATTTACTGGTGTGGAATTGCAGAGGAAGATGATAACGAAGAAAGTGGGTAGTCCTGAGGATTATATAGTTAGTGTCATGTCAGAATGGAGTATTCAGCTACCAACATGTGCGTTATACTCAAGATGAATCCTGCTGCGCATAGCTGCAAGTTGCAGGGATTTCCCACAGCCCCGAGATGTGCAATATGTCGGTCTGTTGTGTTTTGTTTGTTCACAGGGATAAATCGCGGTGTACGACATCCGAAATCTCATGATTGTCTGATATACATAGACCATTGTTCGAGGGAAAGGAAGTCGGCTGATGTTTGTTTCACAGAATCCCCAGGTTAATACATGAAACTGATGCTAACAATCAAGTCATGTTGTATGGTGAGCCTAACTATTCCCAATTTACTGACAGTCAAAAGGGAGGTTTTGCTCTGTTCTAGATGAGTAAACGTACTAATCTTGACATAAAGGACGCAGCTTGCCTCCATATTGTCCATATCTTGCAACATCCAACATCTCACCCAACAAAGTCAACGCAAACTACAATGGTCAATGCTCTGAAAAAGAACTTTTCGCCACTTCCGGCTGGCACATACGGCAAATCCACAAAGTGGTCTACCCAACGAAGTCATCAAGGAAATGAAGGCAAGAGCGGCTTGGAGGCGTAACAGTCCGAGCCCTTGGGGCATTGCGCAGCGTAAGATCCAAAAAGAAGCTTGCAGCGGAGAAACGATGAAAAAGGCACTTCTTAAGCAATGAAGACACAGATAAATGGATTGAGAATCATGTTAAGAGAGAGACCGCTGGGGCAAGAAAGCAAGTTGAAGACGCAGAGGCAGCGGTTCAGCAAGAGCAGGAAGATATGAAGCATGCTGAAATCACGGGATTGACGAACAAAGAGCCTGAAAAGACATTTCAGGAGATGATGGTTGTTATCGGAGACAGTCTGAGTGATCTTGCAAGTTCCGACGATGGGGAGGATGGAGCAAATGAGGATGAATAGCCATATCAGGGCAAGCTGAGTGAAGATGGTGAACCCGGCTGGGTGACGGGCACAATCAACAAAATTGTCCAGCAGCAAATGCAGAGGTTTCGACAAAAGCAGAGGAAGATTGACGAATTGACACAACCGGGATGGGAGAATGCAGCTGACTACTTCTGTCAAAGAGATACGAAGTACGACACATCCGAATTGATGGTTCCGGCCGTTGTTCAACCGCAAACGGATGATGACGCTGTGGCACCTTCACTGACAACATTTGGAGAGCTAATGGAGTGTCCTGAGATTGTCCCCGGAATATCGCAAATGCTGCAAGGGACATCTCGACTAGGAAGTAGTCATATGAGGCTACGTTCGATGAAACCTCAGTCGAGCACAAGCATATCTGGTCTTGAGCCCGCAGCAGAGCGCGATACATCATCTTTGCTGAAAGCGAAGCCTGATGAACCAGTATGCTTTTACCCCTGCATATAGCCTCCAGCTAATTACCATATAGATTTCGGATTCAGACGAAGACATGGTGACGGCTCTTGCATCTATGGAGGAATAGAATGGCAAACCGTTATTTTTGATGTCATATCTTGGTGTAAAGCAATGTGTTTACCAATTTTGCTATTTGTCAGCTTTTTCTTGATTGCTGTGACCAAAATTGTGAGACATGAGTATTCGTCTGTGCACGTGCAAGGGTCGAATGCGCCATGTGAAAATTCTAGAATCCAAATCACGAGGAAAAACAAGCAATACATTCAATTTCTATCTGCGGTTGACTGTTAAACTACACAGCCAAAGGTAAATTAGTGACGAAATATACTAACAAAATTTAGATGAGTGGTGTGATACGTGTCAAAGCAGGAGCGGTCAGTGTTCAAGACGAATCTGTCTCCAAGACGACCGTCATGTCATATTCATCCATGTATCCAACAGCATAACTCTCCGTACAGACCTCATGCACATGGTTGAGATATTTCAAATTGCTTATGGTATGTCATGGAAATCGAGGAGAAGGAGCTGCACAAGGAACAGTGAGGAAGTTGAGCTATATTTACCAAAAACTACTGAAATGATCTACATGCCACAAATTGCCGGCCAGAAGCGCCGGAATGTGATTGGGCCATGTCATACCTCACTCAGTTAGCGTGGAATGCAGTTGATTGGAAAGTGAGAGGTAACAAAACTCCTGGATGCAAATGATAATACATACAAACGCAATATTGCATGTCATTGATATGTATATGATGAGTCGCATACAATTATTGAGTGTACAAAGGCTGTTTCAATGTGATCAATATAAGCGTCAACAGAGTGTCAACGATTTTTAGTCTTACACATTTGGCAATCAAGGGGCTGCATTGTCATATCCTTCCAAAGTGAATGTATTGGTCGGCGTTATAGCGAAAATGGCAAATAACACGGTCGTGGCCATATCCTGAAATTGAGCGTCAACAATTTTTAGCATTGCATATTGGAAACTCCAAAGGGCTGCGTGGTGACGTTTACTCATAATCGAACTATCGTCAGCCTTTCTAAGCAAACATGGTTACGACAACATCGCTACTATGTTCTAAATATGAGTGTCAACGGAGCATCAACCACTTTTGGCCTTGCATCATACATAATGTGAGGGCTGTGCGCCAACGTTTGTCCATAATTGAACTATTGGCCGCCTTTCTAGGCGAAAACGGTTGCGACAACATCGCTACTATGTCCAAAACATAAGCGTAAACGACTTTTGGCCAGGCTTCTTGGAACATCGAATGGCTGAACGGCAATATTGAGCCATAATCATACTATCGGCCGTCTTTCTAGGCGAAAATGTTTCTGACAACATGGCGACTATGTTCTGAAAATGAGCATCAATGGAGCGTCAACGATTTTGGGCCTTGCATCTTGGAAAATGCAATAGCTGTGTGGTGACATTTAGCCATAGTCGAACTATCAGCCGCCTTTTTGGGCGAAAGGAGTTGCGACAACATGGCTACTATGTCCTAAAAATGAGCGTCAACAGAGTGTCAACGATTTTAGGCCTTGCATCTTGGAAAATGCAAGAGCTGTGCGGCGACATTCAGCCATAATCGAACTATCGGCCGCGTTTTTAGGCGAAAGGAGCTGCGACAACATCGTGACTATGTCCTAAAAATGAGCATCAACGGAGCGTCAACGGAGTGTCAACGACTTTAGCCTTGCATACTGGAGAATCCAAGGGCTGTGCAGTGACATCAAGCCATAATCGAACTATCAGCCGCCTTTCTAGGCAAAACTGCTTTCCACGACATCATCACCATGCTTCAAAAATGAGCGTAAACGGAGTATGAACGATTTTAGGCCTTGCTTCTTGGAAAATCTATGCGCTGTGCGACATTATTGATTCATAATCAAACAATCGGCCGCCTTACTGGTCAAAAGTGCTTGCCACAAGATCGTTACCATGTCCTAAAATGAGCATCAACAGAGCGTCAACGATTTTTGATCTTGCATCTTGGATAATCTAACGGCAATAGAAAGCAGAGAACCCACAATGAACCTATCGGCAGCCATTATTGGCTAAAATGCTAGTGACAATATCACATTCACCTCCTACAATTGAGTGCCTACGGAGCGTCAACAATTTTTGTGGAGGCTCAGAACACTACAAAGCAATGAACTGCATTGTGCTATTCCTAAATTGAGTTCTACACGGTCAGTCTTTGCAATCTGTCTTTGTATACAACTTCACAAATATGCATGCAATGTCTTACTGATCTGACTTTTTTGCTTGTAGCTGTAGAGTCAATATTTAAGAACCCGCAGTCTGCTATACTGTAACGTTACTTTCGGCAGTCTTCCGAGTTGAATTACCCAGGTTTCTAATTTTTACCGCCATGTTGGATTCAAAATCTTTGAACACCTCCTTGCTCGAGGTAATGATCTCTTCCAAAAACGAACATGTCTTGATTCGTTATTCAAGCGACCTTACTTTACCAGTCATATTTGATGCTTGGTGGGCTTCAATGGATGTAGGCTAGAAGTGGCCTATTGCGTGGAATGATTCTAGACATGCGCCTTCGTGGCGATTCTATTTACACTGTGGAATTGAGGAGACCGGGAGCCCTGACATCATATGTATTGTTTGTCATGAAGTTCTTCGCCATCCATCAGAACATGGGACCAGCTCAATGGGGAAACACTTGCTGGCAAAAGCTCACATCGCAAAGTTAAACAAATGGGAAGAGTCAGAGGTAGCTGAATTTACCAGTTCGACGTTCGATGAAACAGCGTTGGCCATCCTAAAGAGGCAAGGAAGTCGAGGAATCACAATAGTATGTTTGCAGTGTCAAATCATAGTCGACGTCCAGTTTATTCCATATCGACCGAAATGATATACAAAATATTCCAAACTAGCAGCTGAGGAGTTTCAAACTTCAAAATTTCACCACGCCACATGGAATCGCTACCTCATGTTAGAATGTGTTTTGGCTCATATTTGATGGAACGCTATATCGAATCTGGAGCTACAAAGGTCATATAAAGAATTACGCAAGGATCTAGTGCTGCCATCTGTTACGACCATTGGTAACATTTGCCTGAGAGAATATGCACTGACAGTGGATGCAATTAAGAAGCACTTGCCCTCACGAAATAGAGTTAGTTTAGCTTGAAATGGATGGACATCAAAAAACAAACTAGCCGTAATGTCGGTCATTACTTACTATATGGATTGAAATTGGGCATTGCGTGAAGTTCAACTCACTCTGGATGAGGTTGATCACCAATTCTTTTCCACTTTGGAAAGCTAATTAAGAATGACAGGTCAAAGGCCAACATACTGGAGCAAGGCTAGTCATACATTTGAAGGGTGTGCTTGATCATTTTGAGCTTACCGACGGCCATTTACTTGGTAATACAACGGATAATGCTTCCTCAAATTACTTGATGACATGCAAGCTACGATCAACACTTGAGGCCTCTGAAATCGAGTGGCCTGCATTGAGGAACCACATTCCATGCATGGCGCACATCATACAGCTTGCTTTAGGTGCAATCATGAGCAGTCTCGGTGTAAAAGGCCGCACCACATGTGGGGAAGCTCATGAGTGCAATCAGCAATTTGGAGGGAATGAAAGCATAGACATCGGGAAGAGTCAAAGACTCCGAAAAGACGGCAATGGTAGAATCAACATGGTGTCAGCCATCAGACCAGGTTTAGCGAACATAATTGAGAAAGTACGTATTTCAAGACATTTTGAAAGTTCTGAAACTGACCTTCATATAGCAGAGAATGCTTGCTGTATTGATTACGCTGACACCTGGTTGCCAAAACCAGTTCATTGACTATCAAACAGCCAAAGTCCACATCACTGTACTTCCGATTATGCATGTGAAGACACGTTGAATCTCCACACTGGAGTTGCTCGAGCGCGCCTACCGTTTACGGGAATTCACAGTGAGTGGGTCCAAAATCCAAAATACACTGATTACCGGCCACTTGTCTCATCTCAAGATGAATGGACCATTGTGAAGTATATCATGGAAGTACTGAGGCCATTTCGATATTGGACCCTTTGGATGTCGAACAGGCATACAGTCACATTGCATCACGTCTTCACAGTATACAACGACATGTTCGATCACATCGATGGCGTGATGCGTGCTTTGGCCAAGAAGAAGACTCCTTGGAAGGTAGACTTGTTCGTCACTGTGAAGTTAGCTTGAGAGATACTGTCCAAATACTACGCTGAAGTGACTCCAACAACGGGAATGCTTCTCATTTCTGCACATATCCTCGATCCATTCTGGAAGTTGCGATCGTCTAGAAAGTGGGGCAAGGAAATGGATATTAATCCTGAGTACGAGACATTCTTTACTACCCAATACCAGGAGGCCTTTCTGAAGTACATGGAGAATGAATACTGTGCGAAACATTGACGTGTGCTGGTCACTAAACTCAAAAGCTTACCGAGCAGCAATCTGGTCACCTCTACAACGGCTTCACGATCCTGTCAATCATCCTTTGATCGATATGATTTGTCCCGCGATGATGAAGAATACATAACGCCTAACAAGGTGGCTGTGATGACACTCAGACAAAGCGATCCCACAGCAGGCTTATTGACCGCCACCAGGCTCTATTTGAATGCCACGCCTGAAGCACCAAAGAACTGGGGGCAAATTTATCCAAATCTCAATGATTACCACTCTGACCCAATGGAGATTAGCAGTACATTTTGGATACAGGACATAGCTGACTGCGGGCACCAACAGGAGAACACGCACTCAAAGTACACCGATCTCTCCAATGTGGCATGCAACATATCCTCTATCATTCCACATCGTGTTGGAGTGGAGGTCAGTTTTTCCCTTGGCTGAGATGTTATTGGCTGGAGGCAGTCAAAAACCCCAGGCTAGACCCTTCGTGAAAAGGTCGTTGTAAGGCAGTTTGGTCGAGCCAATGACGGGATGTTGGCTGGCAATAACCCAGTATCAGATACGAGGAACACTGAAAATGACTCGGAACTAAACAAAGAGGCGAAGGAAAGGAAATTGAACCGAATAGCCAAGGTCTGCAACTTTTTAGAGATGTAGCAAGGCTGCCAGACTCTACATGCTACGCACAAGGAGTCGCACGCTCCGAACAAGCAGATGACAGCTGTTGGATACATTTCGGACACAGAAGAGATCGTCAATGCGTCCTGGTCACTCTTTCAACATGATGGTGCAGCTGCATTTAAATTGTCAGAAAGATCACCTTTGCCACCAGCTTTGTCTGTAAAGGATCTCCCTGGAAGATGAACTCAAATCTTCAATGTCCACCGAATCTGAAGAGACAACCGTCATCCAGTCGAAAGCGACGAGGATAGTGCACCCGAAAGTATTTCGGACACCGAAAATTGGCTATACTGGAATGGTGACTTGGATAATCCAAATGACAGCGAAGAAGATTCCACAGCTGACGATGAATCAGATATAGATCAGAACACTGTCATCGAGGATCAGGAATGCCCAGAGGAGTAGGATGTGAGTGCTACGCCAAATGTTCCCAGATTGGTTCGGCCAACACCGAAGTTGAAGAGACAGGCCGAAAAGGTGTTGGTGACGGTCAATGCAGTAGAAACGAGGAGAAAAAAAGGAGTGAAAAAAAAGTAGGACAGAATGTGTGAATGGTTCACCAGCTTGTTTATGTAGCTTGACCGAGAGTTTCAGTTAGAGATATATTAGGGGCGAACGGTAAGAAGTAGCTTGTGAATATCGGTTCATAAATAGATGTATAGCAGGCATAATGAATCTTTTCGTTTGATACATCATTTTTAATCGTGTGAGAGTGAACTGTGCAAGATTATTACGCCGCTCGGCTTTGCCACAGGGCCGAGTCTCAATCGGGCCGAAAGCCAACTGATAAAGGTGAATCATCATGAAAACAATTATGGATGGCAGCAGATGTTGAATGGACAATACATTAAAATGAGCGTCCATGGAGTGTCAATGATTTGTGGTATTGTAAGTATGGTAATTCATCAGTGACTTGGTCGTTGTTATTTATAACGGATGTATTGGCAGTGTGTATAGGCGAAAGAGATATCAACATGGTCACCGCCCAATTGTTAGCATCAGCGTCAACGGAGTGTCAACAACCTTTAGCTTTGCATTTTGGGTCATTTATGTTCTGATTGGTTGCAGACATCCATTTATAAGATATTGGCAGCCTTTACTGGCAAAAACAACAGCGACATGCTCCCTGCGGCATCCTGAAAATGAGCGTCAACAGAGCGTCAACAGTTTCAGGTCATGCATATTTCGTGATCAAGGCATCGCGCAGATCTTCGCGCGCATATCTTTCTTATTGACCGCCTTTATAGGCAAAAATACCATATAGTGAAGGTGATATACAGATACCAAATTAATTGATATTGCAAACTACACAATATGCAAAAGCGCATTATTGGTTGCTGAAAATGCGATTTTGATAAGATACTATTAACACACTGCAAATACAAGAGCCTAATATGAATCTATAGGTAGATGTACTGGGCGACCCGCTGACAACCCGCCCAATTCAGACAGGTTACAAGTTTACCATTGAACTGTCCCGGAGTGGACGGTTTGGGTTTATCGACGACCCGGACCACCAATTTGGCAACGGTTTGGTTTGGACACAGACTCGGACCTGAAGTGACAGTCCGGAACCGTTGCTAACACTAGATATAGTTGATCTGGAAGCAGTCTATTGGAAGGGAGGCAGAACAGGTACTGATACTCTATTTATTGCATACTTTGGAACTAAGGGAATATCACAATATCACTGTGCCAATTAGCTTATGGAGAGCTAGCTAATAGTGGTCAATCAATAGGGAGGTACACCAGAAGTTCAAGGTAGGGTCAGAGGTAATCTCCAACTTATGGGAATAAAAGAGAACACTCTGGGAGACTGACAATTCTGGGTAGATGCTGTACTAAATGGTAACTCGTAATTACAGAATATAGAAATAAAGAGGTACAACTTAGGATTGTATACAGCAGTAATGGCAGTAAAGTGGCCCAGAAAGAGAGAGATTAATAATACAGATGGGAAAACATGGGAGGATACAAGTAGATGTTTGAGATTAGGAGTATATCATAACAGTGTTTGTATATGCCAGATCAGGTGTTATATATGCCACATAAAGTAGCATATATGCTGTATTACCTATAGTTCGTAGACTTTGATACCATTTGCTCTGAAGTCTCAATTTTTCATAATGTTTGAGCTTAACTCCAATCTTACTCTTTTTCATCCAGTACTTTACTAATACTAGAGAATACAAGTTAAATTATTTCTCTATATCTGCACATGTTCATTGTATAAATTCGCACTGCATATGGTATTAACTGCAAGTTCAAATATCTTCTGCACCTTGCTATTTTCATCTCTCTTTTCTTCGCATACCTGGTTATGGTGTATACTCTATATTCCCACCATTCCATGTTGAATAATCACTTGAGTCTTGGTCCCCATTTCACCACCCTGCTGATGCATTGCCTCTACATCAACTGCATCTAATTCCACTCAATAGCAGTGTGAATGATCATCCATAGGTTTACTAGATTACTGCCCCCGAGTTTGTACAATCAAAGCCTATAAGTACCACTTAAATTTAGCTTAATTGGAAACTTCAAGTGCATTTCTAAGTTCACTTTATCATGATCTCCAAGTGTATCTTCAACCTCATTTAACCACGGCTCACAAGTGCACTCAATCTACAGCCTTAATAATAATTACAAAACTTGCTCAATTACTCACATGGAAACATTTGCGTTTGTGATATATATCTAAATGAGGTACAGACTTCTGGACAACAATTAATAGTATATTTGACCCATGGCAATAAGTGGTCGTATGAACCCAGGGATTGACTTCATTAGTATGATATATATGGGATTTTGTGCACTGGATACTATACAGTATACTGTATACAACAAAATTGAATTAAGCATCGTAGAGGAACATTCTTCCATGCTACCATTTATGCTTTGAAGTACACTCTTAATTACACTCAAGTGCACTCTCTCGGTATACTTGACTGTACACTCCCAATTACTCTCAATGACACACTCACGGAGTGCTTGACTTGCACTCTCGTGTAAGCTCTCTAGATATATCCATTTGGACTCTTGGGACACATCTAAGTACACCTCTAAGTACGTTTTCAGGTACAACTCTGGGCATGCTCTGATGGAAGCTTACAATTGCACTCATTGGCACGCTTCTGGCCTGTTTGACAGTATACTCCTAAGAATGTTTTGAAGAGGCTTGCAAGTACACTGTGTTGATATTCCCATGTACATTGTAAATATGATTGGATGTACCCCTCTGAGTATGTTTTCGAGGATCGTCCTGGACATGATCACCACAATGCTCCTGATTGGTCTGGATGGTATATCTCCAGCCTACTTGACTTTACACTTCAAAGTCAGCTCTCAGAACAAATCCAAGTAGATGTCGAAGAACACTCCTGGGTACTCTGAGAATGCTTTCAAGTGCACCTTCGAGTATACTGTCCAGTATACTGCTTTATTATACCCAAGCACACTCCCAAGTATGCTCTGAAGCCCACCCCTAATCATACTTTCCTGTAGGCTCCCAATTACACTTCATCATACACTTCTAGACTACTTAACTTGCCACTGCCATGTGATCTCCCAAGAGACTTTCAAATACACTAGCGAATATGCTTCGAAGTTTACATTCTACTTGCTCCCAAGTACAATCCTGGGCATACTGTGAAGTATACCCCCAGTTGCGCTCAATGATACATTCCAAACATAATTGCCTTATGCTCCCAACTGTACCTTCAAGAGGAAATGCATTCCAAATCTGATTTGCCTCTATGCTACGATATATCCTCCAGCATGGTATGTCCAATGACTTGGCGACTTGGATGTAGCAGAGACAAGGGGAGATCAAGCTGTTGGCGTATCGTGGGCTGAATTTGTTGTAATGTGGGTAGCGTATGTCGAGTAGGGTATGGCAGGTAGCAGGCAGTATGTGTTTGTCGAAATCATGCTGTCAGTTGATACAGCAGTGTGAACCATATCTCTAGTACAGCCACAATGACAAGATCTCATGATATTTCAAGGTTGTAGTGTTGACAATTGCAGGCTTAGAGTCTGCTGGAAAAGAAGACAATTGGATATTAGCAAAAGTATATCTCCAATACAGTTTTCACAGTACAATCTGCGACCAGTTTCCAGACAATTTTGAAAGTCTATGTGTGGATTTGGTAATTGGCTGATCGTCAGGATGATGATGGTAATGGTGATGGTGAAAGTGATGGTGATGGTGATGGTGATGGTGATGGTGATGGTGATTGAGATAGCAATGGTGAAGGTGATAATAGTGGTGATCACGATAGTAATGGTGATGGTAATGGTGATGGTGATGCCGACAGTGCTGGCACCAAACATATTTAGTCAAGTAGATTGGTCACATCATTGTCACAGCATTGACATACTGAAGCCTTCTATTAGCCAAAGCATCCATACACTGAGAGATTTCCATCAGCCTAATACATTACACGAAAAGCACTATTTCTTCCATTGTGAGGGTTTCTTCTATGTGGCTCTCTATATGACTACATTACGCAGGATATACCGTGCACTTCCCAAAGGACCCTCAACTGGCAATCGGCAATAAAGTACAATCTCTGTGATAGCGTGTAATAGTGGAATAACAGAAAGGACTTGAGGCAGTGAAACTTCATCAGGAAAATGTAAATCAGTCTGGAAGCCACACACAAATCTCCCAGGCATTCCAGTCAACCTCACCGGTGCTTCAAATACTTCCAGATGCTTCCACGCCCCACTGGAACTAAGCAAAGTGCTCTCAGGCTCTGCAAGAGCATGCTCAGGTGCTTCTGAAAGCTCCTGCTGTTATGGAGGCGCATTCAGGATGCTATGAGATTTGAATCAGAGGATAGTCAAATTGTGGAGCAGCTGAAACATCTGCACAGGTCTGGGGGAGACTTCGAGTGCAGCAGAAACCACTGCGCACCTCTGCGGGAGACTTGGTGCCATATTGTCACACCAGTGGTTCTGAGGGTTCCATAAGCATAAGGCATTTAGTCTGTCATATTCGTCTTTGTTACAGTCAAAGGATTCACCACCTCATCATATGGCATGCATCATTTAAGTATCTCTAGATATATACCTACCATCAGTCTGCCCACAGATGGTAGTCGAGCATAATTGGAGGAGCACCTGGAGACACCCATTGAGAGTACCTAGAGATGCTCCACTTGGAGGCTGTTGTGGTGAAACGACGGAGCTAGAAGGCAGTGTGCCCACCATCAAAATTCTGCCAAACTTCACACCACATCCAAATGGAATGCATGAGAAAGAGCGGTTCTAGCTCGTGGACCGTAGGAAGAAGATTACAACAAATAATACTGCCCAGCTGTGATGATCCACACCATTGCATGGATCTACAAAATGTTGGAAAGAGCGACTGAGACCAAAAGTTGGGAAAGATAAAGTGTGTATTTTGGTTCAGAGATGAGGAGATGACGTCTATCTACCCCAGGGTCTCCTGGATATATACTCCCCATCGCTCAGTCCACCTATGTTACCCCTGTATTGCCGTACAACCACCATCACTCCTTATCAATTTACTTGGAGGCCGTGATCAAGCGAGTTTGGAGATGCAATTGGTGACTGAGATCGAGTGAATTCAGAGATGCACTTGGAGGCTGTAAGTGTATGAGATTGGAGATGCACTTGCAGTCTATAATTGAGCTAGATTGGAGCAGTACTTGGAGGCGGTCAATCTACAGGGAGGCGCGATGGCAGCTGAGACTCCATTCATTAGTTAACATGTAATTGTGGGAATGCAGAGAGTTGAGTACAACAACATCCGCTGAGAGATGAGAAACAGGCTGGGAGCGGGAGACAGTCGATCTCGGAATATTGTGGTACTTGGTGTCTGTTGTACTCAGTGTTTACTTATGATCATGGAATGGAGAGATAGAGAGGGATCACTTAATTTTGGGTACTTAGGTAATGGTAGAGTTGAAGAACAAGAAAGAGAGAAATCGGAGGAGATGAGGGAAATCATCATAACAAACTGGAACGTAAGGGAATTTGGAGTGCGAGTCAATTTAACATCCTCGATGAGGCAGGTATAATTCCCGATCCAGTGGGTAATTACACTGATACAAGGTGTTCTGAACCCAATCAGGCAAGTCGTACTCCTGATTTCTCATAACTGCTCGTATCATCCATATCTTGCTCATCTCCATCCCCCATCTCTCTCTTTCTCGTCCACAACTCTAACATTATCGCAAGAACACAAAGTTAAGTCATCCCTTTCTACCTCTCCATGCCATGATCACAAGTTAACACCGAGTGCAGCATACACTGAGTTCAGCATACACCGAGTTCAGCATACACCGAGTTCAGCATACACCGAGTACAACATACACCTAAGACTGTCTTTCATTCCTTCATTCTCATGATTACAAGTTGACCCCCGAATGTTGCTTCCGCTTCCTGCATACCTCTCAACAGATCGACCGTCACCAGCCAGTTCTCCATTAGAGCTTCAAAGCCAAAGTCACCTCATCACATTCCAACGGATTCTAGTGAACTAAACGATGAATACAGTCCAAGCACCGGGCATGCCACCCATCGACCGCCTCCAGATCAACCACCTCCAAGTAATTCTCCTATCTCGCTCGATCATAGCCTACAAGTGTATCTTCAAACTCGCTCGATCATGGCCTGCAAGTGCATCTCTGAAGTTGCTAGATCACAGCCTCCAAAAGCACCTCTGAGTTCACTCAATCTCGGGCTGCATATGCATCTCCGAACTCGCTTGATGACGGCCTCGGAGTGTATCTCTGAGTTCACTCCATCCTGGCTTCCAACTGCCTGTCCAAACCCGCTTGATTACAGCCTCCCAGTGCATCTCTGAGTTCACTCGATCTCGATCTCCAATTGCATCTCGAAACTCGCTCAATCACAGCCTCCCAGTGCATCTCTGAGTTTAATCTTGGTCTCCAATTGCACCTCCAAACTCCCTCGCTCATGGCCTCCAAGTGCATCTCTGAATTCACCTGATCTCGGCCTCCAAGAGCATGTCCAGACTCATCAGAGTAGAGCCTCACAGTTCATCTCTGAGTTCACTTGATCTCGGTCTCCAATTGCATCTCCAAACTCGCTTGATCACGGCCTCCCAGTCCATCTCCAAACATGCTCCTTCGTGGCTTCCAAGTACATCGCTGAGTTCACTCGATCTCATACTTCAAGTGCGTCTTCAAACTCGCTCGATCACAGCCCCGGAGTGTATCTCTGTGGTCTCTTGATTGTCATCTTCTAGTGCACCTCGAATTGCTCTCAAGGACCGCCTGCAGCCAGTCGAGATATACCGCATGTGGATAGGTAGCTATTTAGAAACATAGATTCATAGATGTGAATACAAACTGAATACATAAGTTCTAAATGTCGTTGAACGATAAGTAGTTGCTATGATTTCCAGGCTCACCAGCAGCATTTCCAATAAGGTTTTTCCCAGACTGCTCTACAGCGATTTAACGTTCTCCCAGGCTTGTGGGCGGCGCTCTCATGCTCGTCACCGGCGCTCGCAGGTGCTCCAAGGCCTGTGGTTGGCGCTTTCAGACTTGTCGCCGGCGCTCCCAGGTCCTCCCAGGTGCACCTGACGGCCACTGCATCGCTCCAGTAAACTCTGGGATTTGACCACTCTGGGATTCTGGTCCGACAACTCCCAGAGCATCTCAGTGATCAAACTACATTTTGCTGATGTTGTAGTATGTCTATTTCCAGTCACTAATAGTATATTAGTCCATGGCTTATGTATATGTCAGGAATAGTCAACCTATGATGGCAACAAGCTTAGCATTTTGCCTCTTATCATGACAAGCGAGCTATTGGCTGTCCATAAGTGTATGTAGTTTTTGTGCAGTCTATGGTCAATTTCCACTTTCGCTGATGCAATCCCCAAGTTCATCTCCAAACTCACTTAAATGTGGCTTCCAACTGTATCCTATATCTCAATCAATCAGTATCTCCAAATTCATGTCTATCCATTTTCAACTATGACTCCCATTTGCATTCATCATGTAACTCTATCGCTGTGTCCAGGAACCCTCTGATTGTTCTCACAGACCATCTGTGGCAAACCTGACCATCTCGGTATAAACAAATACAAGTAGATATAGAGTATATACACCATTATGATGCTGTAAATACTCTTGTGAATGTGTAACATAAATGTCTAACAGAGATAATTATAACATATTTAATGACTAGTATTTATTGAACCTGAGATATAGGAACCACTGCTGTGAGAATACAATACTAATATTTGGATCTTTTGTATATCTAAGTAGATCTTACAGCTGCTCCAATATTCTCTTGTTGATATCCACTGTGGTCTCAGCGGTTCTAGACTTCAACAAATCAGAATGTGAAATGTTTTACTATTTTGAATGAATCTCTATAATTTCAAGTACTTTCCAAAGTATTGGACACTATTTTGGCCACATTGAAAACCTCATTGGTCAGCCTCAGCAGTGCCTGAAGGTATCAAGAATTCCATTGAGGTACTAGGAAGGTTAATCAGACTGTCTGGGAGGTTAGCAAGTGGCTTCCAGACTGCTAAAGATATTACTGATGTACACTCATTGTGCCATATTCACTTATTCATTTACCCTATTCTCTCATTCAGTTGTCGGTGACCACTTCACACTCACCATCAGAGTTGGTATGTTGCAGATCACAGTTACTACTGGAGATGTAAATACCTTTCAGAGTTCAATTTCAACTGCCATTAGCACTCATGCTATATTTCCATCCAACAGATATCTCCTTACAACAAACTGTATTCCCCCACCAGTTATGCTAGAAACTTGCTTTCATGCAGATTTTTATTTGATTACTAGTTGCTTGGTACAATGTCACATTTCAATTAATAAATTAGAAACGTATTCTGCCAGTTGAGAACCATATCCAGACAGTGATATTAAAGTTGATTTTGGATTGGACTGAAAACCAAGCTGAATACTAAACTACTGTTATCTGAATCACAAACTGCCATGGCTTCGAGACATATATCTCAGCGATCACTGCACCACTGTCTGAATTGTTGTCAGTAGGAATAATCTCACTACATTGTTCAGAGGAAAGCTTGGTAGGTCAGCTGAAGCTGCATCACTCCGGTGATTGATCTGTTGATTAGATATTATATAGACTAGTATTGGAAGAAACCAACATCTGTGGAATTGATCTGCCAAATATAAAATCGATCTTAATTTGTCACTGAATGGCCCCCTCTACTTGTTGTGGTGTTCACAGCAACTTCCAAACCAGCTGAATGGATTGACCTTTGACTTTGGTTGCTTCTCGTTGATTGTGAAGTTGTGGAACTGAATAGATGAATATTAAAAAGAGTGTATAGTGGTATTTAGAATGATATGAAATTATGTCATTAGGTTATTCACATTTTAGAGCAATTGGAGCTATTCATTGCATCCAGAAGACAGTCCCAGTAAACCACATATCTGGAAGTATACTCTCTCAGCATGAGTATTGTAATGTTTATATCAAATAGTACAGTTTGGTAGACTATCTTACTTTTGCATACCTGGATTTAGATATTATAGGTACTATTCACTCCAGTAGGTATTTAAATCTGCACAATTATATACAGGCTGTATGCTATCAATTCTGTCTAATTCAGTATTAACTTGCACCAGATGAATTTTTCCAACAATTAGTTCAACAGGTATACTGTTGAACATGTTAGTCTATATCACAATCTGGATGTATTTGTCAATGCAGTTAGCTTATCCAGGTTGATCTTTCTTCTGTGTTTGTGTACCCACTACATATTCCTGATCCTGAGGATGTAATACCGCATGTTGAGTCTTCTTGCACCTTTTAGAAAGTGTTGATATTGTTTTTCCAGCTAGTAGTGACTCCTCAAATAGGAATATTTAATGTACTTGATGATAGCTGAGAAAAAATAGAGAACAATACAAAACTGATTCTTTGAAGATGTTATCAACATCATTCTCTTCACTTTCTATTCAATGGACCTAAATGTTATACAATTGGGGTATGATTACTTGGGTGGCTTAGGGATTTTCTACCTGGCAGTGATGTCCCAGATACTGAGCAGAATTCAGACAGTGAAAAGGTTGACTGTAGTATAACAACTGATTCTGAACAGAAGTGATTTAAATCAGCGGTAGAACATTCTGATTACATTTCAACACCATTTCGATAATGGCTTGTTCCAAGTTCCCTAAAATCAATGAATGGAGTAGGTGACAGGATAGGTACATTCCAATATATAATAATAGATCTTGGAATGATACTATTATGTTTCCTCAGCACACTCTTGTGATATAAAATTCCCTGTGGTATTGAATTTAATTAACATTAGAGCAGATTGAACGAATGTGAGAATCCTCAGGGTATAAATATTGGGCTCTGGATGCATTTTGGGATCTATTGGTAGCGGACAGTAGGTTGAAAACATTACCAGATTCAATATAATGCTGGCCATTAGAAAATAAAAAAATCAATTTATGTTCTCATGGTTAGACTGAGTCTTTGTGGAGTACGTCATCCAGTGGCTGTGGGTTAGGGCTGGCAGCAACTGTACAGGCAACATGTCACCTTAGACTTAGACAGAATCAATCCACCGTCTTGACAGATTCGTCACAGCACATTGTGAGTGGTTTTAGCACTGGGTCCGGGTTGTCCACCAGTGGTCCGGGTTCAGATCTCAAAAACGGTTCGGTTCGGTTCCCGAACCATACAAAAATATGACCCACTGCATCTTGGTGGGCCAAACCCGGACCTGTTCCAGTCAACCAGTGGGTTTTGCTGGGTTTTGCTTGACCCATCGGTACCAATCTCCTGTTCTGTGTTTCGGGATTTTCTATTTATGGTTGCATTTAGATATTGTATTGATAATGGCAGAATATTAACTTTGATACGCCATTGTCCTTTTCGGATGTATTGGCCGCCTTTCTACACAAAACATGAGAGACATACTCCCTGACCAATCCTGAACATGATAGTCAATGTCGTGTTAATGCTTTTTGGTCTTGCATCATGGGTAATGTAGGTGGCGATTGGATGCAGACAATCATCATCGAGGTATTGGCCACATTTTAAAGCAAAAGAGATAGTGACAGGCTCCCTGCACCTTTCTGAATATGAGCGTCAATGGAGTGTCAACAATTTTTAGTCTTGTAAGTCAGGTAATTGAAGAGTGATTTAGTCTTTGTTATGCATAAGCATAGTATTGGCCGCTTTTATAGGCCAAAGAGCAAGCGACGCGCTCCCTGCCTGATCTTGAACATGAGCGTCACCGGAGCATCAACAATTTCTGGCCGTGCATGATATTGAATCAAAGCGCAAGATCGGCGCTATTATCTATACACCAAGTTAGAACCAGTTTTAAAGGCTAAAACGTTCATTATAACAGGGTTGCAGCTTTGAAAATGAATTAAGTTGTGATTGTCCTGGAGGCTGTCGCGGGAACATCTCTTGCTTATCAGACTATATAGACTCCCAAAACCGTGTTTTTGGATGTCTACAATAATTTGCCACCTAGATTACCCAAGATGTAAGACCAAAAATCATTGTCACTCTGTTGACGCTCATTGTCAAGATGGGGCAGGGACAGTGTAGCATTCTATTTTGGCTTTAAAGGCGGCCAATACAATGATTATAGATAACAACAACTACTTCACATTGTAATAACTTGACTAACAGCACGAAAAATTGTTGACGCTCCGTTGACGCTCATGTTGCCATAGGTGTATCTGCATTATTCAACCATTCACTATGGCATCGATTATCGATAACTGTGTTTCGGCAGTCATTCTATCCTCTTCATGTACGTTTTCCTTCATCACTACATTGCTGTTTAATTGTGTATATAAATACATGCTTTAAAATATACTTTAAAGTGTTCGCTAATTGTAGACAATGATAATACTCAAAAATTCCGTTCCTTACAGTCAATTCTCGTCTTCACTATCAGATTCACTCAACAGGCAGCTCCCATCTTCAAAATCAATGTCAGCGGTATTGCCATACAGCAGATAGTGTACTCAGCAAATCTGGAATAAAATCAATATCGCGCTTGCTATCCTTGGCATATGTATGATGATTGACTAATTGAGTGTTGGGAAGCAGAGAATGTATATACACACACCTGGATTGCATACCTTCTATTTCATCACTTTCAATTCCCTCACTGGGACCAGGTGGAGCAGGTGGCGTTCCAGGAGGAGGGGGCATTCCGGGCAGAGATGACGTTCCGGACAGAGGTGGTGTTCTGGGCATTGGTGGCGTTTCGGGCATAGGTGGCATTCTGGGCAGAAGTGGCATTCTGGGGGGAGGTGCTGTCAGTGATGGTGGAGGTGCGCCGGTTCCAATATACAATCAATCTGTCTGTGGATTCTTTGATGTGCCATTTTGGCATGGAAGGCAGCCATCTGTATAATTTTTATAAACCATTGCTGCGTGTCTTTCTATCGCAACCTTGACCTTGTAATGCCCAGGAAACTCAACTCCTCAATTCTTTTCTTGTCGGACTTCTGAACGAGGTTTCTTCAGTACTTGTTGCATTTCCTCTATTGCAGTGCCCGAAACCCCTCCTTTGGTGATTTTGGCCATATTCAAGGCAAGGCCCATGTTGGACTGTTCCAGCTGTACCCGACCTTCTTGCGTCTCCATAGTACCAGACATGCTGAAAACCTACAAAAAATTAGTTACCACAACTAAAAGAAGATTCAGCTATTACCTCAACCATATACAACTCCGTAGCCTCCTCTGAGGTCTTTTAATCCTGTTTTGTTCACTCCGGGGACCTTTATCACAAAATTGGTCCACGAACATCCCAGCATTGAGGATATCATCATAATCGATTTCATGGAGTGTGCAGAGACAGGCCTTTCTGGACCATGGAGGGTTGCCATTACGGGCAGCGTTCAATTGGTCACGGAGTGCTCTACTTACACCAGCTCTTCATTATATTGTCAGTTGACCGCCTTCAACATTCATATGGAGCTACTCAGAGCCGATCCCATACCCCCTCCTATTTTTCCTGAGTCTGGTTGGACATACATTCTTTTAAATGTGCATCCTGTGTCATGTTCTCTGTGGGTGCAATTGCAGCATTGCGGTGGACTAACTGGTATCTGTGTTGCGGCTGTGTCTCAGCCAGAGGCACATTCTATGAAGCACCCTTTGTTCGGCTCAATTCGGATTCAATCACCCTGGGGTGAAGTGTTTGTGGAGACAGAACTTAATGGTGTGGAAAAGGTGAGAAAGATGATAATGAAAAGTGGAAAGTCCTGAGGAAAACATAGTAAGCTACAAGTCACAATGGAATGAATGACAGTCAACTTGCACGTTCTACTCAAGAATTATCCTGCTGTGTGAAGTTGCAATTTGCAGTTAGTTGGTCCGATATTGTTTGTATGTTTTCAGGGATACATTGAAGTGAACGACAGCTGATATCTCATATTTGATAGATATCAACAGGAAATTCTTCGATGGAGAGGACGTCTGGTAATGTTTGTCTCAACACCTCGCCGGGATCTTACATGAAATTCACGCTAACCATCAAGTCAAGACGTACAGTCAGCGTTCCTATTCCGAAAGAAATGAGGGTCAAAACGTAGCTTTTGCTGTATTCGAGTTGATCAAACATACCAACTCTGACATAACAGACTCAGCTTGCCTCCACCTGGTCCATATCTTGCAACATCCAACATCCTGCCCAGCAACAAGGTTAACTCAAGATACATTGGTCAATGGTCCGAAGAGGAACTTTTTGCCCCTTGCAGCGAGCGAATCTGGGAAATCGACTACGCAGTCCTCACATCAACATCATGAACCGAATACAGGCCAGAGCGCCTTGGTGGCAGAAAGGGTCCGAGCGTTGAGAGCAGTGAGCAGCTTATGATCTAAAAAGAAGCTTTTGGCGGAGAAATGATGGGAAACGCACTTTTTAAGCAATGAAGAGAAAGAGAAATGGATTGAGGATTATGTTGAGAGCAAAACCACTGTGGCAAGGAAGGGAGTTGAAGACGCAGAGACAGTGATTATGCAAGCGTAGCACGATATGAGTACTGGTCAAAATGTGGGAGGGACAACCAGAATGCCCGAAACAACATTTCAAGAGATGATGTACGCTATTAGAGACAGTTTGGGCAATTTTGCAAGTTCTGATGATGAGCAGGATGGGGAAAACGAGGAAGATGATAAAGAAGATACTGAGCTCGGCAAGCTCAGTGATGATAATGAACATGGCTGTGAGATGGGTATAATCTCCAAAACAGTACAGCACCGCATGGAGAGTGTTCAGCAGAAGAAGATGAGGCTTCACAAATTGATGCATCCGGGATGGTTGGACGGAGGCAACTCTTTCTGAGAGTGACATATGAACTATGGGATAGCTGAATTGAAGGTTCCAGCAGTTGTCAAGCTCCAAATAGACATGACTGCAGCCGCACCATCCCCGACAACATTTGGGGAGCTTATGCAGACTCTTGACATTGTTGGCGGACAATCGCAAATGCCGGCAGTGACTTCTCGACCAGGAACTAGTCAAATGAGGCTGGGTTTGGAGAAACCACAGTCTCACAACTTCATACCGGTTCTTTTGCACGATTTGTTGCCCAATTTGACCCAGATTCAGAATGCGAAGACTATTGAACCGGTAAGCTTTTACCCCTGGATCTAGCATCCATATTGAAATATCATATAGAAGTCGGATACAGACGAAGATATGGTGACAGCTTGCGCGTCACCAGAGGATTAGATAGCCAAATTGTTAATTTTGACAACCAATCTCTTGTAAAAGCAATTTGTGTACATATTTTGCTACGTTTCAGCTTGTTCTTGATTTCAGTGAACAAATTGTGAGAAATCATATTTCATCAGTGTGTGTGCAAGAGTTGTAGAGGCCTTGCGAATATTCTTGACTCCGAATCTGGTTGATAGATGGCCAGCAAACTTGATATCGACTTGCCTGTTACAGTTACATTAGAAAGCAAAATTTACCATTGAGACAAAATTTACTACAAAAAATCAAGTCAGTGATGACTTTCGAGTCATAGAAGAAGCGGTCATTTCACCGTCTGAATCCGGATGAATGGCGGCAGCCCTGCTGAATTAGTTCTCTCAGCCAACTGCATAACTCTCCGTACATATCTGCTGCACATTGTCGAGATTTTGAAAATTGCTTATGGCAGGTCATGGAAATCGAGGAAAACGAGCTGGAAATCAAAGCTCAGGAAGTCAGGCTATACATGTCGCAAACTAGTAGATGGATTGGTATGCCCTGAAGTGCTGGGTGAAAGCACTACAACGCGACGGGGCTACGTCATTTATCTGGCAGCTAACATGAATTGTGGTGGCTCAGAAACTGAGAGGCGTTGATGCTTTTGCATGGAAATAATAATACTTCGACATGGTATATTGGCTGTGAATAATGACTGTATGAACGTTATACAGAATAATTGCACATGGAATGACTGTTAGTATGTCTCCAAGGTGAGCGTCAACGGAGAGTCAATGATTTTAGTCTGATCTTTTTGGCAATCAAAGGGTTGCATAGTCACATTGATCCAAAGAGGAATTATTGTCCAGCTTAAGATGTAAAAAAGCAAGCAACATGCTCGTTGGCCTATCTTAGAAATCAGCCTCAACGGAGCGTCACCGATTTCTGGTCTTGCATCTTGGAGAATCACTGTGCTGTGTGACAGTGTTAAGGCATAACCACAGTGTTGGCTGCCTTTATGGGCACAAAGGCCAGCGATGATATCTTTATCACCTCTTAAAAATCAGTGTCAACTGAGCGTCAATGATTTTTGGTCTTGTATGTTGGAAAATTCAAGGGCAGTGCAACAGCATACACCCATAATCACAATATTGGCCGCCTTTAGAGGCAACAATGCTAGTGACGCCATCGCGGCCACCTCCTAAAAATGACTGTCTATGGAGCGTGAACCATCTTCGGGCTTGCATGTTGGATAATCAGACGGCAATACAACAGCGTTAACTCATAATCATACTATCGGCAGTTTTTATGGGTAACAATGCTAGTGATGATATTGCAACCACCTCGTCTTTGTATGTCCTTGTATTCAACTTCAGAAATTTGCATGCAATATCTCACCAGTCTGACTTTATTCTTGCTTGTAGTTCTAAAGTCAATATTTCAGAACGAGAGTTCTACCTACCTATAACATATCTTTCAACAGTTATTCAGGTCCAATTACTCAGATTCAATCTCCTACCATGACGTCAGACTCAACATCTTTGAATACCCGTTACTAGAGGTTATGATATGTTCATACAATGAAGGTGACTTTATTTGTGACTTAAGCAACCATACAATGCAAATCATATTCAATACTGGGTGGGCATCTATGAATGTATAGTCGAAGCAGTGTATTGCTTGGAATAATTCGAGACATGTGCCTTCATAGCGATTCTATTTACACTACAGAATTGATGAGACCAGCAGCCCTGGCGTCATTTTTATCGTTTGTCATCAACATCTTCGCCATCCATCAGAACATGGGACCTTTTCAATGGGTAAACGCCTGCTGGCAAAAGTGCACATCGCTAAGTTAAATGAATTGACAGAGTCAGAATTTACCGAGTGGACTAGTTCAATGGTCAAGGAAACAGCTTTGGTCATACTCAGGAGGCAAGGAAGTCAAGGTATTTGATTGTAAGTTCACAAAGGAAATTCATATTTATTATTTAGGTTTTAAGTATACTTATCAAATTCACAGATAAAATGCTCTAAACTGGCAGCAAAGGACTTTCAAACTGCGGAATTTCACAAAGACACCTGGAAACTCTACCTCATGATAGCATTTGTTTCAGCTCATAGTCGATGGAACGCGATATCGAACCTGGTGCTAAGACATCCATACAATGCATTACGAAGCGTGTATGTCTTACTGTCAGCCAACACACTCTGCTACATTTGCCGGAGAGAATACACACTCACAGAGGATGCAATTAAGATGCAATTGGTGTCAAGAAATGAAGTTAGTTTAGCTTTAGATGGATGGATACCAACGAATAAAATAGCAATAACATCAGTGATTGCCTATGGTATGAATTGAAATTGGGCTTTGTGAGAAGTACAACAGGCATTCGATGAGGTTGATAGCCCATTCTCTTCCTATTTGGAAAGGTCATTAACGATTACAGGTCAAGTGCCAACATACTGGAGCACGGCTAGCCAGACATTTGAAGGAAGTTTTGGTTTGTTTTGAGCTGACTGATGGCCGTTTACTTGGGATTACAATAGATATTGCGTCCTCAATTCACTTGATAATTCAGGAATTACAATCTACCCTTGAGGCCTGCGGAATTGAGTGGCCCAGATTGGGAAACCACATACCATGCATGGCACACGTCATTCAACTTGCATTGGGTATATTCATGAGCAGTCTGGGTGTTAAATGCTGCACCAAGTCTTGGGAATCCCATGAGCGTGATCAGCAATTTGGGGAGAATGAAAGCACCAATTGGAAAGAGTCAAAGACTTCGAAAAGAGGGCAATGGTAGAATCAACAAAGTGTCTGCCATGAGACCAGGTTTAGCAAAGATAATTGAGAAAGTACATATTTCGAGATATTTTGAATGTCCTGACACTGACTTTCATATAACAGAGAATGCTGGCTGTATTGATTGCGCTGACACCTGGTCATCAAAACGAGATCATTGACTGTCAAAAAGCCTACGTACGAATTGCAGTCCTACCAAATATGGATGTGAAAATCTGGTGGCATTCAACTCTGGAGTTGCTTGCATGATCCTTCCGATTATGAGAATTGACCCGCGAGTGGCATATGATCCCAATATACAGTGACTACCGGCCCCACTTTACAACACAAGATGAATGTACCATTGTCAAGTATGTCATGAACAGTTTCCAGCTATTCCGGTACTGGACCGTGTGAATGTCGAAAAGGCATACTGTTACTTTGAATCATGTCTTCACTGTCTGCAGTGACATGTACGATCATATAGATGGCATATTGCGACCTTCCGCCAAGAAGAGAACACAATGGAAGGAAGACTTATACTTTGCCGCGAAGTTTGCGTGGCAGAAGCTGTCGGTGGACGGCTTTGGACATGTTAAGATGCGGCTCTGCGGGAGGCTTGCATAGTTGTTTGTTCTAGAGAGATGTCAGCTCGATCATCAATGACATTGACTTTCATACCTACGGAGAGGCTATTTGCCCACATTGGTAGCAACACTTGACTTCTGACGGCATCACAAGCATCAGAAGTGATCGAAACACAATGCAAAATGGCAGATTTAATTGGGTTATCTTCAAACCAGTGGACTGTCAGCGGCTCGGAGACATTGCACGAGTCATTCGACTGCGCGGCTCTTCCTGCTACGCACGACACTCATGACACACACGTCATGCACAACACACAAGATGTCAGTTTTGCCGACAAAATTGACAAAGCCGAGTCAATTAGGTTCAGCAGCAGGTTTAAGACCTCAGCCACCGCGGGCTTCCAATCTACAGAACTTGGCCCAACAGAATACGTCACAAACCGAATGAAGGTTATCGACGATGGCCCAGGGCCCTTGTCTGACCAAGCAATCAACCGGATCAGGGCTACGGAGGACGTGCAATTGGAGATCATTGATGCTAACCTCTACAAGAGCCATGAACAAGCGGAGAAATTCGCCATGATTTGCGACCTCAATGAGAGCTTGACCGCTAAAGTCAAGGACTTAGAGGATACTGAGCCCGTCCAAGATGGCCCAAGTAGGGAATTAGCAGCCGCTAAGCAAGAAATTAAGGAGTTGAATAAAGAGCTCCAGATCGAGAAACGTCGATCCGCCAAGTTGGAGAGCCGGCTCAGCAAGTGCAAGACAGAGCCAGAGACAGCAGAGCAGACAGACATCGCACAGCTCCGGCTGGAGAAAGATATGCTGCTGCATCAAGTCAAAAATCTCTTGTCAAATAAGAGCTGCCTGGAATCCAAGTTGAGCACGTTCCAACACGTCATTCAACGACTGACGACTAACCATGTACAGGCGACTCCGGCGTCAAGCACCTCCGAACCGCCTCCATGCCCATTTGGGATCCGTGGCTCCTCTGAACCAACATTTGGCTTATTTGGCATCCGTGGCTCTGCCGGACTAACCCCTGGCCCGTCTGGAAACCATGGCTTCTCTGTCAAGTTATCCAACCTTCCGACGTATGAGGGTAAACGAATGTTGGACAATATCACCGCCTTTCTTTTTGCTTTGGAACAACCCTTCAAGAATGCAGCCCAGGCCATTGGATGGGTCGGCACAATGGGCTGGGGAGAGCACCCTGTGGTACAGCTGAAAGGCGATGTGGCAGTCTGGGCCACGCACCGTTTCCCAATGAGTATGCCCATCGAATGGTCCACCTTTTGCACAGAGTTGAATGGTAAGAATATTCAGTCCAATGCCTTGGACCTGGTCAAATGCGAGTGCAAAGAACTGAGCCTAAAGATGGGAGAACGTGTTACAGAGTTTAATGAGAGTTTCCATTGCCTATGTTTGAAGTTGTACCCGCACCAGCCTATGCCTGTCAAAATGTTAGCCGTCAGTTATGGGTATAAGATCGAAAAGGGCAATCAACGAGTGTATAAAGATACAGTTCGTTATATTGGCATGCACTATAGGACTGCAACCCTCGAACAGCGCATGGAGCATCTCGCCGTGTTGGAGACGTCTCTCAACAAATCCTAACATGAATGGGGTTTCAACACGAACACTAATACAACTACGAAAAGTTCAGCTAGGAAAATGGACCTCAAGAAAGATGGTACAACTTGTACAACTGGCCCGGCCAATGACCACGGCTTGACCTACTATAACTGTGGCCAGGTGGGTTGTATCTCTCGCAATTGCCCAAAGCGCGACTTGATGAAGAAGCTACTCGAACAAACTTTGGTCAGCAAAGATTCCCCAAAAGCCGAGTCTGGACACCCACATACAGGCAAGAAAAGAGGAGGTGCACGAAATGGTCGAAAGGAGAGTGCACAGCTTGCTGAGGAGAAACAGGCTAAGCAGGAGACAAACGGTGAGGTGGAGAGCAGGTTGGAGAGTCTCTCAGAATCGGACTCAGAGGTGGGAAAAGGCAAAAGAGGTCAGTAGCTGCAGCTGTACCTTCCATTGAAACACCATTATGTACGGTATCGTCAAACAAATAGGGTGGCAAATTGGTGCCAGATAGTCAATTGAAGTTTTTCACCCGGTACTACCACTTGAAAGTTGGTAAACTAGATGACTCAGTGGTCAACCAACTAAGGTTTAATGAGAAAATAAGATCCCAAACTGAAGGAGGATGGTGGAGCAGCAAAAAGCCAAGGGTGCTGAAGGACGATGATGCGTCACAGAACAATGTGGGGTGGAAGTTCATTGATGAACTGAAACGCCAAGAGGCCGCCCTGCATGCCAAGGTGGCGGGATGGATGATTGTGGAGACGGCCAATTAAAATGCAGAGGATGGCATCGACAAATGCCAAAGAGTCAAATTGAAACTATGACTTTGTGCGTCATTTGTCTATGAGGCTGAATTTACGATCAATGAAGTCAAGGGCTTTGATATTGTGCTAGGCAAAAGAAGAATGCGTGATATAAACCGATGATATCAAATCGACCATGACAGCAATGAAATGTGGATTGCCGATAACCTCTGGGAGTAAAGAGTGGATGGCCTAGTATATTACTTGCCTGGCCTACGCCCCTTGGACGTCGGCGAAGGAATAGTGGAGCAGGCCAAATCCATGGGCATTCACATCATACTGAAGGCAGAGCTTAAAACCGTATCTACCCGCCTGCTGAAATGGGCTTTCTTGATCAAAGCGCACCACCGTGGCAATGGCGACACATTTCCGACAGACAAACCACTGAGGGAGTTTCAAGACATGTTGACAGAAGTCCAGGGTCGTTTCGGAGAGCCAACTTATGCCAATTCGCACAAGGAAACCAGGCCGATTTCAAAATGAAAATGGGCCCAAATGGTAAAATACCATTCAGCTCACCATACCGCATCTCTCTATGAGATGAAGAACAGCCTCCGAGGCAGATAGACAAGGTGATTCGCTGTGGTTGGATTCAGCCCTCTGGAAGCAATTTCGACTCACCAGTATTAGTTGTGTCAAACCCTGACGGTAATGCTGCATATGTACATTGATTATTGCGCAGTACACGCCATACCCGTCCAGGATCGTTATCCTCATCCGCACATCGAGGACTTACTCAACTCCATCCACAGGGTCCTGCTGGTTCACAAAATTGGACTTGGCGGCTGGTTACCATCAAATTCATATTGCAACAGCCGACTGGCAAAAGACGGTCTTCACCACTAAATTTGGTTTGTATGAGTGGCGAGTCTTGCCGTTTGGCCTGGCGAACGCACCCAGCCAGTTCATTCTTATGATGAACGGCATCTTAGAGCCAATGAAATGCAAATTTATCATTGTATACCTTGACGATATTATGATTCACAGCCGTACCCTGGTGTAACACATCGTACATGTCCGAGAACTGCTTACCTTACTGACAGAGCATGGTCTCAAGGCCAAACAAGCAAAATGCGCCTGGGCTAGTCAGAAAGTTGATTTTTGCGGCTTTGGCATTGATAAGGACGACATCCACACCCAGGAACATAAGACTGGTGTGGTAATGGATTGGCCTCAACCTGAAAACAGTAAGGACATCAGAGGCTTCCTGGGACTCACTAGTTACTATAGAAAATTCATTCAACACTACGCTCACATTGCAATGCCACTGTATGCTATTGGCACTCGGCCGAAAGCAAAACCGAACGTTGGGTGGCAACGTGGAGAGCTCAGGCGGGTCATGCGCACTCCATTTGCATGGGGCAGAGAATGCCAGCATGCTTTCGACACCCTCAAAAAGGCACTCTGCAATGCTGCAGTCCTTGCTCTATCGGATCCTGAAGCCAAGTAGTGCCTCCATGTCGATACTAGCAAATATGCGTTTGGCGCGGTGCTCTCCGAGGTGCAAGACAAGGCAGAGAAAGTGTTAGGTTATTTCAGCCGTAAATTACACGATGCGGAGACGTCCTACCCTGCATACGACAGGGAACTGTGGGGAATCCAAGACGCAGTATTATACTGGAAATTCAACCTCTACGGAGCCGAAGAACAATTTTTGGTACACACAGACCATGCAACCTTGCGTCAGATTATCACACAACCACACCTCCCTGTACGACAGCTGGATATCCTGATGGTCCTCCACAATTTTGACTGGGAGGTCAAGCACATCCTGGGTGTAAAGAATCAGGTCGCGGACGCGGTGTCTCACCTCCCGGATTCCTGTTGGGAGCGATGTAATTTAATTTCACTGGAAGTTACTGCAGCTGGAGACTGGTTTCATGATATCAAGGAGGGCATGGTTGATGACGAATGGTTCGGGTCTATTGCACATTCGTTGGCCAAACCAAGTCCCCGCCACCCGCCATCCACTGCATCGACCAAAGAACACAAACTATGGGTGTCAGTGTAATGGTCCTATTTGGAAGAAAATGGCTTACCATGGCTATGTGAAGATTTGGAAAAGAAGCAGGTGGAGAACAATGCAAGCGCTAGGAAGAAGGACAAAGAAGAAGGGGTGGAGATAACCGTAAGGGCAAAAGAGAAGGAGGAAGATGAAAAGGCAGAAAAGACAGGACGGTTGTGTATTCCAAAAACGATGCAGCAATGAATCCTCCATGAAGCCCACGACACTCCAGCAGGGGCACACTTTCGTGCGGACCAAACGTACTTACGCATGAAAGTCCCGTATTGCTGGAACCCAATGTGGCACGATACACAGCAATATGTTGCTGGCTGCAATTCATACCATTGAAACAACCACCGGTGCGGCAAACCCATGGGCCTCCGGCAACCACTTCCTGTCGCCAAAGGCTGTTGGCAAAACAATCGGCATCGATTTCATCACCGACCTGCCGACCTCGGGAAATGGCCACGACTGCATTCCAACCTTGGTCGACCACATTACAAAGAGAGCACATTGGCGTGCCTGCAAGAAACCAATCGATGCCCTGGCCTTTGCACAAATCTTCATGGACGCCATCGTCCACCTCTTCAGAGTGCCTCAAGAGGTTGTATCAGATCACAATGTACATTTCACAGCAGACTATTGGAGAGAAGTTGTGAGGATTCTGCAGACGAAGATGCTCATGTCTACGGTGTTCCATCCAGATACAGATGGCATCTCTGAGAACTCAAATAAGCCGGTCGTAGGTTATTTGCGTGGCTTTGCTACTTACGATGAGGCCAATTGGGATGACTACCTCCCATTAGCGGAGTATGCTTACAATTCCTCAATACACCGTTTGACCAAGCAGAAGCCTTTTGAATTTGACCTTCGTTATGAGCCGCCTTTGCCAGTAGACTTGATTGCAGACCTCCAGGGGCCACAGGCCAATCAATCAGGGAAAACCTTACAAGGCCATGAATTCATTGAACGATTGCAGCGCTTATTGGGAATCGCCAGGGATGTGCTGCGCAAGGTTCAGGATAGACAGACGGCGGAGGCTAATCAGTCACGACGTCCAATCGACCCCGCCATCACCACTGGTGCGAAGGTATTTCTCGATACTGAAGATCTGGCTATCACATACGCTAATGTGAACCCTATGCAACGCAAAGTGGTACATCATTGCATTGGCCCATACGAGATCCTCTGAATACATGGGAATGCAGTCGAACTAGACCTCCCAAACGACATGATGATCTATGACACAGTCAATGTCAGCGGGCTCAAAGTTGAACGCACGGACTATTCTTGGGGCGTCTGGTGGCCGCCACCTCTGCAGGTATGAACAAGCCGCGCAGGTACAAGTTACGTCATTCAATCAATCGCAAATCACTCCCCAAGCTGTAAGGGAAACGGTTGGGAATACGAAGTGAAATGGGAAGGTTAGGACGAGAAGGATAGCACATGGGAGCCGGAAGAGAATATGCAAAAGTAAAAGTGATGGTGAAGGAGTATTGGAAGGAAATAGGCAGGTGGCCAAAGGCGAAGAGAAAAATGACACGAACGGTGTGAGAGACAGTTTTCTCCTTTTGGATGGTTGGAAGACATTGCGAAGGCATGTTTGTTTTTGGATCAGGGTGTTTTGTTTCTTCAAGAGATTTCTCAAAGCTGATTGGTGAAGGTTGTGATGTAGATTGACGGCTCTGGTCATGTGAAGGTGCGACTCTGCTGTATTAGTGCAGCTCTGCAGGAGGCTCGCGTAGTAGTTCGTACTTCCTAGATGTCAGCTCGATCATCAATAACATTCACTTCAATACGTACCGAGAGGCTATTTGCCCACAGAAGCTGTCCAAATATTATACTAAAGTTACTCGAACTACTGGTATGGTCCTCATTTCAGCACATATCTTTCATTCTTTCTGGAAGTTGCAATCGTTTAGGAAGTGGGACAATGGAATTGATATTGATCCTGAAGACGAGACTTTTTATATGACCCAATACCTGGAGGCATTGCTGCAGTATGCAGAGAACGAAATCTGCGCTAAACATAGACGATTGACAGTAATGAAACCCGAAAGCGTAGCAAACAACAATCTCATCTTCTCCGCAATTGCTTCTCGATCTGGTCAATCTTCTGATGATCCATCTGATTTGTCCAGCGATGATGAAGTATACTTAATTGGTAAAGATGAGGCTAAAACAACACACGGACAATGCGATCGTGCGGTACGTATTTGGACAGCAGCAAGGCTCTATTTGAATTCAACCACTGAATTACCACAGAACTAGGGGCAAATTAATCCGTATCTTCACGATTACCACTCCGACCGAATGGAGATTAGCAGTACATTCTGGTTACCGGATATCACAGACTGTTGGCGCCAGCAGGAAACCACGCACACGAAGTACCCCAATCTCTTCAATGTGGGACTCGACATCATCTGTATCATCCCTCATGGTGTCAGAGCAGAGCCCAGTTTTTCCCTTGAGCAAGATGGGATCGGGTGGAGGCAGTCAAAACCCACAGGCAACACCCTTCGCAAGCAGGTCGTAGTAATGCAGAACACTAGAGCCAATGATGGATTACTTGCTGGTGACGACCCAGTATTGGATTCAACCAGTACTGGAGATGACCTGGAGATGAAGAGAGAGGCGGAGCAAAGGATGTTCCACCAAATGGCCAAGGTCTACGACGTTTTGGAGATGTGGCACGGTAGCCAAATCCTATGTACTACACAGATGGAATCTCACTCTCCATATGAACTAATGACAGCCATAGGATATGTTAAAGAGATCGTCAAAGCATTCTGGTCAAACTTTCAACATGATGGTGCAGCTGCATTTAAATTGTCGGAAAGATCACCTGTGCCACCAGCTTTGGCTGCAAAGATCTTCCCTGCAGGATGAACTCAATTATTAAATGTCCGCTGAATCAAACAAATTGACAGTCATCATGCCCAAAGTGATGACGATAGTTCACCAGAAAGCATTTCAGACACCCAAAATTGGCTCAACTGAAATGGGGACTTGGATAATCCAAACGACAGCGAAGACGACTGGGAGGCAGATAATGAATTAGATACAGAACCGGACAAAGGCAGTGAGAATTCAGAAACACCGGAGCAGCAAAATGTAAGTGCCGCACCGAATATTCCCGGATTGATTTAGCCTATATGACGGTCCAAGAAGAAGGCTGGAAAGGTATGGATGACGGTCAATATATTGAAAACAAGAAGGAAGAAGGGGATCACAAAAAAGTAGGATGGAATGCGTCAATGTACTGTCACCAAGTTCATTATGTAATTTGACGGAGAATTTCATTTAGAGAAATATGATGAGAGAATATTGAGCAGTTGCATGAGAATATTGGTTAATAAACAAAGGTATAGCAGGCAATATGAATTATTTGGCAAGATATATAAATTTTAACAGGATGAGAGCGACCAGTGCTAGAATATTACTGCACTTGGTATTGCCGTAGAGCCATGTCCTGACTAGGCTAAAAGGCAACCACTAAGTTCAAATAATGATGAATGCAATTATTAATGGCAGCAGATGTTGACTGTACAGTACATTGAAATGAGCGTCAACGGAGCGTCACCGATTTTTAGTCCTGTAAATATGGTAATTGAAAAGTGACTTCGTCGGTGCAATCCATAACCAACATACTGGCAGGCTTTCTTGGTGAAACAGAAAATGACACGGTCACTGCCCCTTTCTGAAAATGAGCATCAATAGAGCGTTAACAATTTTTGGCTGTGCATCTTGGGTAACCTAAGTGGCGATTGGTTGCAGCCATTCATAAACGTGGTATTGGCTCTCTTCCGAGTCAAAAATAATAGCAATATGCTACCTGCCCCATCCTGAATATGACCGTCAACGGAGCATCAACGATTTTTGGTCTTCTAAGTACAATAATTTAAAGTAATATGGTCGCTGCTATGCATACCCAATGTACCGGTGGCCTTTCGTCCGAAAAGAGTAGCTGACACAGTTACTGCCTCAGTCTGAAAATGAGTGTCAACAATGTTTGGCTGTGCATCTTGTGTAACAAAGTGGCAATAGGTTCCAACCATTCATAAACGATGTATTGGCTACCTTCCAAGTCAAACACAATAGCGATATGCTCCCTGCCCCATCCTGAATATTAGCATCAACGATTTCTGGTATTGGATCCTGGTAATCCACTAGGCGATTGCTTGCAATCATTTAAAAATGAGGTAGTGGCTGCCTTTAAAGCCAAAAACAGAAGTGACATGCTCCCTGCCCCATCCTGAAAATGAGTGTCAACAGAGCGTCAACGATATTTTGTCTTGCATCTTGGGCAATCTCACTGGTGATAGGTTGGAAACATATATAGATGAGAAATTGACTGCCTTTGTTGTACGGTGGCGTGTGGTAGAGTAGTCGAGTGTGCACGGGCGTATGCGAAGGTGTGTCTATTGTATCGCGTAACGAGACATGTCGCATCCACATAAGGTCGATCGATGACTAATGGTGCTAACTACAAAAGAGGCAAGTTACATCATAGTCCTTGGCATAGTGATATCCGTACTTCGAATCAGCTCAACACTCCTCCAGGACGGCTATCACGTCCGTTTCAAACAAAACAGTAAACAAAGGAGAAGAGGAGCCAATCAAACAACATGGATCTCCTCAAAACAAACGTGCCCAATCAATCAATTTGCTTTCCGACAGCATTCCCGATGCCATTTCCATGTCCAATTACGATACCATTACCGCGATCATTTCCGAGCGTACCGAGGGCATTTCCAAGCCCATTGACGAGTTCAATTCCTATCATTCCCATTGCAGCACACTGCTTCAAGACGGCAGGCATCGGCAGTGGCATTGTGAAGAAGTCGGCGAGCATCTCAGCAGTTGGTACGTAGCTCAAGTCGATCTCTCCGTCTTTAGCCATATCTGCAGCAAGATAGTACTTGGTCGCAATGTGTGCAACTGCAGTTCCGCAGTAGATTCTGTTCTTGATACTCGCGATCAGGGACTGTGAATCGAAGAACACGTGAGGGATCGTCGGGATGCCGAGCTCGTTCAAGACATGCCAGATCGGTGTGAGTCTCATGCAGCCTATTCCAAAAGCATAGTATTCGGCATCGGTCGTGGACTGGGCAGTCAACTTCTGCTTTCTCGTTCTCCAGTCGACTGCTCCACCGAAGGTGATGACCAGTCCACTTGTCGATTTACAGTCATCCGGGCATCCAGCATAGTCCGAATCGACATAACATCTGAGTGCTCCTTCTCCTTCTCCTCCGAGTATACTTTCTCCAAGTGCTTCTCCGAGTGCTCCTCCGAGTGCTCCTCTGAGTGCTCCTCTGAGTGCTCCTCCGAAACCCAGTCGCCAGTCCTTTGTGCCGTTGAGGTACCGAAACACGTGCTCGAGAGCTACCATATGCTCATTGCTCGGGTCATGATTGTACCGGCTGAGAACTGCGATGGCATATGCAATATTGGGCCGAATGGCGGTCATCGCGTACATAAGACTTCCGATCATCGATTGGTATATGGTCGGATCGCAGGTTTCTTCGTCGTACTTCCTCTTGTGAACCTTCATTGCAATTGGCTTGACAACTGACCTGGACTCATCCATTCTGAACTTCGCCAAGATCGTCCGAATGAAGCTGTGCTGATGGATGTCGATCAGGTGATGTCCCGGATTGCATTTGATGTTCATGCCGAGATAGAAGGACACACTCCCGAGATCATGCATCTGGAACCTCTTCTTCATTTGATCCTTGATCTGCCCAATCAAGCCCTCGTTAGCAATGATAAGGAGATCATTCACCTGTAGAATGACCGCAGCAACTATGTCTTGATCCTTATTATGGAGCACGAACGGTCCTCTGTCGACACGTGATGCCACGAATCCAATCGAGATCACGAAGTCCGTAAAAGTGCCATACCAAACGTGCGAAGACTGCTTTAGACCATAAAGAGACTTTCTCAAGCGGAGTACCATCTTCCGCGAAGTCTTTGTTAATCTCCCTGTTTGGACGAAACAAAAATATCCCTGCGGCGGGTGCATATAGATATCATCTTCCAAGTCAACTCCCAAGAAAGCCGTGCAGACGTCCATTTGATGGATATTCAGATGGTACTTGGTGGCGATGGCGAGTGCGAACCTAACGTGGGCCAAGCGAGCAGTCGGTGCATATGTAGCCTGGTAGTCGATGCCTTTGATTTGGTGAATTCCTCCACAGACTAGCCTGGCCTTAAACCGCTGCACATTGCCTGCTCCATTGGGCTTGATCTTGTATACCCAGTGATGTGGCAAAGCCTTTCTCCCTTCCGGCAGCTCCATGAAATCTCCAGAGACTTGATGCTGACTAATTGCATCTAACTCTTCTTTCATCGCCATATCCCATTTCTCGGCGAGGGGAGACTCGGTTGCTGCTTTGTAAGACTTTGGATCGTTGATGCCATCCTCGTGATCGTGATTATTGGAGATCGTAGCTGCAGCGTAGATGGGAATCATATCCTCCAATTCCTCATCTTTGAGAGCCAATTGTGCAGACTCCGCCAAGTTATCCTTTCCGGCGCAGTTCGGGCGACTTCCTTCGGCCGGAGGCTTCCATGCATCTCCATGTGACGACTCAAGGGTAGCCAATTCTCGTGACTTCTTTGCCTTCAACTTCGGAGGATTCGGAGGTGAATCGTCGTCCAATGGCTCCTCCGTTTGAGGTTGGGAATTTCGATCTCCAGTTCGTTGCTTCTCTATGGGTTTGGGTTTGGGTTCCTCGATAACATCTCTGTAGAAGTGCTCGTTCAAGATCGCTTCGTCTGCAGAATTCGGTGCTGTCTACCGCCTTCCTTCTCTGAATACCACATCTCTGGAGCGGTGCAGCGTCTTGGCCAATGGATCGTATATGAAGTACTGCGTGGTCGATATGCTGTACCCGACGAATATGCCGGGAGTGGCTCGGTAATTCAGCTTCTTTCGTTTCTCTTTCGGAATGTGCATGAACACCAACCATCTGAACACACGGAGATGCTTCAAAAATGGCTGCCTCCCATGCCAGGCCTTGGAAGGAGTGTTGCCGACTCCCGATCGCGTCGGAGTGCAGTTCTTAAGATAGACCGCCACTGGGACTGCAAAAGCCCAGTACTTCTTTGAAAGTCCGGCATCGTCCAGCATGCATCATACTCACTCCATGATCGTGCGGTTCGCCCGTTCGACGACTCCATTAGACTGAGGAGTGTAGGGCGTAGTCGTTTCCTTTATGATCCCTTCTGATTTTAGGTATTCTGCGAATTTCTTGGAGGTATACTCACCGCATCTATCTGTACGAAATCATTTCACTTACTTGCCCGACTCCTTTTCTCTAAGAGCCTTCCATTCCTTGAATTTCTCAGGTGCTTCCAACTTGTACTTCAATATGTACTCATCCGTATGCCTCGTGGCATCGTCGATGAAGAGCAGCATATATCGACCTCCTCCGATGGCTGTTTCCAGTGGACCGCATATGTCCGAGGTCACATGCTGCAGAGGCTCAGTGGCACCGGAAGTCGTGTTCGGAGTGAAGGGTTTTCAATCTAATTTACACTTGATGCAGCTCTCGCAATATCACTTCCCGGTCATCTTCGGAGAGTCGGTGATCGTCGGCAAGATCTCCAAGGCCTTTAGACCGACGTGTGCCAGGCGGCGTTGCCATAACATCCGCTTCTCTGCCTCATGGCGAGATGCATGCCCAGTCGTCTTGAGTGCCTGCAGGCAGCTGTCGTCAATATCAGTGTATTCGGTCTATTTCCGAGTGTGATCCAGAACGAATAGCCCATCGACCTTAGGTGCAGTGGCAATCAATTTGCGATGCCGATTGTAGAGATTGAGACCGTAGTGATTCACCGGTTCGACTTTGACGTCCTTGTACATGATCTGAGCCTGTGAGATGAGATTGAACAATCCCGGCAAATGCACCAAATCTTTAAGTATGATGGTTTCCGTCTTTCCATCTGGCAGCTGGCAAGTCAACCTAACACTTCCATATGCTGATACAAACGATGTGACCCCATTGTATCCCTTCACCTTCTTCGTATTTGGAGGATATTCGGTGTAGGTGATGAACATTGATCGACAGCCGGAGATGTGAGTCGTGCATCGGCAATCGATGAACCAATCACTGGATGAAGCATTTGAGCTGGCTACCATCCAATAGTTCTCGATTGAAGTAGTGAGAGTCGAAGTAGTCTCAGTCGATGCATTCGCGGCAGTGTCGGCAGCCTTTGGAGGATCGCCGCGCTGCTTGCTCAAGCAGTTTTTGGTGGTGTTCCCTCGCCGATGGGAATGAAAGCACTTCCGGAAATCCTTCTCTTTGTCTCCCTTATTATCTCTCTTATCATCTCTCTTATCCCTCTTTGGATTTCTGCCGCCATTACCGGCTTTACCGCCATTACCACCTTTGCCACCCTTCTTTGCAAAGAGCAGAGCATCTGGAGTGAGCCCATTGTCTATCTTGATTGCAGCTTGCTTTTCGATGAGCTTGGTAACGATCATATCGGGCGTGGCGATCATCGTGGCGTTTTTGTCCATCATGAGCTGCAGGAAGACTTTCCACTCGTCGTTCCTTGGGATTCCGCGAAGGAGGTAGAAGATGTGCTCTTGCTCACTCATCTTGGCGATTGGCTTTGCAGTGCCCGCATCAGTGTCAGTGGTCGATGGCCCAGCGCAGAGATTGTAATCCTTGACTTTCCGATCGATCCACGATGCGTAGTTGTCAACATCTCCGCAGTCCTGTAGCTTGATGCTCCAAAGGTCTTCCCTAATCTCGAAGATGTTGAGCTTTAGCTTTGACTTGTAGGCTGATGCTAGCTTCTCCCAAAGCGTCTTCGCATCCTCGACGACCGTGTATTCCGCTTGTATCCTCGGCTCAATGCTGAGTAGGATAGTCGATCTGGCAACACCATGGCGATTCATCCAGTCTTTGAAAGCGGCCTTCTCTGTAGCGGTCGTGATTGCTGCTGGCTCTTCCGGCTTGTCGTCGTATCCTTTAATGATACCATACACTTGCTTCTGTTCGAGAAGCAGTGCCATCTCGGTTGCCCATTGTGCATAGTTCGTGCCATTGAACTTGGTGATGGTGATCGTAGTCGGACTCATCCTGCACGATCTTATATCGCAATCGTCAGTTATAGTAGTCTCTCTGACTCTACGGGAGACGTCCAGCTGCTGCCGTCAGAATTACGTCGGGGTGCGGGGTAATTATTTAGCTTGACGAGACGCTTCTCCGTGACGATGACATCCACTCGACAAATGAAAGTGGAAGTGTTTTGTCGTCGGTTCCTTTTCAAACGCAAGGGCTCGTAACCTGTTGTACGGTGGTGTGAGCTCCAGTTGTCGAGTGTGCGCAGGTGTATGCGAAGGTGTGTCTATTGTATCGTGTAACGAGACATGTCGCATCAACATAAGGTCGATCCATGACTAATGGTGCTAACTACAAAAGAGGCAAGTTACATCATAGTCCTTGGCATGGTGATATCCGTACTTCCAATCAGCTCAACAGCATTTAGGGGCCAAAACAATTGCAGTATGCTTTCTGCCTCTTCCTGAATATGAGCATTAGTGGAGTGTTCATGATTTTTGGTCTTGCATCTTGGCTAATCTAAGTGTTGCAATGTGGCAATAATTCATATATGATGTTGTGGCAGCCTTTTCATTTGAAACTGTGCATGACACATCCATTACACTATCAAGAAACTCAGCATCAACGGAGCGTCAACAATATTTCGTCTTGCATAATGGTTAATCAAGGCTTTGTACGGATAAATGAGCTCATAACAGACCTATTGACTCCATTCATAGCCAAAAACAAAACATATGAGAGGAAAATGGCAGATTCCAAAATAATCAATATCGCAGACTGCACAACATGCAGAAAGAGATTATTGGCAGTTGAATACCTAATTTTAATAATATACGATTATCAAACTGCAAAAACAAGAATGTTATATAAATCTACAGATGGACCCACTGGGTGACCAGCTGACAACCTGACCAATTGAGCCAGGGTGGGAGATTTCCATTGAACTGTGCCCAAATTGAGTATTCAAGTATGTTAAGAACCCGGACCACAAATATCTCAACTGTTCAATAGCGATCCGTACCCGAACCCAAAGTGACTGTCGTGAACCTTTGGTAACACTACTTGCGAGGCTGGCCATGACTAAAATATGGATACCAATTTCAGCAAGCATCAAACAATCAGAGTTGAATGGGTAATCTTTATATGAGTGAGACCATAGAGTCCTGGATGCATTGTGAACACATCCGCAATCAGGACACCTGATGGACTCCAACTGGAGATTCCACAACGGCAAAGATGGTTTCTGTCATCGACAAATCACTCACCTACTTAGATGACGGTGATTGTTGCAATGGCTGCAGTGATCAGTACTATGCGTATACAATTATTGCAACAGAACAATATTTCAACAGCATGTGATACGGATTTATGATGAGAGGAGTCTGGCACAAGTGTTGGATGAGTTGGTGTCAACATGGGTATCATCAGGATGCATTTCAAGTAATTTCGAAATAGGTCAATCACTAGCCAGCTACAGATCCAGGCATACAGTATGGTTTGGACAGTCTATGTGAAGAGGGCGCAAAATGAACTGCAGATACTTTGGAGAGGTTGGCAAACACAGAGAAAACCTCCTGGAAATGCAGCAGGTGAAGCGCTACACAGCATTGGGTAGGTGATTGGTGACAGTCTCAAGAGACCGGCAATGACAATCGTATCCCTGAATCCACAAAGTCTGTGGACTCCTGTACTGTGAGGATGAGGAAGAACTCCTAGAAGCTGTACACTGTATGCCTTTACCCTAAACCTTCAATGACTAAAACCCCATACCTCCCCTGAGGAAGATGTGTACAGGAATCCATCATCTGTGGAAATACGTGCCCTAGGGCTACATCAGCAAAATGTATTTCAGTCACTGGATGCCTCTAGGAGTGTGTGAGAGGATGTGGAGTGTAAACTTAGATGCAACAATTGCAGAGGAGTATCATACCCTAGGAGGGCATTCCGGCCGGCCTTCGAAGTTAGTGGCATATCTGAAACCTGGTGCAGGAGTACCATGCGAGTGATGGTGATAAGTTTGAGAACACCTCAGAGCAGCGGAAAGAGCATTGAGAGCAGCTGGGAGTACCTGGACGCACTGGAGACAGGTCTGGGAGTGCCGACGTCATGTCCGGGAGCTCCTCGAAAAGCCTTGAAGCATCCACAACAAGCCTGGGAAACACCTGGAAGCACCTCGAATCACTGTACAGCGGTCTGGGAACAATGACACCATCTTTAGAAATATTGCAAGCGCACAGAGAAAGCATCGCTACTACTTATCGTTCAAGGATTTTTAAATCTCATGTATTCAGTTTCTATTCCCATCTATCAATCTATATTGCTACACATCTACATACAGTATATCCGGACTAGTTGCAGTTGGTGCTTAAGAGTAATTCGAGGTGGGCCTGAACATTATGATTGAGTGAACTCACAGATACACACCGAGTCCCTAATCCAGCGAGTTTGGAGATGCACCTGAAGGCGGTAATTGCGCGTATTTGCAGATACACTGGGAGGCTGTGAACGAGTGAACTTCAAGGTACCCTCCGACGTCGTGATCGAGCTCGTTTCTTGATGCACCTGGAGTTGGTAATCGATCGAAACTGGAGATGCGCTTGGAGGCCGTAATCAAGTGAACATTGAAATGCACTCGAACATTGTGACCGAGTGAGTCTTGGAATGGACATTGCAGTGGGAATCGAGCGTAGTTGGATATACACTTGGAGGCCATGATCTAGTGAACTTAGAGATTCACTCTGAGATCATGATTGAGCGAGTTTGGAGCTGCACTTGGAGGCAGTAATCGAGCGTTTTGGAGATACACTTGGATACCTTGATGGAGTGAACTTGGAGATGCATTTCGAGATCGTGCTCAAGTAAGTTTGGAGATGCATTGGGAGGCCGCAATCGAGCGAGTTTCGAGATACACATGGAGGCCGTGATCGAGCGAGTTTAGAGATGGACTTCGAGGCCATGAGCATGCGAACTTGACGGCCATAATGAACGGAGTGCAGACGAGTACTTAGATGTTAATGGACGGCGCGCCAGGTCCTGTGACTCTTTTCATCTGTTAGTTAACTCTCCACCGTAGAAATGTTACAAGGTGACTTTACGTTTGAGCTCTCATGGAGAGATCTCTGTTGGTGGTTGATTTTGTAGGGAAGCACACTGGAAGCGGAAGCTACATTCAGAGGTCAACTCGTATTCATGGAAATTCAGGGAAGTCAAAGAATCTTGCGTGGATGCTCTACTAGGTGTATGCTGTACTAGGTGGATACTGTACTAGGTATTTGCTGTACTCGGTGTATGCTGTACTTGGGTATGCTGTACTTGGTTGATGCTGTACTCAGTGTATGCTGTACTTCGTGTATGCTGAACTCGGTGTCAACTCATGATCATGACATGGAGAGATAGATAGGGATGACTTCACTTTGTGTTCTGCAATGATGGTAGAGTTGTGCATGAGGAAGAGCGAGATGGTGGATGAAGATTGGAACAAAGTGGAGAATAAGAGCCGATATGAGAAATCAGGGGTATGACTTGCCTGATTGGGTTGGCAAGACCTCATATTGGGGTTATTACATATCAGATCAGGACTCGTACCTGGTGTATTGGGGATGGTAAATTGACTTGCACAGAAATTTCTCTTCGGTCCCAGTTTCTCATGATGATTTCCTCCATCTCCTCTTATCTCTCTCTTTTTCGTCCAGAACTGTTCCATTACGAATTTAAGTCATTACTCTTGATCTCTGCATGCCATGATCAAGAGTTATGACCTGAGTACACCATTCACTGAGTGCAGCATACACTGAGTACTGCATACGCCATGTACTGCATCATCCCAAGATGCTCTGTATCCTGCTCCCAGACATTCTGTCTTCTCTCGGCAGACCATGTTGTACTTAATTCTCTACATTCCCAATAATATAAGTTAACCAATGAATAGAGTCTTAGCTCTCAACGCACCTCCCTCCCGAACTACCGCCTCCAGATTGACCACCTCCAAGTTCTCCTCCAATCTCGCTTAATCACAGTTTCCAAGTGCATCTCCAAACTCGCTCGATTACAGTCTCCAACGGTATCTCTACACTTGTAACATCATGGCCTCTAAATTCGGAAAATCAAGGCCTCCAAGTACATCTCAAAATTTGCTCAATCACGGCCTCCAAGTGCATCTCCAAACTTGGTTGATCACAGTCTCCAAGTGTCTCTCCAAACTTGCACAAGTACAGCCCCCAAGTTTGCACGATTACGGCCACCAAGTGCATCTCCAAACTCGCTCAATCACAGCCTTCAAGTGTATCTTTAGACTCGCAAGACTACTGACTCCAAGTTCGCGTGATCACACCCTTCAAATGCATCTCCATACTGGCTTGATCACAGCCTCCAAGTTCTTCTTCAAAGCCACTCAAACACAGCGTCCAACTGTATCTCTAAACTCACACGATTATGTCCTCCAAGTTCCCATCCTAACACCCTCCAAGTGCATCTCGAAACTGGTTCGATCACAGCCTGCAAGTACATCATTAACAAGGGACGGCAGATGTAGGGAGATACAGGTGTAACGGAGGTGGACAGAGTGACTGGGAGTATATATTCGGCAGACCCCAGAGTAGATAGACATCATCACATTTCTATCTCATACTATCATACAATCACAATACCCACTCTATCTCTTCCAACTTTTGGTTTCACTCGCTCTGTCCGAGATCTCGTGGAGTCTATATGATGCATGCAATTGCGTTGACCCTCAACGCTGGATAGTATCATATCTTGTCAACCGATTCCTATGCTCCTTCAACCAGATCTGCACTTTCTCATGAATTCCGGCGGGATGTTACGAGTGGTGCGGTGGAGTGCTAATGGTCGGCTCTACCTTCAAGCTTCATCATTTCACCACAACTGCCTCCAAGTGGTGAATCCCTAAGTTCTCATGGCGCGTGTCCAGGTGCTCCTCCGATTATGCTCACTACAATCTCTGGCCAGATTGACCATATGTATATATATCGAGAGAATTAAACAATGCATGCCATATTATGATATAGCGGATCTTGTGACAGTAACAATGATGAATATGATAAGATGAAATGGCTTGTAGTTATGTTGGAACCACTACAGTCGCAATACAGCACCAGGTCTCCTGCAGTGTGGCGCAGCGGTTCCAGTTGCTCTTGAAGTCTCTCGCAGATCTACACAAAGGTCTCAGCTGTTCCAAAATTATACTATCCTGTAAGTCAAATCTCGTAGCATCCTGAACACACCTCCATAACTGCAGGTGCATCTAGAAGTACCTGACAATAGTCTTGCAGAGTCTGAGAGCATGGTGCTTAGCTCCAGTGGGGTGTGTAAGCATCTGGAAGTACTTAGAAGCACTGGTGAGGTCGTGAGGAGTGTCTGGGAGGATAGCATGTTGCTTCCGGACCAATTTACATTTTGCTGATGTAGCTGAGACTGATGAGAGACTTTCAGAGAAGCATCTGCAATTTGAATTGCAGCTATGGGGAAGAATCTCGGATTTCAACACCGATGCCGACACCGACACATACTTGACTACATGAGAATCCACCACTGAGGAACTAGCTATGAGCGACACTTTCATTTCGTTTGATGATTGGGAGCCAACATTGGTGTGGCTCCCATTTTAATACAGATGGAGACCGACAGTTTTCAACATTCACACATACTCAAGTATATGATCATCCGCCACTGTACAACTGCTTGTAAGTACTTACCTTTGAATGGGAAAAGATGAAGAAACTACTCCTTCAACTGCCGACCAGAAATCAACATTACCATGGTGAAGCATCTCCAATTTAGTGTAGTGGCGAGGTCGGGTACTACTGGTCAGGGTTGCAATGGCGAGCACATAATGCGGCCGGGTCAGTGCAACTTTATCTCAACTGCTTATCAGGTCTTTGATTCTCACTGATAATATTACTATACTCCAACACCTCTGATTACTCGAGGCCTTGTGTGCAGCCATATCTCATATATCACCACCTTGATTTCTACTGAGCCCAAGGCAGACATACGTACCAGTATTGTATTATCAGTCTGTTAGTAATTAGACACTGCTTGCTGATGGGATTTGGAGAATTGTGATTTTACCCCTCGTTCCGACCCGTCACCACACATACAAGAACGAAGCAATTTCACCTCTATAATTCCTCTCAAGAATAATAATAGATCCCCACTTTACACTGCTGATGAGTTTGGAAGCACAGAGACAATTTGGGCGTCGATCAGTCATAACACTTCCAGTCTTGCTAGTGGAATTAACACAATTGAACAGCTTTCTCCTTGAGCCATCCCATGTGGGGACGAATTTGGGTGCGGTCATCATGTGGGTTGGTTTAGGGTTGTGTACGGCGGAGCTGCATCACTTTAGTTCTTGTGTACATGTCAATTAGACTTAGCGAGAGTCAGTGAGTTTAGGGCAATAGAGAGATTCGGGACACCGGACACCCTACAACAGGATATGAGCCCGGGCACTTCGCTGATTTGACGAACTCGACTCAAATTGCGGCATCATTGATATGGTCTCGGAACAGTATGGACAGACAGACTCGCCATGTGTGCGGTTGACAAGATGATCGAATCGACAGCGATCTCGATTAAGAAGTTTGATGGTACGGACTACAAGAGCTGGAGATTGGAAGTTAAAATACTCTTAGAGCAGCAGCAGGTTCTCGGGATTGTCGACGGTACAGAGCAAGCACCAGATGACGCGACAGAGCTCACATCATGGAAGAAGTAGCACGGAATTGTGTGGTCGACCATTCTCCTCACGATGGTGAGGTCATTGCAGCAGCAGTATGGCGTTGAAAAAGATGCGAAGGTGCTGTGGGATCAGCTGAAGGAGGATTGCAAGATAAAGGTGAAGCTCAATGTGTGGGCTTTGAGCGACGAGATGTCAGCAGTGAAGTTGAGCAATTGCGGGAATGTACAGGTGTAGACATCGAAGATTCAGAGTTATGTGAATGGCTTCAATCTTTGCACCGACACCAACAGTTCAACTGGTAGTGGTACGATGTGGAAGAGTGAGCACACCTATTTCCTGATGAAAGGTGTACCGAAGGATGATGATTGGAGGTTTTTCAGCCAGTTGATGTACAACAACATTGACATACTGGCCGAAGAAGCGGATGAGGTTATCAACAAGATGAAAGCCCACAAAGCGCGGCAACAGCAGAGACAGCGTCAACAATAATGATGATGACATCAATTGAGAACTATTGGATGACAGTTACAAACGGAGAGAGCCCATCGGAGAAGAGCTGGTACTTGGATTGTGTCACCACTACTCACATTTGCGGATATCAGCAAAAGTTCGAATGGTACAAGAAGTATACCAAAAGAGATGGGCGGGAGATTCACGATTTTGCGGGAAGGGTAGCGGGGCAAGCCATCAGGCACGGAGATGTTTGATTGAGGCTTCAACTGCCTGGAGGCCGCAACCGCATAAATGAAGTAGTGGTGAGAAATGTCTTGCATGTGGAAGGAGCACACAACTCGCTCTCCCAATCATGGCGTATGGATGGGGGACTACGGATTGTCCCAGTCAACGGCTATGGAATGAAGATTTACGACAAATCGCCGACAGACAGTGCTTGAGGTCAAAGTCAAGGTCGAGGTCGAGGAAGTCATGTGGGTGTGGCACGCCACATTGGAGGGTTATTCAGACTGGATGTGTGGCTGAATGTGAAGATTGCAAGAAAGAGGCATCAAGCAAGAGGATAATTGTTTCGGAGAAGCTCCAGGCACGGTTGATTGCTTCGGAGGAGCTGCAGGCACGGGTGATCATGTGGGAGGAGCTTCAGGCAAGGTGAATCTTTGTTTGTTTTGGAGTTTAGCACAACGGTCGTGATACCGCCCAGGAGGAATCTGGGGACAGATTTGAGTGCGGTCATCACGTGGGTTGCTTTAGGGTTGTGCACGGCATAGCCGCATCATTTTAGTACTTGTGTACGTGTCAATTAGACTTAGCGAGAGTCAGTGAGTTTAGGTCAATAGAGTGATTCAGGACACCAGACACTATACAACATCCCAGATGCTGAAATTGCTACTAAATCAAATTAGGAACACGTAATCGAGAACGAGACAGATGAATCTGTCAATAACAAGGAAGAAAATGCCGACAATAATGATGTTGATCCAAGTGCCCCCTTATGACTGAATATCCATTTGCCAGATGTAGTGGGGCAGTAGCAAGCTACAGCAGCAAGACAGGGGGAAATGAACGAATTCCACTTCCAAAAGAATAGCAAACAATTGTCGCAACGAGAATGGACAAGTAAAGTTGACAAATTCGACATAATTCATCTGAGATGATACTGCAGAGGCGACCTTAAATTAGACACCTTTCTCACCTCCATTTACATGAATATCCACACTCATAGCCACCTGTTCTTACACACCGATACCGACAATGTCCTGAATGCGCTCGATCATTTCAGAAGGTGAAGCAACAACTGCGACCATACCTTATATACAACGACAATGATCGACCCAATCACTTGTGGCGAGGAACTAAATACCAATGATTCCTCATGGCTTCATGATTGCAATCTTCACACTGGCAAAATCTAGAACATGTACTGTGAGGAGGACCCTAAACCCAACGCAGGCACTGGACTCTACCATCAGCTTCGCCAAGGTTACACTGACCCCGATGATAGTGTACGAGCATATGCTAACCAACTATGACAAAACCGGTTGAGATGCCGGCTGGGATCAGTAGCAGCGGAAGCTATCGGGCTACCATGTAATGTGGGAGGGCTGCATACCCAAATTGCACCCAAATACGAAGACCTTTAGCAATGAGGAAGGGATGGTTGACAGTATTGATGAGCTTTTTCATTGAGCACCTGACGTTGGAACCTAATCATAGAATTACGACAAATCACAACAACAATGGCAACATGGACAAACATCCTACAATCGTGACAGACAATGTAGACACTGACCATCCATTTCAGTATCGAAGGATGTGCTGAAGGACGCACTGAAGTACTATCGGGCGCAACAAAGCAGTTGTCGAAAACGATCCGACTTACCCCCAGCAGTGTGGGTGTCATCGGAGGTATCTGGGTAGCAAAAGGCTAGCGGGAAATGCGGAAGGTGTGCAGGTGATCACATATCATTTAAGTGCCCAAAATACTTCCATGTGACTTACCCCAGCACACTCTCGCCAGTAGACCGCAAACACAGGGGAAACCAACACATCAAAAAGCAGCGATATTTCGACAAGAAGAAACCACAATCCTAGCATACTTCTCCCAGTACTTAGCGTGGTGGGGCAGGTTAGATGAGAGTGAGGTTGGGTTGGAAAAGGTGGGGTCGCAGGCATTGATAGCAACTTTGGGTGACATACAACCTCATCATATTGCATCAAAATTGAGTGTTATCCTCAAGAGATTGTGAGCACAAATGTTAGGTCAACATCCATGTGGTACAGAAGCACCTCATTCGGCTCTCATAATCCACAAGATTCAGATGTGAGATAAACATTGCGAGATGCAACATGTACGGGCTCTATTTGGCTGCGAAACTACTACTGTAATTATAGTTCCAAGATTATTTAATGAACTTGAAATATCACATGAAGTGGTACAGACTACTCGACTCGGCCTGGGCAGACAGAGTATGCAATATGCTAAGGATAGCCGAAAGACATCAATCACTGTTCAGTGTATGGAGCATTACGCCCCAGTAACAGAACCGGAAGTGCTAGTCATACTGATGCACGCCTACAATCCAGTGCTCAGACCACGACAGTTCTGGGCCAGGTACGGGGAAATTGAGTGGAATCTCTATCGATCGACTGCAATATGGCCACCATACGGTTCTCAGGCTGTGGATATATTTCATGGTTAGGCAAAGCCGTCTCCAGAAGAACACCAGAAGCGACGATAACGTGATGAGGACACAGGTGCTCCAAGTATTGATCCTCTTTGAGCTACCACATTCGACTATCTCTTAGATGGTCAAATGGTTATTCAGGCCTTTGTTCTACAGACAGCTGAATGCACGGCTCTGCCGGAAGCGACTGTAGAAATCCCCACGTCATCAGATGGGAAGTGCTGGTGCTGGACCCAACGAGCATGGAGCAGCGGTGGTAGTCGTGGCAGAAGAGATTGCACATTGGAATCCGGAAAGACTGCTACCTGCATGCCAGGAAACAAAGGGAGTGACTGGATGGTAGGGCTTGGCTTGTTTGGGAGTGAACCACTAATGACAAGGCCTCCTAGATTACCATTTTTCGCAACTCTCTACCCCATTCCTGTAAATACGGCATGGCCAAACATTGCGAGATGGAGCAAATATGGAGCTGATATCCACAGCTGATGGAGGCATCATTTCTGCGGTGTACCAGGAGTTCGTAGACGTTTTTAGAAACGGCAATGATTGAACACTTGCGCCACAGTATTCCATTGACCATGCGATCATCATGGAACCAAGCATCAAATTACGATATGGACGAATCTACAATCTCTCAGTATTAGAACATAGAAAGCTCAAAGCCGATATTGTGACGAACCTAGCAAATGGCTTCCTGCAGCGATCATCATCCTTGGCAGCATCACCACTTCTATTCGCCAACCAACAGAATGTACAACTACTGCTGTGTGTGGATTGCTGGGCTCCCAACTCGGGTACAATCAAAACCCAGTACCCCCTTGATTTAATCTTGGAAATGCTCCATGGACTGTGCGGAGCTCGGATTTTCACTAAACTGGACCTCCAGAATGCCTATCATGTCATCCCAATCAAAGAGAACCTAAAAAAAACTGCATTTCGAATGCGGTACACTCAATTTGAAGACTGAACTGTGTTCTTCAGATTGAAAACAGTACCGGCAATATTACAGGCCTACATCAATGACTGCCTGTGACCCTATATTGACCACTTCACTGTCCAGTCCCAGAACAACATACTCATCGAGTGGACAAATGATAAGAAGCATGAAAATCACGTATGCTCACTGCTGCAAAGGCTTCAGAGATTCGCTCTCTATTGTGATGCAGGGAAGTGCCAATTTGGTGGCAACGAAGTTGGCTTTCTGTGATTCATCATTAACTTCGATGGGATCAGCATGGAATCAGACTGTGTATCCACCTTTGAAGACTGGCCGGATCCACAGTTGGTACAGAATGTAAAGGTGTGATTGGGTTTCGCTTGCCTCTACCGACTGTTCATCGGGAAATATGCAAAGGTTACATTACCCATGCCAGAGCTACTAAGGAAGACAGCAACATCAAATGCATCAAAACCAGCCCGCAGTCACATAAGCCTACTTACACATGGAAATGGACACGTGAGGCCGGACGTGCATTTCAGAAGCTTTGGAGGTCGTTCACCAGAGCACCAATCCTCAACCATTTCGGCCAAGCAAAGCCAATCATTCTTGCGACCATTGAAAGTGGCTGGGTAATCGCTGCCATTCTTAAACAATATGACTGATTCGGAACACTCAGACCGGTCAACATCTACCATTGAAGAAGCTCCCCTGCTGAATCAAAATAAATCATGTACCATTGGGACGTCTTAATAATCGTGGGGACTATGAAGCAATGACAACACTATTACCAGGGAGCGAATCATAAGGTCTTGATACAGTGCTACCACATGGATCTTGAACTGTTTCAATCATCAAAAGTGCTCTCCCGGTGACATGCTCGCTGGGTAAAAATCCTCTCCTCCTACGACTGATCAATCGAACAGCTCGGGGGAAAGAGGAACTCTGCTGACTAACCATCCAGATAACCTGATTACAAAGATGGTTATGAAAGACCCACTGCATGACTCTTGGAAGCTTCCCCAGTAACTACAGTGTAACTGTATGATGTCCTCCTACCAGCAATTATTGCAACTCAGCTTTATGGCTTGTTGGCCGCCCACATGAAACAGATGATCGTTGACATTCCAATGGTCGGATACCCTGACTTGTCGAAAGCTGCTTGGCTGAATTGACCTACCAAGGAGCAATTGAAAGTCATCATGGGAGCTCTGACCTACAAAGGGAGAATATAAGCACCAGCAGATGTTTCGCTCCGCAACGAAGTAACATGTCTTTGTTATATCCACTCTGAATCTGTTTATTTTGGAGCTCTGAGAACTGCCGAACTCGTATCTAGTGAATTATACTGGCCCGTGCTAGTTGCTACAATCCGACAGTTTATTACTGATTGCGCAATATACCACAGCATCCAGGCACTGCAACATGTTTGCCATGGAGTCAAGATGCCACTACCTCCACCTCTCCACCCTTTGGAAGGAATCACCATGGAGTTCATCACGAATTTGCCGCAATCAACTCCCTTGGGCGTGACAGCCATCCGAGTAAGTGTCGATCGACTGACAAATATGGCAATCTACTTTTCCTGCCGGAAGGATAGTGACTCACCAGAGTTGGCACTTATGTTTCTCGAACATGTGATCTGCAAACATGGCATACCTGATAATATCATCACTGACTGCACGACACAATTCACTCGATGATTTTGTACTTGGGTCTGCTCTTATAATAGTATCAATCACCGACTCTACACCGCATTCAATCCACACAATGTTGGCCAAACAGAAAGCCAAAATCGCACAACAGAACACTACCTCTGACTCTTGTGCAACTACGAAAAGGATAATTGGGTCAAGCTCCTACCATTGGCGGAATTGGAGTACAACAACTCCATGCATGCTTCAATGAGAAAGACCCCATTCTGGGCCCATTACCATTGCAATCCCAAAATGCAGATTAAACCACCCAAACTGCCAGCATCGCACCCGGAGTCAGAGATTCTAGCAGATGTTGTTCTCGATCGGCAGGAAGAGACTCATTGAGTTGTCCACGAAAACCTACTGGAAGGTCAAAAGGAATAATTTGATTATGCCAGCAGCACAGTAATGGCTTTGAAAGTAGGGAATAAAGTGATGCGCTCAACCAAGCACCACTGGACAACTAGGCCATCGAAGAAGCTCAAATACACGCGCACTGGACCATACAGTGTATGTAGAATCATCAACAAGAATGGTTCCATATTTAACTGGCCGAATACTTTACGCAACCTCAATGTTATCCGCCTATCACTGCTCGATTGATATGCTCCCCAGGATGAGAGTCAACCTCCATCAGAACCACACTGGACGATTGTGGACGATGCCGGAGAGCAAGAATGAATGGTCAAACTGATAATTAATACTATGCTGCAGTGTCGAAAGCTTCACTACCTTGTTCAATGGGCAGGATAGAGTCACATACATACAAGATGGATAATGTCAGACAACTTCGAGATTGCCCAGAAGCAGTTGGACTATTTTAACAGAACACATCTGGAGGAGCCGTGGAGGAACTGAATTGACTTTTGGGACTGGGAAGCACAGGAAATATGTTGAGTTTTGAGACTTGGGAGCGGAGGAAAGGCATCAATTCGACGATCTCTTTTGCTTCTCATTGCTTTACTTCTCTCTTGATATTGGTTCGGCCAGGTACAATTGGCGTTGGTACAGATTTCACCTCCTTTGGATAAAAGTGAAATGGAGGTGGAGTTTCCCCATGCACCTGATTCACATAATTATTGGGAGATTTCTTTTATCTTTTGTTTCCATCTCTGTATCAAAATATGCAGTCATAGAGGCCTGTGCATAGAGAGGGGGATAATGTAATGGCATGGTCAGGTACTAGAGGTTAGGGTTGCAATGGCAAGCATGTTGTACGGCGGGGTAAGTACAACCTTATCTCAACTGCTTGTGACGTCTTGGAACCTTACACATGGCCTTACTGTACTCCTACACCTAGGATCTCTTGAGGCCACATGTGCAACTGTATCTCTTATTATACCACCATCATCCCTCCTGAGCCAAAGGCAGGCATACATACTCTTACATTTCGATACCAATAGACTCGTTCACACACACACCCACAACCATGACTATACACACATCTACTACTGTGCAACATATTATGAGTACATGTGTTTACCAGGGAAATTACTTTCTTCCACTTTCTTTGTCGATCAGAAGTCAATATTGACAATGGGAAGCGTCTTCAATTTCGACATCGACAGTACTACATGTGATTGGCACCGAGAGGCTATGTTCCGGAATCGATGATACTGCAGCTCTACTGTGTGGCATCTTTAGTGGAAGGTTTGACTGAAAGCCCAGTGAGTTGAACCTGATAGCACAATTGACTACCGAGTTGAGGAATAGTCATGAGCGGGAGAATGCTCGTTTGGGAGCAGCATAGCGCACGGCATGCTTTACCATCTGTCTTTGGATGTCTTTTTGTTATCACTTTGATTTGTTGATGGCTTAGTGTTTTACGGACGTGATAACACCCTGGAGAAGCATTAGACTGTGTTGCTGTAGAGTATGTTATTGTGTGGCTATGGGTTAGGACTGGCAGGTATTACATAGACTACATATCATCTTAGACTTAGACTCAATCAATCAATCGTCTGGACAGGTTTGTCACAACACTCATTATGGTGAAGTCTAGTTGGTGAGTTATTTTGTAGCAGTATCTGTCGAAAGGTATTGACTGTATTGCTAGATGAATATCCCTCAACCACTTTGTAGATTTGGTTCCATTCAGACATATCAGTGCAATACATGATACTGCAATCCAGTCTGTAAAGTGGGATGTATATACAGATTGTATGATTGATCATTCCATATCGGATATATTTTTACATATTGATCAATGTTGTTCTACTGTTTCTTACTACTGACTGTACCCTAGCAAGCTTCAAACTAAATTAAATAGATAGATATTCCCTTCTTCAACTGCTTCTGTTCATTGGATGTGGTATTACAAATGTTGCATTCTGGACAGTTTTTGTGAGGTGGCTTGTGCTCGAGTAGTCGAGTGTGCGTGGGCGGATGCGAAGGTGTGTCCATTGTATCGTGTAACGAGACATGTTGCATTGACACAAGGTCAATCGATGACTAATGGTGCTAACTACAAAAGAGGCAAGTTACATCATAGTCCTTGGCATAGTGATCTCCGTACTTCCAATCAGATCAACAGTCCTCCAGGATGGCTATCACATCTGTTTTAAACAAAACATTAAACAAAACAGAAGAGGAGCAAATCAAACAGCCTGGATCTCCTCAAAACAAATGTGACCAATCAATTTAGTTTCCGACGGCATCCCCGATCCCATTTCCAGTTCCGATACCATTTCCATGACCATTTCCGAACATACCAAGGCCAATCCTGAGGCCATTCCCAAAATCGATTCCAAGACCAGTTCTGAGTCCAATTCCGATCATTCTCATCGCTGCACACTGCTTCAAGAAGGCGGGCTTCGGCAGTGGCTTGATGAAGCAGTCGGCGAGCATATCAGCAGTTAGTATGTAGCTCAAGCCGATCTCTCCATCCCTTGCCATATCTGCAGCAAGATAGTACTTGGTCGCGATGTGTGCAACTCCAGTTCGGCGGTAAATTCTGTTCTTGATGCTTGCGATCGCTGACTGTGAATCAGAGAACACGTGAGGGATCGTCGGGATGCCGAGCTCGTTCAAGAGATGCGACATCTGTGTGATTCCCATGCAGGCTACTCCAATGACATAGTATTCGGCATCGGTCGTGGACTGGGTAGTCGACTTCTGTTGTCTCGATCGCCAGTCGACCGCTCCTCCAAAGGTGATGACCAGTCCACTTGTCAATTTATAGTCATCTGGGAATGCACCATAGTCTGAATTGACATAACATCTAAGTGCGCCACCTCCTTCTCCTCCGAGTGCTCCTCTGAAACCCAGTCGCCAGTTCTTCGTGCCGTTGAGGTACCGAAACATACGGTTGAGAGCTACCATATGCTCAATGCTGGGGTGATGATTGAACCGGCTGAGAACTCCGATTGCATATGCGATATCGGGCCAAGTGGCAGTCATCGCGTACATAAGGCTTGCGATCATCGATTGGTATATGGTAGGAACGCAGGCTTCTTCGTCGGGCTTCCTCTTGTGAAGCTTCATTGCCATTGTCGTGGCAACTGGACTGGACTCGTCCATTCTGAACTTCGCCAAGATCGTCCGAATGTAGCTGTGCTGATGAATGTTGATCCTATGATGCTCCCGATTGCGTTCGATGTTCATGCCGAGATGAAAGTAGATACTTATGAGATCATGCATCCGGAACCTCTTCTTGATCTGGTCATTGATCTGCCCAATCAAGCCCTCGTTAGCAATGATAAGGAGATCATTGACATACAGAATGACTGCGGCGACGACTGTGCCTTGATCATCCCGCACAACCAGTCCTCCATCGACACATAATGCCACGAACCCAATCGAGATGACGAAGTCCTTAAAAGTGCTATACCAAACGTGCGAAGACTGCTTCAGGCCATAAAGTAACTTTCACATGCGGAGTACCATCTTCTGCGAAGTCTTTGACCTTGGATCGTAATATCGGCTCCCAGTTTGGACCATACAAAAATACCCCTGCGGCGGGTGCATATAGATCTTTTCCTCCAAGTCAACTCCCATGAAACCCGTGCAGACGTCCATTTGATGGATCTGGAGATCATACTTGGCGGCGATCGCGAGTGCCAGCCTAATGTGGCCCAAGCGAGCAATCTGTGAATACGTAGCCTGGTAGTCGATACCTTCGATTTGGTGATTTACTCCACAGACTAGCCTGGCCTTGAACCGCTGCACATTGCCTGCTCCATCGCGCTTCATCTTGTATACCCAGTGACTTGGCAAAGCCTTCCTCCTTTCTGGTAGCTCCACGAAATCTCCAAAGACTTGATGCTGAACAATTGCATCTAACTCTTCTTTCATCGCCGTATCCCATTTCTCGGCAAGCGGAGACTCAGTTGCTGCTTTGTAAGACTTTTGATCGTCAAGGCCATCCTCATGATCATCAGATATTGCCGCTGCAGCGTAGATGGGAATCATATCCTCGCATTCCTCACCTTCGAGAGCCAATTGTGCAGACTCTGCCAACCTATTCTTCCCACAGCGGTTCTGGTGGCTACCTTCGCCCAGCGGCGTCCATGCATCTCCAAGTGACGTCTCAAAGCCAGCCAATTGTCGTGACTTCTTTGTCTTTGGCTTCTGAGGATCCGGAGGTGGATTGTCGTCCAAAGACTCCTCCATTTGACGTTCGGTTGATTGCTTCTCAATGGGTGTGGGTTTGGGTATGGGTTCCTCGATGAGATCTCTGCAGAAGTGCTCATTCAAGATCGCTTCATCTGCAGCATTCGCCGCTGAGTACCAGTTACCTGCTCTGAATACCACATCTCGGGAGCGGTGAAGCATCTTAGGCAATGGATGATATATGATGTACTGCTTAGTCCATATGCTGGACCCAATGAATATGCCTGGAGTGGCTCTGTAATCCAGCTTCTTTTGTTTGTCATTCAGAACGTGGACTGGAGCCAAGCATCCAAACACACGGAGATGCTTCAACGATGGCTTCTTCCCATGCCAGGCCTCGTACAGAATCTTGCCAACTACCGATCGCCTCGGAGTGTAGTTCATGAGATACAACGCCACTCAGACTGCAAATGCCCAGGACTTCTTCGAATGTCCCGCATCGTCCAGCATGCATCGTACGCGCTCCATGATCGTGCAGTTCGCCTGTTCAACTACTCCATCAGACTGAGGTGAATAGGGCATAGTCGATTCCATTATTATGCCCTCTGATTTTAAGTATTCTGCGAATTTCTTTGAAGTATACTCGCCGCCTTCATCTGTACGAAATCGTTTCACTTGCTTACCCGACTCCTTTTCTCTAAAAGCCTTCCATTCTTTGAATTTCTCAAGGCCTTCCGACTTGTACTTTTATATGTACTCGTCTGTATGCCTCGTGGGATCATCGATGAAATGCAGGATATATTGACGTCCTCCAATGGCTGTTTCCAGTCGACAGCATATGTCCGAGTGCAGGAGCTGCTGATGCTCAGTGGCGCGGGAGGTTGTGGGAGTAAAGCGCTTCCGAGCTAATTTGCGCTTGATGCAGCTCTTGCAATCACACTTCCTGGTCATCTTCGGAGCGTTGGTGTTTGTTGGCAAGATCTCCAAGGCTTTTACACCGATGTGTGCCAGGCGGCGGTGCCATAACATCCGCCTCTCTGCAGCGTGCCGAGATGCATGCCCAGTCGTCTTAAGTACCAGCAGGCAGCTGTCGTGGATATCAGTGTATTCGGTCGATTCCGGAGCTCGATCCAGAACGAATAGCTCATCGACCTGAGGTCTAGTTAAAATCAACTTGCCATGTTGATTGTAGAGGTTGAGACCGTAGTGATTCAGCGGTTCGACTTTGACGTCCTTGTCCATGATCTGAGACTGTGAGATGAGATTGAACGATCCCGGCAAATGCCCCACATTTTTAAATATGATCGTTTCCGTCTTTCCATCTGGCAGCTGGCAAATCAACCTAACACTCCCATATCCGGATGCAAACGATGTGACCCCATTGTATCCATTCACCTTCTGCCAATTCTGAGGATATTTGGTGTGGGTGATGAACATTGATTGGCGGCCGGAGATGTGAGTCGTGCATCTGCAGTCGATGAACCAATCACTGGATAATGCATTCGACCTAGCCACCATCCAATAGTTCTCGATCGACGTGGTGAGAGTCGAAGTAGCCGATGCCTTAGTTGATGCTTTCCATGCAGTGTTGGCAGCCTTTGGAGGATCGCCGCGTTGCTTGCTCAAGCAGTTCTCCGTGGTGTGCCCTTGCAGCTGGCAATGAAAGCACTTCCGGAAATCCTTCTCTTTCCTATCGTTGTCTCCCATATTATCGCTCTTATCCCTCTTTGAACCTTTGCCGCCTTTACTGGCTTTACCGCCATTACCAACACCACCTTTGCCACGCTTCTTTGCAAGGAGCAGAGCTTCTCGAGCGGGCTCATTCTCTCTCTTGATTGTTGCTTCCCTTTCGACGAGCTTGGTGATTATCACATCGGGTGTGGCGGTCATTGTGGCATTTTTGTCCATCATGAGCTCCAGGAAGACGTTCCATTCGTCGTTCCTTTGGATCCCACGAAGGAGACAGAAGATGTGTTCCTGCTCACTCATCTTGGTGATTGTCTTTGCAGAGTCCATATCGGCATAAGTGTCAGTGGTCGATGATGCTGTTGGTCCTGCGCAGAGATTGTAATCCTTGACTTTCCGATCGATCCGCGATACGTACTTGTCGACATCTCCGCAGTCCTGTTGCTTGATGCTCCAAAGGTCTTCCCTAATATCGAAGATCTTGAGCTTCAGCTTTGACTTGTAGGCTGATGCTAGCTTTTCACAAAGCATCTTTGAATCGTCGACGACTGTATATTCTGCCTGTATTTTCGGTTCCATGCCCAGTAGGATAGTTGATCTGGCAACACAATGCCGATTACTCCAGTCTTTGAAAGCAGCCATCTCTGTCGCGGTCGCCTTTGCTGCTGGCTCTTCCGGCTTGTTGTTGTATCCATTGCTGATACCACACACTTGCTTCTGCTCGAGAAGTAGGGCCATCTCGGTTGCGCATGGTGCATAGTGCGTGCCATTGGACTTGGTGATGGTGATCGTAGTCGAACTCATCTTGTATCGAGATGATATATCTTGTATTGCAATGGTCAGTTATCGTAGTCTCTCAGACTGTACGTTACGGGTGACATCCAGCAGCCACTGTCAGAAACACAGCGGCGTACGGGGTAATTGTTTAGCTTGTGGAGACGCTTCCCCGTGACAATGTTGACTTCCACTGGACAAACGAATATGGAAGTGTTGATCGTCGGTCCCTTTTTAACGCAAGGGCTCATAACCTATTGTACGGTGGCGTGTGCTTCAGTAGTCAAGTGTGCGCGGGCATATGCGAAGGTGTGTGTATTGTATCGTGTAACGAGACATGTCGCATCGACATCAGGTCAATCGATGACTAATGGTGCTAACTACAAAATAGGCAAGCTATATGATAGTCCTTGGCATAGTGATATCTGTACTTCCAATCAGCTCAACAACAGTCAGTAACTTGCCACATTTCAGCAATACTGCATGTGGTCCATTTAGACTCAGCATCTGATAAACAGACCTGAACACCCACCTGGATGTTAGAAGATCTGTGTGGTGTGCCATATAGTACCTCCTTGCCAGGAACTTTCATTTGAGTAAGTGATTCGGTAAATATACTTCCATGTCCAGTTGCCATACTTGAAACATTCTTCAATTTATATTGTCCATAATATTCAAATAATTGATAAAGCATCAAAAGTTCAATTGTTGTGACCTGATGTATTATATGATCAGCTCACTCTTGTTCTTTTTGGCAATTATCAGTTGATAATTTACATGCTGCTGATCAGACTCTATTTATGCACATAGACAATTGCCCAAATTCTGTTGTGGTAACCTCCTCAGCCCTGTAAACTGTGACAATTATTGTACCGAAAATTGTTCAAATTCTGTGTTATTGTAACTGAAGGAATCCTGATGTCACATGTTCTTCCACCTTGATATAGACAGAATGTTACATTGTCTGTTTTCTAAAAACTCCTGTATTGTGACAAACCAACTTCAATACACCATTTGGTGCTTTAAAAAATTCATTACAGTACTTGAATTTACTAACAAGTAGTGAGAATTCAAATAATTGACATACTGCTCCAATTACCCTGTCATTTCAGTCTGTGAGAATTTCAAATATCATGTCACTATTGCAAGAGAAAATATTAGAAGAACAGTTCACTACCAGTGTTCTCATTATGCCAATAAACCTTTCTCCGTCTACAGTGGTCAATCACAATTGACTGTATGGCACTTAGATGAACTGCAGGCTGATTAATCATAGCGTGGATGTAAATCAATATCTCATTGAATCTTGATATTTTTTAGCTTTGTGGTATTTATGCAGGCAGTTGAATAAGTTCCTAACTACTCTCTATAGCAGCTTAGGCAATCCATCACAGTGCTATAGCTGATAGACATTGCAGAAAGAGTATTGCTAGAACTAGTTGCAGCTTGGTTAAATACCTGGAGCATATAGAGCATTGATATAAGAATTCTCCAGAAGGCTAAGGTTAATATTATCATATCTTGAGTTATTCTGGGGCTAAAATATTGAATCCCTCTCTGCCCTACCTTGTGGGCTCTCAAACCTTGGTTATCTCCCATCCAAGTTACATGTAATGATGATTACTTATGGATAATCCCCAAGTCTGGCAGCAAGGGAGAGCAGTAGTGTCTCTAGAATTTATCTGGACTATTTTATCACATGCCTGAATTGGTAATATTATGATTTCCACATGGTGTTAGTATTATTCGAACTATATCATACTGTGCTTTATTAGTATTTGTGGTTGCTTATCAGAGATATAAAATGAGTCCAAGAGAATCAATGCACATGTATTAGGTGAATACCACATGTCATTGTAAATAATACGAGATGAGAGATACTGAAGTGATGAATACTCAATATGCGAAATATCAATCATGTGTGTACTTTCTAATGGAGTTATGCCTTGTACAATCGGTATATCTGTTGAGCTGATTGGAAGTAGGGATATCACTATGCCAAGGACTATGATATAACTTGCCTCTTTTGTAGTTAGCACCATTAGTCATCGATCGACCTTATGTCGATGTGACATGTCTCGTTAAACGATGCAATAGACACACCTCCGCATACGCCTGCACACACTTGAATACTCGAGCGCATGCCACCGTACAACAATAACAACAGGAAGTCAAACTTTGGTATCCCATTACCAATTGTCGCTGTTGATATGAATGTATATTTGATCACTGTCTGAGGTAGTAAGAAGCACCCTCTCAAAACCACACCTTGCCGGAAACTGGAGAGCAGTTTACAGCCACTGTATAAATTTGAAAGTGTCACTGTAGCACAATATATCAAAGATATGTGGATGATCTTCAATTCCGCATGCAACCACAAAACAGAAATTAACTACTGATAGAATGTTTCACAGGGTATCTGCTGATTGGAATAATTATATTTTAAAGTTGTCCAGTCCACACCTTAGATGGTATTCCATTGTAATGTTCATTTACTTGCTCAACAAACATGTCTGTTGAAAGTTCAGTATAGTCAGAGATGTATTCCATGGATTGAATTGATCTCATTACGTGTATAGGTTGTTTTATCATCCCGTTGCTTAGCTATACACTGTCACCACAAGTTCCACATTAGGTATCATCTTGTCAGCATTACAGTTTGCTAGATTAGAGGTACATGTCAAATCAAGCTTCTGAAGGTATATAGCTTCTCTGTCAGTTGAATCTTCTAGTGGTTATACACCAAGTACAATTTCTATAGGTTCAGTATTAGGTGAGTAGCTCATTTATGGCCATTCAGATGGACCTCATTATGTTAAACCATAATAACTCAAGTTGATCTCAGGCTGCACATGGTAAAATTCTGTTGGGTAATAACAGATCAATTATAAATATTGTGGGAAATATTTCACAGTGAGCCTGCAGTTGGTCATTCTGGAATGATTTCGGATTGTAGAAATTGTATTGAAGATATTTCTCACCAATGTTAATATTGTTTGTAAGATGGTTAATGAGACTATTGGAATGAATTTAGATAGTAATTCAGAAGGTGATGGAATGTTGCTGGATAAGAACAGCAGTGATAATTGTTTGTAAGTGAGTTAACTGTTATTAGCATATCCCAGTTACAGCTATGTCACACTCAGCCAAATACAGAAGAGGGGTTAAACAATGTTACATTACAATCTATTGTCATTGTAGTATTAAATACATCCATTATATAACATACAATAATCATCTATATCTTCTGCTGGACATTTTTAACTGCAATGAAACAGTTGCTTTTATCATTGTGGCAGTAAGCTTTCATATACTGATTATCCGGTGTTGGTGCAGTCACCACTATGGGCCTCAACATGTAGCGTCTGATTATGGCACTGGACATTATCCCTAGACTCGAACCTGGTGCAGCTGCTACTAATGATTGATTGTATCATAACAAAGAATTGGGTAGCTTCTTTGCTAGCAGTATTGCCACCTCAAAGATCGTGAAGATCTGATTGGGTTTTACAACAATTGTTTTAATCACATTTCTTGACCAAGAGGTGAATATTCTGGTAAACAACACTGGTTACAAAAGGAGCCTAATAAACTATAACAACTCTTGTGGTTTATGTCTGGAAAAATGTATTTTGTTACATGTCATCTACCATAGGCCCAATGGCCTACAGCAATCTTCCTTAAAACCGATGACCTGAAGTAATACATACACCCCAGAGCCATGTTCAGTTACCCCCGATAATACACCTGTAGTTTTCCAATAGCCTAATGGAATTATTTCCATAATGCAACTGGAACACATGTCAATATACTGAAATTGATGGATTATTCGACATATTCAAGAGTTACTCATTGATTTGGTACTCCGATATCTTCTTTCTTATCTATAACATAGACTCGTTTAACTCTGACATGCTTTGTTGGACAACTGACAAGTTGACACTCTAACCCTTATGACTCTGAGAAGCTTGCTCCCACAACTCTGACATACTCAATCTCACAACTCTGACAAGCTTGCTCGCACAACTCTGATAAGCTCACTTCCACCACTCTGACAAGCTTACTCCCACAGCTCAAACATGCTCACTCTCACAACTCTGACATGCTCACTCCCACAGTAACTCTGACAGGTCACTTTCACAACTGATCTGCTTGTTTTCACAACTCTGATATAATCAGTGTTAAAGCTCTGATATACTTGGTTTCACCGCTCTGACATGTTCACTCTAACCTCACTGACAATCTAGCTTGACTGGGAACTTGCTGGTCACAGTGAATCTGGTTTCGCTGGTAGTGGTGAAACTGACTTTACTGGAAGTTGCGGATCCAGACTCACTGAAAGTATACTGGTTGCAGTTGATGTGGCTTCGCTGGTGGCAGAGAATCTGAATTTGCTATGATCTGGCGGAAGCTTTTGATGAGGCTTCGCTGTGAGCAAGCTGGTAGTAGTGGATTAAGTTTCTCTGGTAGGGACGAAACTGGTTTCGCTGGTAGGGGTAAAACTGCCTTCACAATTTGCAGTGCACCTGGCTTCACATGGAGCATGCTTGTAGTGTTGGATCTGGCTTCGCTGGGAGGGCCAAAACTGTCTTCGCTGGGAGGGGTGAAACCGCAATCACAATTAGCAGTGAACCTGGCTTTGCTGGGAGCAAGCTGGTAGCAGTGGATGTGGTTTCGCTGGTTGGGGCGAAACTGGCTTTGCTGAGAGTAAGCTGGTAACAGTGGGTCTGGCTTTGCTGGTGGGGATGATACTGGCTTCGCTGGGAGATTTGACTTTGCTTGTCACTGTAGATCTGACCTCCAATGCGGTAGTAGATCTGGCATTACATCTAGTAGTGAATCTCGCTTCGTTTGTAGTAGTGGATGTGGCATTACAGAATGTTGGCAGGGTGGAATTACAGACAGCACATAGCAGAATAGATTCAGAGTGTAATGTTCGGAGGCGGTAATGAAGATTGTGGTTATGTAGATGGTGGTGATTGACATGGTGGGGATGGTGGTGATGGACATGGTGGGGATGGTGGTAATAGACTAGGTGGTGATGGCGGTGATGGTGATGGTGGTGATGGCAGTGATTGTGGTGGTGGTGGTGGTGGTGGTGGTGGTGGTGGTGGTGGTGGTGGTGGTGGTGGTGGTGGTGGTGGTGGTGGTGGTGGTGGTGGTGGTGGTGGTGGAGATAACGATTTAAAAAAATGGGGTTGATTAAATGCATGCAGTATGAGAAATTTGCTTCATTGTGTCATTCGATATTACACATGGTACTACTTGCATAGCATTCCCAGAACACTTCCTTATTTGCCAAAGTATATAGTAGACAATCAGAATCTATAGTAAGCAACCATAACGCAGCGGCAACAAGAATAATATATCCTCGTTATGGTTGCACCAATGCTTTTTCCGACGTAACTCACAGGCTGTAGATTGAATTGCAGCTTGTACACTTGCATCTCATATGTATTATCTGCTGTAGTTTAATCCTGGGAGGTTGATATAGTTCTTGTTCAGTACCTGGGGATAATATACAATTTATTATCATTAACCTTTCCAGGTGTGAATTATTCCACAGTAAGCTTTTACCCAAGATCCTTGTTGATCAAATGCAGTATATAATACACAAAGAGAAATTGTGTACAATTGAGGTGCCTTTTCCAGAACTGGATTGGATGGATCAACTATCTAGTGAAATACCACAGTTCATGACAATATAAGGATAACGAGGTTCTGAATTCACTAAATGTCGCTGAAACCTTCTGTATATCCAGTTACACGGCAATTTGTGCAAACTAACAGTATCGCATTGATAATGGTATCTGATAATCAAGATTAAAGTGCATGCCGACAGCTCTGTGGCCTCTGATTCTGGTCAATGTAACATCACTGGATGGTCTGTTTACCTCCCATATATGTTCTATTGACAATTTGGAGCAAACTGATAGCGGTACTCATGATGCCTCTGGTAATGCTGGTCAATTTGGAAAAAACACTAAACAATGTTAACCAGTGCTGGAGTATGATGATCCTACTTGACATAGGGTTAACAACGGTTCCGGACAGTAACGTCGGGTCACGGTCTGGGTCCAAACTGAACTGCTGGCAAATTGCCAGTCCAGGTGGTCAATAAAGCTGTACTGTGAACTTGGGTACAGTTCAATGGTTACCTCTCAACCCATCTAAGTTGGGCAGGTTGTCAGCGGGTCCATCGATAGATTCATATACGGCTCTTGTTTTAGCAGGTTGTGAATAGTATTTTCCCAAAATTGCGTTTTCAATAACCAATATTATATTTTCCATGTTTTGCTGTTTGCGATATCGATTAATTTGGAATCCGTGTTTTATCTTGGATATATTGTATTTTTGCCTGTCAACACGGTCAATGATTCTCGTATGTACACAAAGATCCAGCCGAAGCCTTGATTGCCAAATATTGAAGAATGAAAACTGTTGACGCTCCATTGACACTCTTTTTAAGAATACAGCAGAGAACATATCACTGTTGATTTTGCCACTGAAGGCTGCCAAAATCTCATAAATGAATGTCTGCAACCAATCAGAACATAATTTACCCACGATGCAAAGCTAAAAATCGTTGACGCCCTGTTGATGCTCATTTTCAGAATTGGGCAGTCACCATGTTGCTGTCTCTTTTCCCGAATAAATGCTGCCAATACGTTGGTTATGCATAACCGTGACCAAATCACAGTGCAATTACCATACTTACAAGACCACAAATTGTTGATGCTCCATTGACTCTGATCGTAATGTGTTGCCCATTCAACGTCTGCTGCCATCGACAATTATTGTCATCATGATTTAAACTTAGTGGTTGTCTTTCAGACAGATTGAGACTCGGCCCTGCGGTAACACCGAGCGCAGTAACATTCCTGCACTGTTCACTGTCACAGGACTGCATTTTGTATATCTTCCCAAAAGCTTCATTGCGCCTGCTATACATCTGTTTATAAACCGATATTCACCAGCTACTGCTCACCATTTGCCAATCATATATCTCTAACTGAAACAATCATTCAAGCTCCATACAGAAGCTGGTGAATCACTGACACATTCTGTCCTATGTTTTCTTTGCTCACTTATTCCTCCTCTGTTCTATTGCATTGACTGTTACAAACACCTTTTCAGCTTGTCTGATTGACTTCTGTGTAGACCGAATCAATCTGGGAACATTTGGCGCGGCGCTCACATCTCGCAGCTCTGGGCATTCCGGATCCTCGACCCAAATGTCTTGCTCTGTGTCAGATTCAGTGTCTGCCGCACAATCACCTTCACTGACATTTGGATTATTCAAGTTGCCATTCCAGTTACGACACTTTTCAGTGTCTGCAATGCTTTCAGGTGCATTACCCTCCTCACTTTCAACTCGATGACGGTTGATTTTTCTCATTCGGTGGACATTTAAGATTTGAGTATGTCCTCCAGGGAGGCTCTCTGCAGACACAGAAGGTGGCAAAGGTGATGTTTCAGACAATTTGAATGCAGCCACACCATCATGTTGAAAGAGTAACCATAATGCTTTAACAATCTCTTGCATGTCTAAAATGTATCCTATGGCCGTCATCTGCTTGTTCTGAGCACGAGATTCTGTCTGTGTAGCATGTAGGTGTTGGCCGCCCTGCCACATCTGCAAACAGTTGTAGACGTTGGCCATTCTGTGCAATTTCCTTTCCTCCCGCTTGTTGCATTGATGGTTTATCTCCCTGACGTACGGCTTCAGTTGGGCTGATGCATAATCTCTCAAAGATGATGGTCATTCCAGACTCAGCTGGAGATGCCAGCTGAGTGCGCATGCATGCATACAAGACATATTACGAATACCGTATATATACGAGCAGGAATGTTCCTGTACTTAGAATACGAGCTTCTAGCAATCAGTACAATTCATCAGGTTATGAGCCCGGTTATTGCTACTTTCTAAAAATCTCACGATCTTTCCTACGATCTCTTTCATGATCTCCAAACAAACCTCAAGAACTCTAAGGCTTGTCAGTATTGCAACAGCTGCATAAACAGCACCAAAACTCAACACCATCTCCACAATCTCATGATGACTTCCTCTGAACTCGCCTTCAATAAGACCATTTGGGGCGACATCCCTGGGCTCACTGAAGCAAACTAAGATGAATGGATAGATGACATGATGCTAATCCTGACAGCCATGGGAGGATATGCAATCGTCAACGGAGAGGATCCTGAACCGCAGCCACTTGTTTTCGACTGCAATCTTCACTATGATGATTGGGCGGCTAAGGAAGCCGAGGCTACATCGATGATCAGACTTTCCTGTTCCCCCAAAGTACGGCACATGGTCAAAGGTATACGAAATTCTCACGACATGTGGAACCCACTCGAAATAAGTCTGGACACTGTCGAATTCTATATAGGCCGACAGGACAATTTTCGCCAGTTCCATGCTTGCCGACCTAAGGAGGACGTACCACTTAATACATACATCATCAAGCTCAGTCACTACTGCATATAACTGGACCATACCGACGATGCACTCAACAATCAAGATTTCCACACGCAAATATTCACATCACTGCCATTTCAGTATGTGATGACATTAATGGTGGTATAACATAGAAAGCCCTTACCTACTCCCGAAGAAGCCATGCATGACCTCCTAGACGAAGAAATTACAACCAGCCTCATGAAAGAACTTGGAGATACATCCACAGAGGCCGCCCTTTTTCTCAACTCGGCGGCTACCGTGGCCGAGGCCACAGGCATGGTGGACATGGAGGATGCGGTGGCCATAGTGGACACGGTGCATACAGTGGACACGATGGAAGCAGTGGAACCGAAGACAGCCAAGAAAGTAAATGAACCCAGTGCAAAATTGACAGCCATACTACAGATGCATGCAGAGAGCAGAAACGCGCTCAGGAGGTAGGAAACCATGATGAGCGCATTTGTTTCCAGTTAGGGCTCCCAGGCCATGTCAAAGTCGATTGGATCTTCTACAAATGTATAAGGGAGTGGTGGAAAGTGAATAAGGCCACTGCTACAGCAGCTCTCGCTACGATCAGAGACAGCGATCCCTTCTGATTCACTGGTTGTGGTTTCGCTGCCGCAGTTCCGAAGTGAGTTATTGTTTCCAGAGCATCACACCAGACGTGAATTGACCGTAGCAGCTTCTGAACGTTTACAAAGCACTCTCTTCGTATAGTACAGATGCTTGGAGAGAACAATTCAGTCACCGCCACACATTATGGTTTCATTGGCGTGATACAGGGCTATCAATTGGAAGCCCTCCATACCCTTACTTTTCGACTTTCTCTTCTATCAATCAACTAATTGGACTTGGGCAGGTATACGACAATTTTGAAGCATGGAAAATGCTCCCTAACTTCAGCATCTTTCTGCAACCTCGCCGGAAATCTAATCAATGGCATATTTATCATACTCCCTGCAACTGCTCTACTACCCACTACCGAGAAGGCGAGAAAGCGAAAAATAGACAGCTCACTGTGAAGAGTTATAATCACAGAGCCTATAATCGCAGAACCTACAACCGAGCCTACAATCAAGTCATCAGAGACACCTACGATCGCATTTACAAATCCATCTGGTTCTTCATTACAAAGTGAATCTTTCACTTCCGAAACTGAGTCGACTCGAAAGTCTGTCACAATCCCAGAATCAAGACTATCACACCGATGAATAGCCCTTTTGACTCCTAACACCATGAAATCTCTAATTGACGGATATACACACAATGATTCCATGTGCACAGTCTGCATTCATGCCAAGCACAAGAAAAGGTTCATTAGAGTGCCTGTAAAATGCACTACGAAGTACTTTGAAGATGTACATTCGGCTGTGTGCGGTCCCTTTTCTACACCGACCTTAGAAGACAATTGATGTTATATATAATTCATCGACCACTACACATGGTTCACATCCATATGGCTGCTCCCAAATAGGAAAACCAAGACCTGCACATCCACGTACCAGTTATTTCAGGCCCGAGTAGACTCACTGGGATACGAGATCAAGTGTTTCCGGTGGGATAATGGGCAGAGAGATTACGACAACAAAACCATCTGATATGTCCTTGCGGCCCGCGGTACAACATGCGAGCCATGCCCTCCATTCGCTCACTATAAGAATGGTGTTGCCAAATGCATGATCTGGACAATCACCGAAAAGGCCTGGGCAATGATTATTGACTCCCAACGTTCCAGTTCAGTGCTGGGGAGAAGCAGTCAATACCGCAGTGTATCTCCATTAGAGATCACTGAATGAAGACCAGAAAAGAAATAACCACAATGGCTATCAAGCACCGTACCAAACACCATCCGAGATGCTGCATGGATTCGGAAAATCTACGCACTATGCCAATGGTAACAACATATCATGTCAAGCTTCTCTCCATAACCTACCTCGATTCGGATGGTATGCCAGCAGACTCATCCCCAAAGTCCAACGCTGAGGCAAATTCGGCTCGAGATCAAAGCCCTGCATGATAGTAGGCTTCACACACGATTCAAACACATTGTGGAGGATATGGGATCCTGAATTGCAGAAGTTGAAAGCCCGCTCCGAAGTCGTCTTCGACAAAGAGAGAAATGCACACATGCCATGCCAGCATGGAAACAACACAATCGATACTGATATGTTTGCACTACCAGAAGGGAAGGAAAATATCCAGGATACAGATTCCGGAGATGAGCCTCTCCGAAGATGAGGCTGTCAACCCACACAGTTAGGTATGAAATTCTCATCTCACATGCATCAAGCTTCTGACCAGAAAGTACAAATCGCCCACAGCCAGCGCATTCGCCGAGGGCATCAGACCGCGCAGCATTCGGCCGAAAATGCCGAATACAGCGCCCACAGCCGGCGCCTCTACAGGGATGATCAGACTGCCTTGCGCTCGGCAGCAGCCAGCAAGAAATCAAACCAAGTACCAACAGCAGCTCCAGCCCCGACAATACAGAGTTGTGTCACAAGAAGTCAAGGTAAAAACTCTGCATAAGCATTAATGGCATCCACAGAAGATCCATACACCTACGCGGAAGCTACGGAAAGCTCTCAAAGTAATTACTGCAACTGAGCCAAGGAGGAAGAAAGCACATCGATTCTGCTCAATAACACCTTCTTCGCTCTCAACTCCCACGAAGCACAGCAACTGCAAGTTAAGCCAATGGCTCTACGTGGGTTTATAAGACTACACACAATCCTGACGTGTCCACATGGTACAAATCACCACTAGTCATGACGGGATATGAGCAGAAGGATTTCGGTGAGACTTATGCCCCTTTTGGAAAGCAAACTCTGTTTCGGTATCTCATCTCTCTCATCGGGACATATGGATGGCATATGGACCACCTGGGTGTAGTTACTGTCTTCCTAAATCCCGAAATCGATGATGACGATATCTATATGACTCTACCAGAAGGATGGGCAGAAGGTCTGAATGCCCCCAAAATCAACGTCAGAGTCAGAAAACCTCTCTATCATCTTTAACAAGCTCCGCGGTTATGGCATGACGACATCAATGCCTTTCTACACTCACTGGGGTTAACTCAATGCTTTCCTGATCCTTATCTCTATCTTCGTAGTGATGGCATTCTGATAATTCTATATGTCAACTATATCTCCATTTTATATCTGAGGCCCGCCACCACAGCTGCGATCGAAGTCAAAGGGAAACTCTGTTCGAAATACATCATAACAAACCTCTGTCCGGCACACCAATTGCTCGGCATTGCGATTCACCATGATGGTCCCGGAGTCAGTCTCGGAGAGACAGTCTGTATCACCACAATTCTCAGACGATTTGTCATGGAGCATTCCCAAGGTGGCTCGATGCATATGGATCCCAATATAACTTTGGACTTCACTGAGGATCGGTGGGACAAGCAGTTTGAAGATACCACAGAGTCGTGGGATCACTAATGTAAGTAACACTTCCAACTCGGCGACATATCTTGTACATGGTTGCCACTTGGTCTCGTTACAATTCGCGTCCATTAACCAGCCACATGACCACCGTAACGAGAGTCCTTCAGTATCCCAAATTTACAGCCGATTTTCGACTACACTTCAATCACATTGGCATCAACATTGACATCGTTATTGACATTAGCAATAGTCTCATAGAGTACACAGATTCCCATTGGGCCAATGACAGCGCGTACCGCAAGTTTCAGGGAGGCCATGTGATTATCGCCAGCATTGAACCGATCTCGTGGCAGTGTCGAAAGCAATGTCTTATCGCAATGTCAATTCTCAAGGCGGAATTCATCGTGTGTTTGGAAGCCTCTAGAGAAGCGAAAAGGTTACTTCAATTGCAAAACGAGATTCACGGTTCTCAGAAAGACTCACCACAGCTGCAAATAAATGGCAAGAATGATGGTGCTCTCACTCTGGTTACCACGGGAATCATCGAAGCTCGAACTAAACACATCGATCTTTGCTATCAGAACTGTGGCGATCTGCATAGACAATGAATAGTCAACTACTCCTACGGACATACAGCCAAAAATATGGCAGATATACCCACGAAAGCATGCAGTAAAGATAATACTATGACGTTCACAAAAGCAATGGGTGTATGGTCATTGGAGGTCGATTCAAGGTTGGATTTAAGGTTGTGTTTTTTTTTTGGAATATGTATTTCTTTGTTTATATGGATGGCCATCCTCAGACTATGGTAGTACTCTTTCCCTGCTAACATGCCACGCAGAATTTTAAGGAGGCTACTATCGGTATCACACGTTGTTTGTTAGTTTCTATATTTTCTTGCTCCACAGAGCATAGCAAGTGGGGGGAATGTTGCATATATGGTTTATCTCCCTAACATATGGCTTCAGTTGGGCAGATGCATAATCTCTCTAAGATGATGGTCATTCAAGACTCCGCTGGAGATGACAGCTGAATGCGCATACATGCGTACAAGACCTACTCCGAATACTATATATAAAAGAGCATGAATGTACCGGTACTTTCAATACAAGCTTCTAGCGATCAGTACAATTCAACGCATCTGTTTCTCCATTTCGGAGTCATTTTCTGTCTTTGTACTATCCAATGCTGGGTCATCACTGGCCAAAATCACGGTATTAACTTGAGCAAACAGCCTTACACCAACTTTTTCACCAAGGGTCTCGCCTGTGGTTTTTGACTTCCTCCAGCCAATGAAACCTCACTCAAGAGAACAACTGGCCTCCAATCCAATACCATGTGGTATGATACAGAATATCTCGGGTGCCACATTACAAAGATCAGCGTACGTTGAATGTGTTTCCTCTTGTTGGCGCCACCAGTGTGTTCTGTCCGGGATCCAAATGTACTACTAATCTCCATTGGGTCGGAGTGGTAATCATTGCGATTTGGAGTAATTTGCCCACAGTTCTTTGTTGCTTCAGGCGGTGCATCCAAATGGTGCCTGGCAGTGGTCAAAAATTGTGCTGCGTGATGTCTTTTTCCAGGTGGCATTTCAGCCACTTTGTTAGGGGTTAAGTATTTTTCATCATGGCTGGACAAATCATATGGAGCAAAGGATGATAGACCAGATCCTGAAGCCGTTATGAAGGGGACGAGATTGCTTCTCACTATGCTGTCGGATTTGTTCACCAGCATATGTTGGTGTTTGGGACAGTAGTCATTCTCCGCGTACTTTTGAAAGGCCTCTTGGCATTGGGTAGTATACAATGTCTTGTCCTCAGGATTAATATCCGCTCCCTTGTCCCACTTCCTAAACAATCATAACATCCGGAAAGAATAGACAATACGTGTAAAAACGAACAGCATAGCAGTCGTTGTAGTCGCTTCCGCATAATATTTTGACATCTTATGTTCAGCTAACATCTCGGTGATGAACCAGCCTTGCTTCCATTGAGTCTTCATATTAGCCATAACTGGCATATCGCCATCCATATATTTGAACCTGTTATTGTTGACTTTGATAATGTGATGCAATGTGACTATATGCCGCTTTGAGATCCACAGGGTCCAATATCGGAATGGCCTCCAATCTGCCATAACATACCTCACTATGGTCCATTCATCCTGTATTGTGAAGAGTGTCCGGAAATCACTGTATTTTGGGTTTTGGATACACTCACAGCGGAAATCTTGTAATCGGTAAGCTTGTGCAAGCAACTCCAGTGTCAAGTCTCAAAGTGTCTTCACATTCATAATGGTAGTGCCACAATGGGGACTTTGACTATTGACCCTGAAGGAATACATTTTGATGACCAGGTGTCAGCATAATCAATAGAGCAAGCAGTCTCTGGTATATGAAGGTCAGTTTCAGGACTTTCAAAATAACTTGAAATACATACTTTCTCAATTATCTTTGCTAAATCTGGTCTCATGGCCGACACCGTATTGGTAATAGTATTACCTTCTTTCTGAAGTCTTTGACTCTTCCTAATTTCTAGTCTTTCATTCTCTCCAAATTGCTGATCGGGCTCATCGGCTTTCCAAGACTTGGTCAGGCCATTTCCACACTGACTGCTGATGAATGCACCTAAAGCCAGCTGTATAACGTGGGCCATACGTGGTATGTAATTCCTCAATGCAGGCCAATCAATTGCGGAGACCTGAAGTGTTGAATGCAGCTCGCGTGTCATCGAGTAATTTGAGGAAGCATTATCAGTCGCAATTGTCAGCACACCACCGTCGGTAAGCCCAAAACAACCAAGCACATCCTTCAAATGTACAGCTAGCCATGCTCCAGTATGTTGGCTCCTGACCCATTGTTCATAATTGGCTTTCCCAACTGAAAAATAACAGGCAATCAACCTCATCAAAAGGGAGTTGTCCTTCACACAAAGCCCGATTCCGATCCATATAGGAAGCAATGACCGACATTATGGCGAGTTTGTTTGTTGGTGTCCATCCGTCCAAAGTTAAACAAACTTTATTTCGTCATGGCAATTGCTTCTTAACGGCATTGATGGTCAGTGAATATTCGCTCCGGTCACGAACGCTAAGGGTTGGAGTGGACACCAGCACAAGGTTACATCGTAATACTCCACATGACCATTGGAGGTTGTGATTGCATATAGCATTCCACGGATTATGGGCCAAAACAAATTCTAACATGGGGTAGCAATTCCGCGTGTCTTGGAGAATGTCAGATGTTTCCTAGTCCTTAGGTCCCAGGTTGAAGTGTTTTGTCTGTCGTTTCGGTCAATATGGATTATCCTGGATGTCAAATACAAAGGTCCTCTGTGAACTGACAATGGGAATTCCTTGACTTTCTTGCCTCTTCAGCATACCGAAAGATGTTTCATCGATCGTTGAACTAGCCAACGCAGTAACTTCTGACTCCGTTAATTTGTTAGACACTGTGATGTGAGCTCTTGCCACCAAGTGTTTCCGCATTGTGCCAGTCCCATGTTCTGATGGATGGCGAAAAACTTGATGGCAAATGATACATTTCATTCCAGGGCTGCCGGACTCCTCAATTCAGCAGTGCAGCTACAATAGTCCTGAAGATACATGTTTGCAATAATTCCAAGAAATATGATGTTTCGAGTCTAGATGAATCAAAGCCCGCCAAGCATCGAAGAAAGTTTGTAAAGTACCGTAGCTTGAAGTATGCATAGAGACACCTTCATTTTTGAAAGAGATCATAATCTCTCTCAATGAGGTATTTAAAGATTTTGAATCCAATATGGTGATAGGAATTCGAACTCAGGGTAATCTGACATTAGAGATTGCCAAAAGGAATGTCATAGCACAGCCGAATACGGGTTCTTAGATGTTGACTCTAGAGCTAAAAGGAAAAAAATCAGATCTGTGAGACATTGGATGCATATTTGTAAAGTTGTAAACAAGGACATATTTGTTAGACTGAGTCTTTGTAGAGTACGTAATCATGTGGCTATGGGTTAGGGCTGGCAGCTACTATATAGGCTACGTGTCATCCTAGACTTAGACTCAATCAATCAATCGTCTCAACAGGTTCGTAAAAACAGGTCATGAGTGCAGGCATGACCACGATCCGGACACCAGTTTCGTCAACTCTCATGCGGAGATAACCGTTGAATCGCGAACTTTCATATGACCGAGGCCGACGGGTTCCAGATGCGTTGTGAAAGTATCCGCCATCAAGATACCCTACGGACTCAGAACGTTGATTCTACGGTGCAAAAGATGCCTCCTGTCCACGAAATCTCACACTCAACAACTCAGAGGTCTGCGATGCCTTCGATGGCCGCGGTGTTGAGTTCTACAGGTATATGAGATTACGCCAACCGAACCACATGTCGACACGACACGTTCGGGACCAGTCCGGAGGGCAGTTTGGCAGGATTTTGAGTCAACATCGTGTGAACACCCTCGGAGGAGTTCGGGTCAACATCGGCATCATTATGATGAGATTGGGTCAACATCGACATCATTAGGATGTGTTCGAAGCGATTGTGAGAACCTGTCAACCAGTGGCAAAGCCAAGCAGATCGACATACAGCATGGTATTTGGATAGCCTATCAGAATTGGGCGGGTAATCGACCACGGATACTGGGGAGATTTTGGCAGACACCCATGAAACCCCCCGGGGAGCACTGTGGTTGCTCAGCCAGAGGAATCCGCTGGGTATGTGATTTGCGACAGACTTGAGTCACCGGCAGTGGCAATTGTGCCCATGAATTCAAGCAGTCTGTTGACTCCTCTACTGTGAGGACGCGGAAATTTTGTTAGCTGTACAGTGTAAACCATCACCCTAAACCTTGAATGACGACAATCCCTTCTCCACCCAGGCAACTGCGTACAGGGATCCACGATCCACAACAATGAGTTTCCTAGGGCTAGCCGACGAAGAGTGACCTACACAGAAGCGTCTCCAATTCGAATTGCAGCTATGGCGAAGCGTATCCAATTTCAACACCGACACTGGCACTTACTCTACAACACAAGAATCCGAAACGGAACCAAGAATCAATGTTTCCACTTCGTTTGTTGTGCGGAGGTTACCAATGCCACAGTGATGCATCTCCAATTTCGATACCAACACAGACACACCTTCGCTTACACACGCGCACACTCAACTACTTGAGTATCCACCACTGTACAACAGGTAATGAACACCGGTGTGTAAAAAGGGAAACGATAATCAACACTTCCACTGCGTTTGTCGAGCAGAAGTTAACCTTGCCACGGAGAAGCGTCTCCAATTCCGACACCAGCACCGACTGCACAACCTATGATTGGGACCGAGAGGCTGTGTACGAGAATCAATGACGCTCCAACTTGGTTGGAGCAGTACCTTGAATACAGTTCTTCAATGCAATACCGATCACAATACAACAGGACTGTGTGTCATCATTGTAGGAGCGGCTGACTGGATGTCAAGACAGTTAATGCATACAGAACAATTGAAAACCGAGCTCAGGAATAGGCATATGATTGACGCCTCCAATGGCATGAGCAGGAGAATGGTCATTTGGGAGGAGCTCAGGGCATGGCATGGTTTAGCTTCTGTCTTCTGTCTTCGGTTTATTTTCTGTCTGTGTTTTCAATGGCTTGGTGTTTGACGGATGTGATAATGCCCTGTAGGAGTGCTCGACCGAGTCTTTGTAGAGTACGTCATCAGGTGGCAATTGGTTGGGGCTGGCAGCTACTATATAGGCTACGTGTCATCTTAGACTTGGACTCATTCAATCAATCATCTCAACTGGTTCATCACAACAATAATGGAAAGACTGACTGTGTTAAACTCAATTTTGAAACAGCGCAATGCAGTTCATTACTGTGTAGCTTACTGAACCTCCACAAAAATTTTTCACACTCCATGGGTGCTCAATTGTATGAGGCGGATGCAATATCATCACTGGCATTTTTGCGAATAACGTCTGCCAATAGGATAATTGTGGGTTAACTGCACTCCAGTGCCATTATATTATCCCAGATGCAAAATCAAAAATTGTTGATGCTCCATTGATGGTCCAATGACCCACTGCTGACGCTCTGTTGACGCTCTGTTGATGTTCCGTTGACACTGATTTGGGCGCATAGGGATAATGTTGTCCCAAGCGTTTTTCCATAAACAGCCAGCCGATTGTTAGAGTATGGATACAGGTGGTCTCACAGTGCATTGATTTTCAAAGTTGAAAGGCCTCAAATCGTTGACGCGCCGTTGCAACAAATTTTGAAAGCATAGTTCGAATGTCATTGAAAGCATTTTTGCCTAGAATGTCACTGGATAGTTCAATTATGAATCAATGTCATTGCACATCACCTTGATTATTCAAAGTGCAACGTGTAAAACTGTTGACGCTCCATTGACGCTTATATTTTGGGCATAGCAGCGATGATGTTTCAACTGTTTGTGCCTAGAGAGGCGGCCAAAAGGTCGATTATGGGTTAGTGTCACCACACAGCCTTTGGATTTTCCAACATACAAGGCGAAAAGTCGTTGACGCACAGGTTGAAGTACATTTTCAGGACATAGTAGCGATGTTGTCGAGAGCCGTGTTGCCTACAATTGAGGCTGATAGTTCGATTATGGGTTAATGTCGCTGTGCAGTCCTTTGGAGTTTCCAAGATGCAAGGCCAGTAGTCGTTGACGCTCCGATGACACTCATTTTTAAGATAGGGCAACAAGCATGTTAGTCGCCTTTTTTGGTATAACACCGAGCAATACATTCATGCTGGAAGGATGTAACAATACAGCACTTTGAATGCTGAATGTGTAAGACTAACACTCATTGATGCTCTGTTGACACTCACATTAATCACTTCAAAACAGCTTTCCTACACTCAATAATTGGATGCCATAAATTGTTTACTTATTCTTGATATCCACTATTATATTTGTAAGTCTGATAATTTGCATCCAGATGCTTTGTAATCTCGCAATTTCGGATCGACCGCTGTCCACGTTATCTGAGTGTCAGATGATGTGGCCGTGTCACATTTCTGCACTTTCAGCCAGCAATTGACTGCATGTAGATCTTTTCACTAGATTTTGTAAATATAGTTCGACTTTCTCACCATTCCTCATCCAGCTCATTCTAATAAGTATCCATGTTGTAACATAAGTACATTCAAATATCTCAACCATGTGCACAAGGTCTGGGCGGAGAGTTAACAAGTTGCATGTATGTCTGAATGCAGAATAATCATCTTCATTCAGACGGATGTTGAGCTGATTGGAAGTACGGATATCACTATGCCAAGGACTATGATGTAACTTGCCTCTTTGGTAGTTAGCACCATTATTCATCGATCGACCTTATGTTGATGTGACATGTCTCATTACACGATACAATAAACACACCTTCGCATATGCCCGCACACACTTGACTACTCGAGCGCACACCACCGTACAACAGGCTATGAGCCCGTGCGTTTAAACCGGCCACTGACGTTCAACACTTCCATTTTGGTTTCTCGAGTGGAGGTCATCGTCACGGAGATGCGTCTCCACAAGCTAAGCGATTCCCCCACATTTCCGCCGTATTTCTGACGGCGGCTGCGGGACTTCACCCGTACCGTCTGAGAGACTTCGATAGTTGACAATTACGATATAACATCTCGGTACAGAATGAGTTCGACTACGATCACCATCAGCAAGTTCAATGGCACGAACAATGCACAATTGGCAACCGAGATGGCCCTTCTTCTCGAGCAGAAGCAAGTGTATGGTATCATCAAAGGATACGACGACAAGCCGGAAGAGCCAGCAGCAAACGCAACCGCTACAGAGAAGGCCGCTTTCAAAGACTGGATGAATCGCCATGGTGTTGCCAGATCGACTATCCTACTCGGCATGGAGCCAAGGACACAAGCGGAATATACGGTCGTCGAAGATGCGAAGACACTTTGGGAAAAGCTAGCATCAGCCTACAAGTCAAAGTTGAAGCTCAACATCGTCGAGATTAGGGAAGACCTTTGGAGCATCAAGCTACAGGACTGCGGAGATGTCGACAACTACGCATGGCAGATCGATCGGAAAGTCAAGGATTACAATCTCTGCGCTGGGCCATCGACCACTGACACTGATGCTACCGATACGTACTCTGCAAAGACAATCGCCAAGATGAGTGAGAAAGAGCACATCTTCTACCTCCTTCCCGGAATCCCAAGGAACGACAAGTGGAAAGTCTTCCTGGAGCTCATGATGGACAAAAACGCCACAATGACTGCCACGCCCGATGAGATCTTCACCAAGCTCGTCGAAAAAGAGGCTGCAATCAAGAGTGAGAATGGGCTTGCTCCAGAAGCTCTGCTCTTTGCAAAGCAGGGTGGCAAAGGTTGTAATAGCGGTAAAGCCGGTAAAGGCGGCAGAAGTCCAAGGAGGGATAAGAGAGATGACAAGAGAGATGGTAAGAGAGATAATAAGGGAGACAAAGAGAAGGATTTCCGGAAGTGCTTTCATTGCCATCGGTGAGAGCATACCACCGAGCTCTGCTTGAGCAAGCAACGCGGCGACCCTCCAAAGTCTGCCGACACTGCAGCAAAAGCATCGACTGAGACTACTTCGACTCTCACCACTTCGATCGAGAACAATTGGATGGTGGCCAGCTCAAGTGCTTCATCCAGTGATTGGTTCATCGATTGTTGATGCACGACTCACATCTCCGGCCATCGATCAATGTTCATCACCTACACCGAATATCCTCCTAATACAAAGAAGGTAAAGGGATACAATGGGGTCACATCGTTTGCATCAGGATATGGAAGTGTTAGGTTGATTTGTCAGCTACCAGATGGAAAGACGGAAACGATCATACTCCAAGAAGTGGTGCATTTGCCGGGGTCGTTCAATTTCATCTCACAGTCTTGGATCATGGACAAGGACGTCAAAGTCGAACCGGTGAATCACAACGGTCTCAACCTCTACAATCGGCATGGCAAATTGATTGCCAATGCAGCTCAGGTCGATGGGCTCTTTGTTCTGGATCGAACTCCGGGATGGACCGAATACACCGATATCGACAACATCAACAGCTACCTGCTGGCACTTAAGACAACTGGGCATGCATCTCGGCACGATGCAGAGAAGCGGATGTTATGGCACCGCCGCCTGGCACACATCGGTCTAAAGGCTTCGGCGATCTTGCCGAAGATCGCCACCAATGCTCCGAGAATGACCGGCAAGTGTGATTGCGAGAGCAGCATCAAGTGCAATTAAGCTCAAAAGTCCTTTACTCCCATGACCTCCCGTGCCACTGACCCTCTGCAGCTCGTGCACTCGGATATATGCGGTCCCCTGGAAACAGCCATCGGAGGAGGTCGATATATGCTGCTCTTCATCGACAATGCCATGAGGCATACGGATGAGTACATATTGAAGTACAAGTCAGAAGCCCTAGAGAAATTCAATGAATGGAAGGCTCTTAGAGAAAAGGAGTCGGGCAAGCAAGTGAAGCGATTTCGTACAGATGGAGACGGTGAGTACACCTCCAAGAAATTTGCAGAATACCTAAAATCAGAGGGCATACTAAAGGAAACGACTACACCCTACACTACTCAGTCTAATGGAGTTGACGAACGGGCGAACCGCACGATCATGGAGCGCGTACAATGCATGCTGGACGATGCCGGACTTTCAAGGAAGTACTGGGCTTTTGCAGTCTCGGTGGGGGTCTATCTCAAGAACCGCACTCCGACGCGATCGGTAGTCAGCAAGACTCCGTACGAGGCCTGGCATGGGAGGAAGCCAGCTTCAAAGCATCTGCGTGTGTTCGGATGCTTGGCTTTTGTCCACGTTCCGAAAGAGAAACGAAAGAAGCTGGATTACAGAGCCACTCCCGCCATATTCGTTGGGTACAGCATATCGACTAAGCAGTACTTCGTATACGATCCATTGGCCAGGACGCTTCACCGCTCCCGAGATGTGGTATTCAGAGGAGGGAAGCGGTACACAGCACCGAATGCTGTAGACGAAGCGATTTTGAACAGGCACTTCTACACAGACGTCATCGAGGATCCCAAACCCATAGAGAAGCAACCAACCGAACGTCAAATGGAGGAGCCATTGGACGACGATTCACCTCCGGATCCTCCGAAGCCAAAGACAAAGAAGTCACGAGAATTGGCTGACCTTGAGACGTCACTTGGAGTTGCATGGAAGCTGCCGGCCGAAGGAAGTCGCCGGAATCGCTCTGGGAAGGACACCTTGGCAGAGTCTGCACAATTGGATCTCGAAGATGCGGAATTTGAGGATATGATTCCCATCTACACTGCAGCGGCAATCTCGGATAATCACGATCATGTGGATGGCATCGGCGATCCAAAGTCTTACAAAGCAGCAACCGAATCTCCGCTCGCCGACAATTGGGATACGGTGATGAAAGAAGAGTTAGAGGCAATTGGTCACCATCAAGTCTTTGGAGATTTCGTGGAGCTTCCGGAAGGGAGAAAAGCTTTCCCAAGTCACTGGGTATACAACATCAAGCGTGATGGAGCAGGCAATGTGCAGCGGTTCAAGGCCAGGCTATTCTGTAGAGGAAATCACCAAATCGAAGGCATCGACTACCAGGCTACGTATGCACCGACCGCTCACTTGGGCCACATTAGGCTGGCACTCGCGATCGCTGCCAAGTACAATGTCGAGATCCATCAAATGGACGTCTGCACGGCTTTCTTGGGAGTTGACTTGGAGGAAGAGATGAATATGCACCCGCCGCAGGGATATTTTCGTTTGTTCCAAACTGGGAGCCGATACTACGATCCAAGGTCAAAGACTTTGCGGAAGATGGTACTCCGCTTGAGAAAGTCTCTTTATGGCCTGAAGCAGTCCTCGCACGTTTGTTACGGCACTTTTAAGGACTTCGTGATCTCGATTGGATTCATGGCATCACATGTCGACGGAGGACTGTTTGTGCTTGAGGATCAAGGCGCAGTCGTCGCCGCAGTCGTTCTGTATGTCGATGATCTCCTTATCATTGCTAACAAGGGCTTGATTGGGTAGATCAAGGACCAGATAAATAAGACGTTCCGAATGCATGATCTCGAGAGTGTCTGCTTCCATCTCGGCATGAACATTGAACGCAATCGGGAGCATCACACGATCAACATTCATCAGCACAGCTATATTCGGACGATCTTGGCGAAGTTCAGACTGGATGAGTCCAGGCCAGTTGCCACGCCGATGGCAATGAAGCTTCCCAAGAGGAAGCCCGATGAAGAAGCCTGCGATCCGACCATATACCAATCGATGATCGGAAGCCTTATGCACGCGATGACCGCCACTTGGCCCAATATCCCAGATGCCATCGGAGTTTTTAGCCGATACAATCACGACGCGAGCAATGAGCATATGGTAGCTCTCAAGCGCATGTTTCGGTACCTCAACGGCACGAAGGACTGGCGACTGCGTTTTGGAGGAGCACTTGCAGAAGTACACTCGGAGGAGAAGGAGAAGGCACACTTAGATGTTATGTCGATTCGGACTATGCTGGATGCCTGGATAACTATAAATCCACAAGCGGACAGGTCATCACCTTCGGAGGAGAGGTCCACTGGCGATCGAGAAAACAGAAGTCGACTGCCCAGTCCACGACCGATGCCGAATACTAGACCTTTGGACTAGGCTGCATGAGACTCACACAGATCTCGCATCTCTTGAATGAGCTTGGCATCCCGACGATCCCTCACGTATTCTCCGATTCACAGTCACTGATCGCGAGCATCAAGACCAGAATCTACTGCAGACCTGCAGTTGCACACATTGCAACCATGTACTATCTTTGCTGCAGATATGGCTAGAGACGGAGCGATCGACTTGAGCTACGTACCGACTGCTGGGATGCTCGCCGACTGCTTCACAATGCCACTGCCGAAGCCCGCCTTCTTGAAGCAGTGTGCTGAGATTGGAATAATCCGAATTGCACTCAGAATTGGCCTCGGAAATGGCCTTGGGATTGAAATTAGGAATGGCCTCGGAAATGCCCTCGGTACTCTCGGAAATGGTCGCGGGAATTGTATCGGTACTGGAAAAGGCATCGGCAACGCCGTCGGAACGTAAATTGATCGGGCACGTTTGTTTCAAGGAGATCCACGTTGTTTGATTGGCTCCTCTTCTCCTTTGTTTACTGTGTTTTGTTTGAAACGGACATGATATCCGTCCTGGAGGAGTGTTTAGCTGATTGGAAGTACGGATATCACTATGCCAAGGACTATGATGTAACTTGCCTCTTTTGTAGTTAGCACCATTAGTCATCGATCGACCTTATGTGGATGCGACATGTCTCGTTACACGATACAATAGACACACATTTGCATACACCGGCACACATTCGACTACTCAAGCACACCCCACCGTACAACAACGGATTTGTATTGATCAATAGAGTACTCTTTCTATGACTCGTCCGACATCACTAACTTACATTTTGTTACTGTATTTCGTCGGTAATATATATTTGCTTTCGCACTTAACGATTGTTGGCAAACAGAAATCGAATTTTTTGTCATCTTACAGCATGAATTTGATTCTACAACATTCGCATGGTATGTTCGACCCTTGCACATGCAGAGAAAATTTATCGTGTCTCACAATTTGGTCACTAAAATCATGAAAAGATGACACGTAGCAAATTGCTACACAACTTGCTTTTCACAGAGATACGACATTAAATATAACAATTTCCCTCACCATTTCTTAGATGAAGCAGAAGTTATCACCATGTCTTTGTCTGAATCTGATTTCTATATGGTGATCAGCTGGGGAGGCTATATGCAGGGGTAAAAGCTTGCAAGTTCAACAGACTTCACATTGAATATGAGTGATGATTTGGGCTTGTTGGCAGCTACAAGACCGAGTATACTAATGTTCCATTGAGGTTTCCCAGAACCTAGCCTAATACGACTGCTTCCTGGTCAAGAATTTCCTTGCGGCATTTATGATGTTCCCGGGATAATGTCATGGCATGCCATATACTATGCAAATCTTGTTGGTGCAGGTGCTGCTGCAACATTCTCTAATTGCAGTTTCAGGAGTACCGAACGCATCAATAGGGATGTGCCATACTTTACATCTCGTTCAAAGGAGTAGTCGGCGGCATGCTCCAATAGAGGTTGTGTCAATTCGTGAAGCTTCATCTGTTTCTGCCGAAACCTCTCTATCTGCTGTTGTAACATTTGGGTGATTGTGCCCACCACCCAGCCCGGTTCATCATCATCGTTTAGCTGGCCCTACTCTGTCACTTCATCATCCCCATCATCTCCATCCTCCCCATTATCGGAACTTGCAAGAACACTCAGACTGTCTCCTAGAGCAACCATTATCTCCTGAAAAGTCTTCTCAGGCTCTCTGTTTGTAAATCCAGCATTATCAGCTTTCTTCGTATCTTCCGGCTCCGTCTACACCGCTCCCTCTGCATCTTACTCGTCTTCTTGCCCCAGCAGTTCCTCTCTCAACATAATCCTCAATCTATTTGTCTTTTGCGTCATTGCTTAAAAAAAACCTTTCTTGTCGTTTTTAGGCCACAAGCTCCTTTTTGGATTGCAAGCTGCACAATTCCCCAAGAGCTCTGCCACTTTCTACTTCCAAGCGACCCTTGCCTTCATTCACTTGATGATGTTGTAGGGTGGATCAAGTTCTGAATTCATCATTTTTACCTACGGCAAGTGATGAAATGTTTCTTTTTGGAGCGTTGACCATTGTAGTTTACGTTGACGCTGTTGTTGGGGGAAAGGTTGGATGTTGCAAGATATGGTCAATATGGAGGCAGGCTGCATCTCTTATGTCAAGGTTGGTATGTTTACTGATCGTGAACAAAGCAAAATGTCCCTTTTGACTGTCCATAAAATGGGAATATTTAGGCTTAGTGAACAACATGACATGATTGTTCAAGTCAGTTTCATGTAATATCCCAGGGAGTATTTCAGAAAAATATCAGCAGAGGTCCTTTCCCTTGAACAATGTCCAATTTATATCTGACAATCATGCGATGTCGGCTGGAGTACACTGCAATTTATCGCCATGATCTAACAAACAACATCGGACCAACTTATTGCAGATGGCAGAACAGTGAGAATTCCCTGAAACTTGCTGCCATATGCAGTAGGTTTCATCTTGTCTATACAGAACATGTTGGCTGCAATTAATTGCATTCTGACATGAAGCTAACTATATAGTTCTCAGGACTTCCCACTTCTTTGCATTATCATCTTCCTCTGTTATTACACACCAGCAAATCCTGGATACACAACCACTTTAGCCAGGTGAGAGCCAATAGAAATCAAGCCGATTGGTGGGCGCTACATCAAATGCATCGCTCATTAGCCAACACCATGAATACAGACACCAATTAGTCCACTGCAAGACTATGAATGCAGCCACCAACTATATGACCCAGGATGAACATTTCAACATCATCCATATAACTGGAAGCTGGAAGAATAAGAAGCCGCATGCAGTTGGTTGTAAGTTTATCCTGATCAACGTAATTGGAAATAAATTAACTGTATAATGTACAGCGGGTGTATGTAGAGAGCTCCCTGACCAATGTATCGCTGCCCAGAACACTTAACTACCATGGTTAACCAAGGCATTTGTCTGCACGGTCCACGAAATAGAACATTATAATGTTGTCAGCTCTGGGATTTTCACTAACAAATTCCCTGATAACAATTCCCAGGAGTGGAAGAAACAGGCTTCAATCACATTAGTAGAGGCTACGCCAGCTTATATGGTTGAGGTAATAGCCGAATCTCATTGTTCGAAGCAGCAACTATTTTCTTGTAGGTTATGCACATGTCGGCTGCTATGGCAAAGCAACGAGATTCGAAACAGCTGGAACAGTCCGACATATGGCTTGTCTTGAATATGGCCCAAATGGCCAAAGGAGAGGCTTCGCACCCCACAATCGAGGAAATGCATTACCTGATCAACAATCGGTCTGCCAAGATCCAAGAAGGGAAGAAGCGGGGTGTCGAGTTTTCTGGGCATAAGATGGTGAAGGCTGTGATAGAAAGACACCCGGCTATGCTATGTCAAAACCACACGACCGGATGCCTTTCTTGCCAAAATCGCACTGCAAAGAATCTGCAGACATGCTGGAGACACAAAGTAACAGGTGCACCTCCACCCTACCAACACAGACAGCTGACTCCAAAGCTGACACCATGTCTCCTTGGAACACCACCTGCCCCAACCTGTAACAATTCCGGAGTTCAATGTTCCCAAATGGTCAATTTGGCAGCTGGATATGCGTATTCAAATACATATCTTCATTGTGCTGAATTTCTGACTCTCGATGCATCTGCCCAGGATAGCCAGCACGATACAGATTTTGATCCAGCTATGCTTACCGATGCAGGAACATCCACTGGTTAGTACACTATCCGCTGTGTAGTAATGCAGCTAACGTTCATTTTGCATGCAAGAGTAGCCTATTGAGCAAACCTGCACGTGATGACGAGCATTGATTGAAAGGCACACGATTCTGGAGGTTGTTAGTATCTCCAATTAGCAGACACTGTAAAGTATATTTCAAAGAATTTATTGATCTGTATTAATAAAGAACAATGTCGTGATCAAGAAGAAAGTAAATAAAAACGCTAGACAGGCTGCCAAAACAATGTGAATGATGGACTATGCCAAATCAAATGTTTGCATATTGTGAATACACCTGTGGCAAAATAAGCGTCAAAGGAGGATCAACAATTTTTGTTCATGTAAGTCTGGTGATTAGATATTGATCTGGTCATGGTTATATGTAATCGACATATTGGCCGCTTGAATTGGCAAAATTTATAGTGATACGGTCCCTACCTCATCTTGCCAATGAGCATTAAAGGAGTGTCAACACTTTTTGGTCATGCGTCCTAGGTAATCACACCTCCAATAGATTGCAGACAGTTATAAACAGATTATTGGCTGCCTTTATTGGCAAAACAGATTGCGATACTCTGCCTGCCCCATTATGCAAATAAACCTCAATGCAGTGTCAATGATTGATGTTCATGTACCTTGGGTAAACTGGGCGGCGACAGGTTGCAAGTAGTCATAAACGAACTGTTGGCTGCCTTTATATGCACAAGAGAAAATGAAACGCTCTCTGCAAAATCTTGAAAATGAGCGTCAATGGAGTGTCCACGACTTTGGCCTTCCATTATGGTTAATCACAGCACGATGTGGCTCTTATGGTCTATATACATCATTTTGACTGTTTTTGTATGCTAAAAGGCTTAAGAATACTTAGTGGTTGCTCTGTATATGAAGTAAGTTGTTACTGTCCTGGAGGATATGGCAGGAATATCCCGTATATATCTGCCGATAAAGGCTGCCATATCCTTGTTTATGAATACGTATCATCAAGCGCCACTTATATTACCGAAGATGCAAGCCGAACAATCATTTCTGTTCCGTTGATGCTCATTCTCAAGGTGAGGTGGGGAGCATTTGGCTTGCAGTTCTTGCAATAGAGGCAGCCGATACATTGTTTATGACTGTTTCAAACCTGTCGAGCACCAGCATACCGAAGATACACCACAACAATCATTGACGCTCTGTTCACGCTCGTTTGCAGGATGTGGCAGTGGACGTGTTCCTGTTTGGTTTCATCATCAAGGCTGCCAATACCTCGACAATAAACCCTGACGTGCAAATGTTAATGTTTTACAATAAATTGTGGCATATCTGAATATGACCACAAATGTTAAACCCGCAACGCAGACCCGGAGGATGCAACTGACGGGTCTAGCCAATACCGGCAGCACCCATAGGTTGATGGGTACATGTCCCAGATTGGCACACAGAATGTCAGTGGGTCAGGTTATTGGATGGGTCAGATACCGAACCGATCAGTTTTTGATGTCCAAATCCGGACCACTAGCAGATTCCCTGGACCCGTTGGTAATTCTAACTTTACTGCAACCTTCTCGTGGTGCTTTCTCATTTTAACACCCTTCCACATTCAACGTGTCATCTTCTTTTCAACCTTTCTGCAGTCCAAGTGAAGTTTACCTCAACTATGGGCTACAATGGCCAGGATGAGAATTCCCCCAAGGCAGTTATTGTGGCCTCAATGGTTCACCCCTTAACAGTATTAAAAACATATTCTGTCTTCATCATTGCCAACTAGAGTGGTTACAGCAGTGTGTTGAAATCCACTGGTCAGTGGGCTAATATCTTTCACCTCTTCTCTTCCAGAACCTCCTGGTTGTGCCTCTTGGTGAGCCCCCTTCAGCTTTGCAATTTACAGAGTAAAATGTGCAATAGAATACAGTAAACCAAATGTTGCAGGGATTGTAGACATTCCACCAAAACCAGTAATCTTGCATAATGAATATATTACAGATAATGACAGTAATGAATACTCAGATTTGGGTGGTGCTGAATGCAAAGCCTCAATTGTTCTGAACCAAACTGAATTCTTCTTAACTCAATTTGCCTAAAGAATATGTAAGCCAAATCAGCTTGCTTCAACAAGTGAAAGAAAGTATGCATGGCTAAGTTTCCAAAGAAAATGCATTGTGGCATTATATAGTGACAGAATTGTATGATATAGCATTGAGATTAATTCCTGGATGGGGATATGTTCATTGTAGGGAGTTTGTCATTAATCAATTCCTAACTGCATTTGGGAATGTTGGATAATGCAGACTGAAGTCAGTGACAGTGAGTTGAAGTGTTTGAATAGATAGGTGAGGGTAAGGATCGGGAGGTAGGGAATAACCAAACGTGAGGCAACATGTGAGTGGTTACACATTAGAAAGAGTATGATGTACACAGGTGAGAAGTAACTTCTCATCGTTGCAAAAGACATCTTCCAAGGTAGGTACACACTCGGTGCCATACGCAATTTATGGCACTATATTTCCCATCCGTCCCTCGGCCTTATACTCCCATATGAGATGCTGGACAGAGCAATATAATTATAACCCAATATATCAAAGCCTAAAAGAGCTAAGTACAATTGACTTGAAAATCATAATAGAGAAAGAATTGGATAGAGAGAATATGGGATTATATAAATGCAGGCAGATGCCAAAGTGACTGATATTTAATCCAATTACATATAAACATTTTATTTTCTCAACCCTCAATATGCAACTGGCACAAAATTTGAAACTATATTTGTTAGAAATGAGAGTAGTTGCTCGGAAGGAGAATGCAGAGCACATAATCAGAATCGGTAAAGCAATCTCCATATACCATTTTATACCAAGATATACACACCTGCTGATTATGAGATATATACTTTGGAGAGTTCTGTGAAGAATTAATGAGCAGTGGGTGAGCAGGATGGTGGGCAACAGAATGTAGGTAGTATTATAGAAAGTTCTATTGCAAAGAATAAAAAGAATTGTGTTTCACATATACAAATTCATTCTGATACTGGAGTGTGGGATATTTAACATCAAGATAAATTTCACAAATAATAGCCAACGGGCCTGTCTAGTGATATATTCTCGGAACAACAGAAGAAGCTTATTGCTGACCAACATCAGCAAAATGTAATTTAGTCACTGGTAGCCTCCAGGAGTCTCTGGGAGAATGTGAAGTAGGAACATAGAAGTATCAATTTCTGGAGAAAATATGACCACAGATGGGAATTCTGGCCAGCATTGGGAGTAACTGGAATCTGCTGTGACTGGCATAGGAGTACCATGGGAGGGATTGTGATAAGCTTGGGAACACATTGGAGTGCCAGAGAGAACATTGAGTACACCTGGGAGTGTTTGGAACGAACCTGAGAATCACAATCAAACTCTGAGAGAAGTCTGAGTTCTGATGGATATTGATATAAAGGACTACAGATGTTATCTAAGACATTCTGGAGGTACCCTAGCAATTGATTTCCCTCGATGACTACTATGATACCTGAATTATGGTTTGTTATCACTTCTGAATCATACTTGCTATCATCATAATCCAGAGTGTATGTTATGCCTCAGCATATTATTGAACCAAAGAAAATGGAAAGTGATTTAAACATCAATAGAGGTATACCAAAACATTAACCTGACCAAGCAATTGAATGATATGAAACAAACCAGGGGTAACTGTTAGCCAAATCTTCACCAATCTCATCAGCGCTCATGAAAGTAAAAACACACAATTCATCTACAGCAGAAAGATGCTGGAGGCACGTTTTGTATCAGTTGATAATTCACACACAGGAAGCAGATGAAGTTGAATTCCAATGTCATTTGGCTCGAGTTGTGATATCTATCTACTGTGCAATGAGATGGTAGCCTACTATAAATGGTCATAGGAGTTTGAAAGGAAACTTGATGAATTTGGATGAAAACGGAGAGCAAATACCAACAGAGATGGTGTACCAGTTGGGAGCTCAGTGAGATATAGTGTTACACAGAAGGTGTTGGAGAAGCACAGAATGAACAAAATGGGCATCACTTCTACACTAGGGTGTGCCAATGTGGATTGAGCATTGCCCATACTAGCAGAGAAGGGCCGATATGGGGGGTAAGAGGTGAAGAATGAAACAGAGGTATGCCATTCCTGGCAGAGGAGCAGTGATGGAATATCGAGAGTGTTATCTCATTGGAGGAGTGCTGAAGAAAGGGGGGTTAAGCAGTGCGGAATCCAATACCAGAGTGACAGTCCAGTGCGAGGTGGACAGGTGGAAATTGATTCGCCTCCATCCCAAGCGGAGGAGCAGAGAATGAAATGAAGGAGTGCCAATTCAGACAGATGGGATTAAGAAGTACCTATCCCAGCAAAACAGTGCTGAAGAGGAGGAATTGATGAAGTAACAGAATAGAAATGAATAAATCTAGGCTGAGGAGCACCGACAGGAATTGTGGAATGCCAATGCTTGCTAAGTACCCCTGTTGATGGTGAATCCTACAGTCCACTGATGTGTGTTATGCTGAGTGGAGAGCCTTCTGAAGTACAATTTAACACAGGGGATGTGTAAAATGTACCTCAATATTCATTTTGAGAAAATCTAACTGTGGCCTTCTTTCTACTGGCATATACAGAAAGCGGACAATGAATAGATGCAGCTGCATGCACTGCAGTGTGGGAGCAAGACATCGGAAATACTGAGATGTAGTAGGCTGGCATCCCAAGTATTGGTGATGGAGAAGAATTGATGGTAAATTATATCAAGCACTTCCATTTGGGTGAACCATAAATCCTGTTCATCCGCCACCTTTGAGAGATAATCATCGTCAAATATGAGTTCCTCAACCAGGAGCTCAGGCTCAGTATCAGAGCTCGAATCCAAATGGTAACTACCGATGACATTTCATTGTGCACCATCTGCAATCAATCCTTGAATGGTACTTATCATCAGATTCAACTATGTATATTTCGGACACTCATCAATAACATAAATCTTATAGAGAAGTATTCAATTCAGTCCAAGACATCCAGCTAGTCATGTTTGCACATAAGTTTTCAGAGATGAACCACTGGGCAATTAACAAACCAATTGTACATTTTCAGATGCCTTGCTAATACCCACTAGTAATCCTGAGTATTTCTGGGTAGTTTCCAAGCTTTTTCAACCATTGAATATGTGTCATCAGATAGTATTGGCCCAGAAGTCTTCGTGAGTATGATTCCCTCTCTGATTTGTTTCGTTATCTCAATAGTTGTGTTTTCATGATGTGGAACGTTTTGATCTCCACTAGCCTTGGATTGTGGACATGCAGGTTTACAATGGACTTCAGTAGTGGCAGTGTCTGGGTGACTGAAACATGGCCAGACTTCAACGATTTGTTGAGGAGGGTGGAGTTTTGTTGTCTGAGCATTGGTTGTGCCATTGCCCCAGCTAGATATCGGGAAATTGGAAGCAAAGAGTGTGCAATCACAGTATTGGCATGGCTCAATTTCTGTGGAACTGGAACCCTTGTAGTTTATAATGACTTCACTTGTTGCACCTAGTATAAAAGTAGGACCTCCTCACGGTGATTCCAACGGTTTTCTTCAATGTCAGATAACAGTGTGGACTCTATTGTGGCCTGATGTTTGACATCACTTATCCCCTGATTGGTGTCATAACCCTGCTTCATTAATCAAATCGGGGACAGAAGTCATCAGCAATGCAATATACACATGCAGATAATTGAAATGCAAACATTTGATAGTCAATCAACATTCACTTCATTCACGCATGCGATGGCTCTCTGAAGGTGTACTTCTCTATTCTTCTGGGAATAGTGATTCGTCACCCTATTTGGCATAGGTTTTATAAGCTGTAATAAAGATAGAAAATTGGGGAATGTTGGATGGCATGTAGAAGCAGTAAATATAAGATTAACTGCAGTAGAATAACGGGAAAACTAGTTGAAGAAGTTCCACAGAGTCATGGAGGGAGAAATTCGACGTGCTGCTTCATTTGTTCTGAAGGGATATCTTCAATAGTTTATATTGTTAGTGAGGTGGGCAGTTCAATATTGAGATTCAGGATGTTGTAAGGTGTACCAGAATAGATGGATACCTTGTCAGGTGCTGCAGAATAGATGGATTCCATATACCAAATGTTAACAACTTCTATTAGTAACGCACTATATGCATGGAAGTATTGAAGAATAGCTAACACCAACACACATAGAACAAAACCAGACCCACCAGAATAAAACTCATGACATTAACTATCCCTTCATACTTGCCACATGGGGCACTGAGAACCTTAATAAAGCTCATTCCCCTGGATACGACTTGTGTAAATATGGTGATTGTATGTCAAAGTTCAAATAGTTAAGCTGACTGCTAGGCATAGACTCAGTGCAGCATTGAGAAGCAGCAGAACTAAATGCATTTGGGACCTTGAGAGTGACAGCTGAGTTACAAGTCATGATATTGAGTTTGTTATGGATTGAGGAGATAAACGACTCACCAGATGTGGTGTGTCTGCTTGAAGGACACCACCAGAAACAAAATTTTCCGCCCAGCCAGAATGGCTCCGTCAGAGTGGACGTGGCCCATCGAGCTGACAGAAACACCAAGGTGACAGCAAACCCGATACCGAGCGTGAATACCATGTGTCACGTTCCAAATTGCCCTCCAATTGCGGTTTCCCTATTTCTTCTTGCTCTGTTGGTCTCATATTTTAAATGAAATCTCTGGCATTGTGGCCAACTGTAACAATGTGTCAGAATGAGTTCATTGGGTATGCACTTGCGTTGGAATTGCAATGGAATAGGGGACGCTGCAAAAACCTCTCCTACCATACCTTCTACCTCCGCGCAACATGCAATCCTCTCGTTACCAATTATACCCATCATACCAAGTCACCAGATCTGTGTGGCAATTGACAATCCATCTCTCATTGCGTCAGTCTCCAGTCATACCACCAGTACCTATCTCTGGAATTACGAGTGTGCAGCTGACAATCTGTCTGACAGTGAAACCTTGCAAAGCAACGGCTGCCGAAGGTTATCTGACTGGTACACATTTGAGACGCAATCCAAGATACCCTAGTTGTCTGTTATTGTGCTGAGTGCCTGGGCTAACCAATGGTCAAGGAATCCTCCGACCTCCTTCAGGAGCTTGATTCTAAATTGTTGTTGCAGTTGCCATTAGAGAAGACAATTCAGCGCACCATAACACATCCCTGGGCATTACTTCAGCAACACTCAGTCATTCCCTTGGTCCCCTCCTCACCGGCTCTGGCTTCCTGTGCATCAAGCAATCTGAGATATGGATTCACCTTTCAAACCCTTAACTTGAACCTTAATATCATGGTCAATACAGGGCTCCTTTGCATGCAGTTGTTTATCTGAAATGTACATCCTATACGATACTTATGCGTGGGTAACTCCCACCTGCCATTGTATCATGCGATGCGGTGTGTTGTGTCTTGCGTAGTACTGAGTAACACTCTGAAGTTATTGATCTTAGCATCAAGATGCTTTCCATTGCGGCAGTTTTGGATTCCCATGAATTCAGCCCTTGTATATGACTCGCAGCCTGGGAGGGCAGCCACACCAGCACCGGAAGGGAGGACTTCGCAGGGGACAGCGCTGGGTCCCTGATGCAGAGGAAGAGCTGGGTGATTGAGCTGTGTGATTTCGAAGCAGAGAATGCGACTCTGATAGGTCATTACTCGCAGCAGGTAGTGGAGATTGTGATAGGAGGTGTTCCAACCATCCTTGACGTTTAATTAATGTCCATGTGCATGTATCTTGAGAGAATTCTGTTGGAAGGCTCCAGATCGACGAAACTGTGGGACCAAATTGGATATAAAGTGGATCTTCCCAAAATTTTAGTCTGCATCAAACGTCGTAGAAACTTATATCCTGGGGTTGACATATTCCCAGCAGGTGTTATTTTCATGCCGTACCTAGGACTGCCTCCAAGTTTCAGCATTTGTTTCCTCATCTACCGTGAGCCTCTTCATGAGTTCTGTTTTCAGGGCATTGGCTTTTGCCTTCACCCCTGTCCCTGCTCACCCATGTAGGAAAACATCTTTGAAGGTGTGCAGATGACACAAGCCATCCTCCATGTAGCTCAATGTTGCATCATTGTGAGCTGAATACATAACATCCATGTAGAATTCTAACAATGTCCGAGTGCACTCAATAGCACAATTGAATAAGTAACACTGTCTGGGACTTCTGTCCTGTAGAGACTGGTTTACAAGTCCATGCAGGTACTGGCATACCAACTGCATCTCCTTCCCATTTCTTTGAGATACTTTGTCATCTGACTAATTGTTTGCTCGGAGGTTGTGGTAAGCAGACATGGATGGTCGGGTTACATTGTACTTGTCGAGCCATTTGTACCTCATTCTGAAGTGGAGAATCAACTTCTGCAGGTGGTCAAGTGGGCCAATATGCATTGAATGGAGGAGGTCGTGCAGTGGGAGATCACTCACGATACTGGGAATATGTTGAAACAAGTTGAATCGTCCGGGAACATGGCGCTACCACAGTGCAGCATCATATGTCTTGGCGGTGGCATTGCTGAGTATTCTATATGGGTTGTAATCCTGCTGGGGGTGTTGCTTGTCAGGAGCGACATAATCTCCAACTTCGCTCTTTGAACACTCGCACAGAAAACTGACATGCTCCATTGTTGCTCATTTCCAGGATGGGGCAGCCAGTGTGTTGCTTTCTTATATACCTTTTAAGACGACCAATACTTTCACGTTGGAAGGATGTGACAATGCAGCGCTTTAATTGCCATATGTGTACGACCGAAAATCATTGACACACTGTTGACTCTCACCCTAAACACATCCTAACTGTCATTGTATGGTCAATAATTGTATACAAATACTCATATAGTCATGATTGACAACCAATAAATCGTGCGTATCAATACTCATTTGCATGTAAAACTTTCATGGCCTTTCAATTTCTGATCTGCCACTATGCGCATATTCTGAGCAATGGAGGACATAGTGCTGTCACATTCCAGCTCTTTCGGCTGGCACATTATAGCGTATTGATCTATCCATTAAATTTTAATCCATATAGCCTGAGTTTTTTGCATTTCCTTATCCAGCTCCTTCTCCTCCACTTCCATGACCTACTATAAGCAAATTTCCAAGTCAGAACATGATGCACCAGGTTTGAGAGTAGAGATATATACTTGGAAGCATGTATGAATGCAGCATAACGATTGTCATTCATACTGGGGCATATTACGTATTGACCACTCCTTCTATAACATGTATGACATCACTGACTTGAATGTAGTTAGTAAGATTCATGTGTAATTAAGTTTTTGTGTTCTCACATAACTGTACCAGGCATGACAATATAATGTTGATTGGTTGTTGATCAAGTCAATGTGGAGTTGAGAAATTTCCTGTAGCCCATACAATCTTTGCACATGCACAGACGTGTTATCATGTGTCACAATTTGGTCACTGAAATCAATAAAAAGCTGCCACATAACAAAATACGTACATAAACTGCTTGTCACGGATATGCATCTGTAAAAAAACTATCCTTCTGTGTATAATCGCTCAGTCTGAGCAGAATGGCAACATCCAGGCAGAACAGCTCAATCCAGGCTGAATGGCTGCATCAGAGTGGATGTGCTCCACCAGCGCTGTCAGTGACACCATTGTTGCAGGTTACTCTACAACTGGCATCAATACCACTCATTGTGTAGTATATTACCATCCAATTCGAGTTTCACTGTTGCTTCTCCCTCTGTCAGTTACCTATTTGAAACAAACAATCTGGTGTCGTGGTGAACTGTAACCATATTTCTGAATTGTTTTATTGGGTATGCACATGCAATGGGATTGCAATGTATTGGATGACGCTGCAAAAATCTCTTCTCGTGTTCCTTGTAACTCTACGCAACATGCAATTCACTTCCGACTAATTATACACATTATTTCAAGTTAGCAGATCGATGTGGATAATGATAATCCATCGCTCATTCCGTCTGGCTCCTGCCATACCACTAGTCGCTATCTCTGGTATTGTGTGTTCCCAGCTGACAATGTTTTCCATGCTGACAACTTGCAATACAACGGCTGCCAGTGCAGTGCTCGATTGTACCAATTTCGAGACTGTATCCAAGTTCCCAGGGTTATGAGGTATTGTGGTGAGTGCCAGGGCTAACCAGTACTCAAGGAGAGTTACATAGTTGATCAGAATCTTTATTTTGAATAATCATTGCAGTTGCCACTGGAGACACCAATTCAGTGTGCTATAATACCTCCCTAGGGATTGATTTACCCACACACTGTTGTTCTGTTGGTCCCCTCCGCACCAGCTCTTGCTTCCTATCCATTGACACACATGAGATATGTGTTCACCTTTTAAACCCTCACCTTGAACCTCAATACCATGGTAAATGCAGAGCTCCATTGCATGCTGTTTTTCATGAGACAAATACATCATGTTACAACTCTGATGCTTGAGAATATCCCTCGCGCCATTATATAATACCATGCTGAGCATTGCCTGCTGGGTATTGCAGAGTAATGCTCTGAAGGCTTTGAGCATAGTGTAAAGATATTTCCATCACGGCAGTACTGGGGTACCATGGATTCGGGGTTCACAATTGGCTGGGGGATCAGGGGGGCTGCCAGCTCAGCACTGGAAGGGAGGACTTTGCATGCGGCAGCGATGTTCGCACAATGCTGAGTGAGGGATAGGAGATTGAGCTCCTGGAGTTCAACCCAGATAATACGATGCTGAAAGGTGATTACTTGCGGCACATAGTTGAGATTGAGATTCAAGGTGTTTCAACTGTCCTTGAGGTTCTCTTTATGTACTTGGTAATATCTGTCCGCACAATACTGTTGCAATGCTCCGTATCATTGATTCTGTTTGACCCAATGAAAAATCAAGTGGATCGTTGGAATGTTGAAGGCAGCATCCAACTCGTTCGAAACATCTATCTCGTGGCTGATATAATCCCGCCTGGGGTTCCTTTAGTGCCACTTCTTGGATGGAGTCCAAGTCTAAGCAATTGTTTCCTCGTGTACCTTTCGCTTCTTCACGAGTTTCATCCTAAGGGCATTGGCCTTGGTCTTGGCATTTCGGCCGGCTTACCCAAGTAACAAAACATATTTGAAGGTGTGACACAATACATGGCATCCTCCATGTAGCTCAATGTTGCATCATTGTGAGATTTATATTGAGTATACATAGAGAAGTCTAACAATGTACATGTGTACTCCATTTGCGTATTTGAATATGGAATGCTGGGTGGGGCTTCCACCTCTCGGAGACTGGGGTTCAACTCCAAGCAGGTACCGGCTCCGTTCGTGTATCACCTTCACATTTCATTCAGATACATTCTCATAGGATGTATTTTTTGGTGTGAGGTTATGGTAAGCAGGTCCAGAGTACCAGATTGCATTCTAGATGTCGAGGCGTTTGTGAGTCTTCATGAAGTTGAAAATCCACCTCTGAAGGCGGTCAAGCATGCCAATGTGGATTGTATGGAGGAGGTCCGGCTTCGGGAGGTTGCTCATGATACATGGTATATGTCGAACACATTGGATCCTTGATGAACATTGTGTGACAAGAGGTTGGCATCGGCTTCCTTGGTGTTGGCATTACTGAGTATTCTATATAGATTGTGATTCTGCGAGGGGTGTTGCTTGTCTGGAGGGACATCATCTCCAAATATATTCTGCGGGCAATCATACACAAAACAGACCTGCCACTTCAGATGATGTTGGTCGCTATACTTTGGGTAATCAGCACACAATGCTGCTATAACCGGTTTGCAATGCCTGAAGTTGCCATCTGCCCAGAGAATATTATAATGTCTGCTCTTGGTACTGGGATTAAATTTAAAGATGAGACACTGGAGTACCTGCTGGAGTACGTCGTTCAGCACCTCTGAGTTTGGGTGCCGCTGTTCATCTAGCTGCATCTGCAAAATTCTGCGGTTCTTGATTGGATTTGGCAGGGAAGTGACCATAATGACTCTGTGGTTATGGCATCTGGCCAATCTTCAAAGATAGATTGCCAAATACAATAGATTCAAGCAACTCTGTATTCTCACCAGTAATATTGGAGAGCTGTGTTCTGTAAGATGTGAAGATCAAGGGAACCACTGTATCCCTCACTCTTATCATTGACTTAATGTCGATTTGCATGTTATTATCCTCAAGTATCTCTCCTAACCTGTATCTCCCACCACCATTCAGTGGTGTGAATTTCAGTGTAAAGGCGTTTCAGAGGCGTATTGCTGTTACAGTAATGCTGAGATGCGTAAATGACATGCTCGGCATAGCCTGGCAGCTGATCAACCATCTCATGGTTTTGATGATGTCTCAACTCCAGTACTTGATAGGGAGTTGGTGATTGCTAATCTATCTCATATTCTCGACAGTGTGTCGTTCCCATTCCCCGAAACTGTGATCATCTGGTGTGCTAGTGTAATGGCATGGATGTACGCGACGTGTCCAGGGCCGGGTAACACCCGTTGTATATAGTCGACTTGTCACGAGTCTTAGATCAGTATCTAGAATCTTACCACTCAATTCTACATATACTCTCACTCAGATCCACGTGTGCAACCGTGATCTTACAATTACTATCCAGGCCCTTACGCAGCCGGACGCTGGCGTACACGCCCTTACGCTATTCTCGATCTACAGTTACTAGATACGTTTCGCTCAAGGGATCTCGAGATTTGACACCTTTTTGACGCGTCGCGACATGCTCACAACTCCACTCTAAGAAACACTACTACCCCAATGGCTTCCAAACGAACGAATGGACTTCCATTGCGCACTGCTAACGACCGCGGGAGTGCAGAAACAATTCGGGCAGCGATTGGCCGCGGTACTCCAAGTCTAGCCAGCCGAATCAGCACTCCTATCCAACGCGCCAGCCCACGTGTGTTCCCGGAGGCCGAAATTGACGACGATGAAGAAGAAGACGGCAATACCGACGATGATGATGAGGATGAAGAGGACCAGCCCGAAGACAATCACAGCAAAGCGCAAGCTCACAGTACTGACCGCGGCGATACCGTACGATCAGCGGTCACTATGGCGGATATGTGAGATTTGCTCGAGCAGCAGCGAAAGCTCGTCGAATTACTCTTCCAGCATGCTGAAATGAAGCCGAAAGATCCTGAGTCACCGAACCCCAAAGACAAATTCAAGGTCACCCACCCTAAACGCTACTGATGAGGTGCGCGGGAATTGGAGACATTCCTCGGCTCCCTCCGGTCGAACTTTCGAACTCACAATCACCTATTCCCGGGCGGCGAGACAGACAAAGTCCAGTACGCACTAGACCACCTCGGCAGCTGGGTCAACCATCCAGATCACACACTGCAGAAGACGAACATGACCAACCCGGTAACCTGGGGTCATGATCTACTCGCCAACGACCACCCGTGCCTACACGATCTGGACCTCTTCATTCCTGAAATATGGAAGCAGTACGGAGATAAGGAACGGAGGCAGAATTCATCAACGCGGGCTTACCACGAAATGATGCAGGGTTATCACAACCCGGACGAGAATGTATGCGCATACGCCAATCTACTTCGACGAAACTGGAGGGAATCTGGTTGGGATGAGGAACACCATAAGATCATGCTCTATGATATGATCTGGGCGGGGCTGAAACCCTATTTGTGGCCGAAGTTAAGGCCCTTTACCAAGACTAACGGTAGATTCGACTTCATCGACGAACTTTTCGACCGAGCGGCAGACGTCGAGACACCAAGGAAATCCGATAAGCAGCAACAGTCAACCGAGATTGGAGGCGGCAACCAGAAGGGGAAGAAGAGACCTCACCAACCATCAGTATCAACACCTTCCGGAGGAAGACCGGGCTCAGGATCAGGCTCAGGATTGGGATCCGTATCGGGCTCAGGGTTAAGCACGGGAACAAGAGGAGGATCAGGATCTGGATCGGGATCCAAACGCCCACCAGCACCGTGGGTGAGCACGGAAGAGCGACAACGACAGCGGGAAGCAGGTCTATGCCTGCGGTGTGGAGCCAAAGGCCACCTCGTTTTCGAATGTACCAAATACTTGCTGGCCCGAAACCCCGAGCAGAATAAGCCCGAGAATCAAAACCAACCCACCTCTTCCGATGACCGTCAAATCAAGCGCCAGCGATCATTTGATCCCCAGCAGCAAAAAAACTAGTCTACCTCTCCCGGTACCTGGCTTGGCGAGAGAGGTTGGACGAGATGGAGCTGGGAATGCAGGCGGCAGGCACACGGGCCTTGATGGCAACGCTGGAGGTGATACAACCTCATCGAATCGCACTAAAACCTAGGGTTATTCTAGAGAGCCCGAGTGCTCACATGTTTAGTCAATATCTCTGCGGCACAGAGACTCCCGATTCAGCACACATAATCCACGAAGTTATGGTATGAGATCGACATGGAGAAATGCAGCGCGTACGAGCACTTATCGACTGCGGCGCAACGAGCATCTTTATGGCCCCAAGACTTCTTCGAAAACTTGGACTACCACACGAAGCTGCACATACAACCACCCTTGGCCTCAACGGACAGGTGATGGAGCACGCGAGAGACAGCCAGAAAACGATGATTTCGGCTCAATACTTTGACCATTTGGCACCGGTTGACGAACCGGAGGTGCTAGTCGTCCCAATAAAGGCATATGATTTGGTATTAGGACTACCATGGTTCCGAGCTCGGAACCCGGAGATAGACTGGTCACGGAACCGGCTTTGGTCGTTGCGGACCCCCTGAGGTTCGGGATCGCACGGCACTGAAGATACCCAACTCGGTCAACCCGAAGGGTGTGGTGTTAGCATCGAGACGCTTTAGGCCACAGCATTTGGCGATCTGCTTGCTAGTGAAGAGGTTGCCGGGGCTTTCGCTCTACGATCAGAGGATTGCATTAGATTGCTGGGCGCTATGGTAGAGTGGACTCATGAGAAAGGTGAATACCCTCGTAGGCTGGATGAGCGAGCAGGAGCAGCAGCAGTAGTTGCAGCAGAAGAGCGTCCACATGGGAACCTTGAATGACTGCTACTGGCTCGCCGAGACCCGAAGGGAGAGACTGGACGGCGGGGCTTGGCTCCA
>Ga0307514_10000372_pt1 | contig 102723 bp, 105 predicted proteins | sample 16_EM_MG_FD_203088 | JGI IMG/M metagenome (GOLD analysis project Ga0307514, IMG submission 203088) | Populus trichocarpa ectomycorrhiza microbial communities from riparian zone in the Pacific Northwest, United States - 16_EM | ecosystem: Host-associated > Plants > Roots > Unclassified... | reverse complement strand
GCATTGCAGGTGGAGCTTCAGTAGTGAGTGAAGACACATCAGGTACAATGACAGGTCGATGCTGTACCACTGTAGGTGGTGGTGGTGGTTGGGAGGAGGTGCGCTTTGGACCAGAGTGATTGTCCATCATGCGATGCTTGGCACTTTGATTTTTGACATTTTTTGGTGAGGATGGTGGAGATGAGAGTATGAGGGGTGGGGGTAGGTAGTTGACATTAAGGTTCCGAGGTCTGAGGGCTTCTCTGCTCATGGTTGTTGTGGTGTGGTAGATGGGAAGTGGGAAGGTGGTTGCTGCTTGGCTGAAGGATGGTACTCTCACAATCTCCAAAGTACTGCTATTTATATGCAACTCAGCACCACAGAACTTGTCACACTGCCACAAGAATTTGTAAATAGAAGCTTCTACTAGTTATCTTTTGATTCATAATATTCTAGGGGTGGTTTAAGTGGGTGCCTGTGTTGTTATAAGCGACAAGGTGCAGCGTATGTGAAAGTGGGCCCTTTCGTGGGCCCAATACCGGCGAAGGGATAACTTTGACTCTGACAATCTCCCTAGATCTGACAATCACCCTAACTCTGACAATCACCCTAACTCTGACAATCACCCTAACTCTGACAATCACTCTAACTCTGACAATCACTCTAACTCTGACATTCACCCTAACTCTGACATTCACCCTAACTCTGACAGTCACCCTAATTGACATCTACCCTACTCTGACACTGGAAGCAACCTCGCCTACACAGTAATTACTTCAACTCTGACACACATGACCCAACGTATACAGTATAATCTTGACTCTGACAATGAACTTCATTCTGACACGTTTACAGCATAACTTCGACTTTTACATGGACCATAACTCTGACACAGAAACCAACATTATTGGGTCTATTTTCAACTCTGACAAGATTCATTTCATGGGACGGGAGATAGAAATACACTCCCTAATAAACGGTGACAAGCCATGAATTCCTTGTACATCCAAAGCCGATATATCTAACTCGAACCTGCACAGCAACATGCAAAGTGCAGAATGGCAAATGGAACGAGATCTAGCAGCAACACCCGCTACAGTTCTAGTAAATCCGGAGGCAGCAGTGGCCGCACTGATCAAAATCCCAGTGGCAAATCCCTGGGCAGCAGCCGCCTCAATAATTGTCAAAATTCCGGCACCAGAAGCCGTGGAACTCACTCGAATAGAAATGGCTGACAATCGCACAGGTCCGAGGACGATAATTGTGGTAACGAGAGCTCGGAAGGCAAATAAATGAGTGATTGCGATGACAATGACAATGAACTGCGTTCCCCACATCAAAGAACCCACATATTGCGTAACTGTCATCATTCTTCCAGTTTGAACAACCAACAAGGAGTAATGACACATCTCACTTGACCTTTGTGCCTGACTAACAATTTCTTGGTGAGAACACCTAGTCCTTTCAGCAGCCAGCGCCAAGTGAGTTGGAGCAGATATGACCATCCCTGCTTTCGACTGACTATTTCTTGTTGCGATCACCTGGTTCGTCTAACAACCAGTGTTGGGCAAGTAGAAGCAGAAATGTCCACCCCAACATTGACTGACAATACCTAGGCACAATCGATTACTCTTTCCCCTGGCAACATGGGGGGGGGGGGTAATTACTACACCCACGTCCAACGTTAAACTCTCTAGCTGACAAGCCATAGTCATTGCAATCACCCCGTGACACTCCACCAGGGAACCAGGATCACTATGCTCAGCAGATAAGAGCAATATATCCTTATATGCTTTGACTTTGTGCAACCTCTCTGACTTACCCAGCTCCTAGATGCAATGCGAAATAGGCCCCCATCAATACTGGCCGCGGACAAAAGCATATGGTGGGTGATGTCTGGGTCGCAAATGATTAGTGGGTTATTGCCCGAGATCGGCTCTGGTGCTGAATTCTTTGCGTGGACTGCTACCCAGTCAATGTCGACAAACTGTCTGAGGAAACCTAAAAGGAAGCGCATACAATTCTGAGTACGACAATCAAGGAGTGTGACGTCTCAAAAGCAGCTATCCACACAGTAAGTATTCGCATGTTTCAAGCCCTGTTCAGTAGCACTAACAACGAGGCTTGAGGATCGACAATCAGCTGCCCGAGTGCGTTTCTCCGAACAGGCTCATGAAGTTGAGTCAGATCAATATTCCACTAGCTTTTCGACTCTTTCGAACAATAACTGCCAAAAGCTAGTAAGAAGGCTAACCTCTCCTTGCGCACACCAGTATTATCATTCAGACTGTGAGAGCGAAGTATGACTGTACACCATTGATTCTGTAAATGTGCTGACAATCGACTTAGATACCGAAAAAGATATTTCTGCATTATTCGTTATCGGGTGTGATGGCAATAACTTTCTTTGAGAATTTAAGGTGTAATGTCATGCAACGGCCATATACGTCTCACTTCACAGATGAGGTGACAGCAGAATGTTTGTTACTTGCTACAACAGCAGTAAAGCATTCCTTGGACAACTGGGCTGGTGGCAGTGTGACCCGCATGGTATTAGAAGCGGATACACACACTAGTATGCAGAACACTGTTTTGGACACACGTATCTCACATTATAGTAGGTACATATAGTGATCTATGCGGAAAATCGGACTGTATCCCAACAGAGATACAAGAATAGATCTTCGCTAGACATACGGACAAAATCGACACCATCGATGGTCTTGATCGGAAAGTACCTTCTGCCACATGGTGGGATGCGGAGATGGTAATTGACGATGAGGACATGTAGCTGCTTATGTATATAGTATATATTAGTTTGATGGTTGATTATTGGAATACAATTGATGGAAAACTGACTAATTTCATTCCATGGGTAAATGATTCTAAAATCACAATTAGAATGGCAATTAGTGAACCACATGTCCAGATTCTGATAATCGACTGTGAGTCGTGACAAAGATCACAGCAAGTATAAGTGTGGACTCTGACACCTGACTGTGGGCTCGAACAAGATCAAGGCGATTGTGTGAGAAGTCTCTGACAAGATCACGACGACTATAGGTGTAGACTTTAACAACTGACAGTGGGCTCTGACCAGACCAGGGCGATTGCATGAGAAGCCTCTGACAAGTTCACGGCAACTATACATGCAGACTCTGACAAATGACAGTGGGCCCTGACAAGACCAGGGCGATAGCAGGAGAAGCCTCTGACAACATCACGGCAACTATACATGCAGACTCTGACAGCTGACAATAGGCTCTGACCAGACCAGAGCGACAGCATGTGGAGCCTCTGACAAGATCATGGTGACTACTCTGACAATGGACCATGAGTTCCAACCAGACAGTGCGATTGCACATGCAGCCTCTGCTAAACGATCAATAGTGCAGATCTATCAAACTTGATTACACCATATTGTGCACGAACACTCTCACTATCACCCTGAGAGTACTTAGTTAGTACACCAAAGGGAATAGGTAAGGTAGAAATACTACTGTAAGCTTACCGTGTATTATGCATTCATTATCCGCATTTCATATAATGGCTCTGGGCCGAATTACATTATCCACTGTTAGGGCTGTTACAGGAGACTACCAGAGGTTATATAGCTTACAGTAAATCACACGTGGTGAAAGGATGTCTTCCCAATGGAAATTGTATCGATTGTATTGTAGTAAAATTTTGATTCTTTTCACTCACAATTCCTCCAACAATTGTCAACAGAATGGAAAGATAAATAGTATACACTCCAGGTATATAGGTATTCAGTTTCTTAATGGTTATATTCTGAGTTATTGCACTCAATCAGGCATAAGACTACAGATATCTATGGTATATATTCACTCTACAATCAAAAGTATCAAGATTCAACATTTTGAATAACTTGTTTATTTCTCAATATTCTTTATATGACATAATGATAAACAGCTTTACCCATATCAATATTTCTTATTTCAAGTTTTAAAGGATTCTATTAGGCTGAGTAAGCGCATTTATTAATTTTGTGATATACAAAAGTATATGTTACATTGTCCTTGCTATTATTGAAAAAAAAGTAATATTTTATGTATTTGTAATATTCTTTACAGACCAATGTAATATGATTAGCAAACAACTAACAGTTACAGATATTGAAAATATCAATATCTGTAATATTGCTTCTGAATATGTCTACACATTAAACTGTAATATTCAATCAATACCAGTTATCTAATCTGTACTATTTAATACCTGGTAAATATCATATGTATTCTACAATATAGTATTTTACCATCTATAACTCTGGTAGTTGATTTCCAGAATTCTATAATTTCATATTAATCTGTTTATTAGACAACCTAAACCTCTGTACATACTCTATTGTTTGACTAACTACTGTTATCAACAGTATTAATTACAGTTATTGACTATTTTCAAGTATACTTTACTTAGATATCAGTCTGGATGAATATTCCTCTACTGACCTGAGTTGATAAATAGTCTTTATTTGGCAATTACAAATTGCTGTATCCATATGGAGAGAATATTTCATTGCAGTATTTTAAGAAAATTTCTGCTTCAACAGTTTATCGCTTTCTTAAAATCCCTTGTATTTACTAAGTCTTTTAATCTTCTACAGATAACTCTTTGCTATAAATTTTTCATTTTCTACCTGAATTGTAGTTGCTTTAAATGTTCATTAGAGTACAAATGAAGCTATTTCCAGGGGCTCATTCTTGATATCTATATTCCTAATATGTGAACTGTCACTGCTGATTACATCATTGTTTAATTCCGCTTTGGGCCTAGATTTCACGCTAAAATTTGGTCGCCAACACAAATCATGTTAAATAAACCTCTCCGTTTCAGAGACGCTTAGGACCAGAACCTTAGGAAAGGCTGGTTTACGAGATCAATGCTCCATTGGAATGGGCCACTATTACTCCAATGTGAACTTGAGAGCGATGTCATTGTATTGTGCAATGCCCAAGATTGAAGTATACTGTAGATTAGCACGGTATAGGTGAACCACGAATCCCTCAGCCAGACTCCCGCATTCATTGACGGCAGAGCAATGCCCGCAAGCACTTAAGCAATTATATCCAGCCCACACAACAGTAATGACTAACCCCTCCTGCGCCCAAGGCGAAGCACCTCTGGGAAGACACAGCATAAAACAAAATGAATTGCTCTTCATTCAGTACAACATTTGGTAGACATAATGTCTCAGAATGTGATGACTCAAAACCAGGACTAAAGTGAATCACTGGCCAACAGTAACAACAGAGTGCAACTATGGCTAACTTGTTTGACACAACTATTTAGCTTTGTCGAGTGTATGGGCGGTTCATGGCAGCAATTTCGCGCGCTACGTGTATCCATTCGAGCTCGCGCCTAGATGTGCATCCGCTTCTCAGGGTAAGAGACTCCTCAAACTTTAGCAGCTCGTACATGAACCGAAGGTGAGGTTGTATGATGACATTGAGCCGACGAGCCCGGACGTAACAACTAGTATCAATTAGTTACCAAGTGAAGAGGATCAAACAATAACCATGCTTACTAGGCTCGTGGAAGGGAAAGCCTGAGTGATCGCATTACTTCGGCAATGCAGATAGTGGCCGATCTTGAAACACCAACTCTACAATGGACAAGAATTGGTTCATCAAGGCGATGCCCGTCATCTGGTTTATTAGTCGATGTCGTAGGGTTATCCAAGATGGAGGAACAGACCAATGAAATCCAAGCAATGCCGAAATTGATATTCCAGTGGATCGCATCCATTGTCTTGCAAGTCTCTCACCGTCATCACTTTGTCTTTGCCGAAGGCATTATTTTCTTCGTTCGACCAAGTGACTTCTTCCCCAATACTTAAAACACGCTTTATGCCCAGGGCTTGAAGTAGGCCGCAATTATTTGCATGCAAAAGGTTGCCAAGATACATATAAGATAGTATACGGCTGGGCAAGGAGCCATCCATTCGGTATAACCACTCTGGGGGTTCTATTTTTCGACGTAATACACTCTGATCTCTGTTTCGGGCGGCGGTATCTAACAACGTACTCTCCGCATAGCGAAGAAACGCAAGATCCTTATCATATGCAAAGAAATTGCGCTTCTTTTCCGTATGTAATTTGATCCATGCGTCGTGGGCTGGTAGTATCTCGGCAAACATAAGGTAGGCCAGAGCGAGTAAGGATGTCTCCGTATATCCATCAGTGCAATGAATCAATATCTTGCGTGGTTCACGTTGTGAAGGACGCATGCGGTGATCACCATCGGAATCATAAAATTTTCCGTCGAGGTACCCCCCATTAGCAACAGCATGAATCCATCGGCAGGTGTCAACAATCACATCAACGTCATGTCTAGACCAGTTCGCAGGAGAAATTGTACCCGATCCGGGAAATTCCAAGAACAGCTGTGCGGGAGAGTGATCTATTTCCTCGAGTAGCTCTCGTAGCGTCTCCGGCAGTGGCAATTGGGCTAGGTCGCATGCTTCAATGAGAACGCTCCAATCGGGATCCGTATTGTCAACGTTGTGCCTTATATCAGCAGTCGATCCCAGCCAGACATTCTTGGAAATTTCGGAAGCCTTTGACATGGAGCACATTTCCATTCGCTCCCAGTGACCTAATATAATTGATTAAATTAAGTCATTCCCATCAGAATGAGTTGAGCATACAGAATTCCACTACTTTCCCAGTCCAATTTCCCTTGGAGTCCACCGCGACTATCTCCGGAAACAGGTTTTCAAAGATAGAAAAGGCACCTAAGTCACAAAATCATCAGTTTTCAGACAAGTAGCGCAGATCTTTCGGGTAAATCAGATCTCACTCTCTACTACAAAAGTATTGTATTTTGGGAATCCACGGCCAGAATTGCTTTGACACTGCGCCCGATAGTGTAACTGTGCCGCGGATATTCGTTTGGCCACCCTCATTACCTCACTGGGATCCGTGTCATCGTCTCCATAGACCACAATGTCCGACAAACCTGTGAATTTGCCCACCTGAATATGAAAATTGCGAACACCAAAACCTTCGCGTGGGTCCACGCATAGGAACCCAGGTGTTTGCGGGTTCGGGGGAAGAATTTCCTCCGGTATTATGGCACCCTTTAGCCTTGATTTTGTAACATCTCGGCCAACCCTGACAATACAGATCCCACGGTAGCAAGTTGGTGTTCGCCTTGCTGACTTCTTTCGGGCGTAGAAGAAGGAAAGTTGTAGACCGTTGTCTGGGTGGAGACCATGCGCCCACGGAAAGAGTTGATCAATATCTGGCAATGGTTGACGCGAGGTGAAATTCAGGGCTGCAGCTAACCCTGGCGCGTCGATAGCATAGATAGGAGGAGAGTTACAAAGGCCCATATAATGCTCCGGCGGATGAAGGAGCGATTCCATGCGATTTTTAACATCCGTAACGGGGGAGCTATCTATTGGAGGAGATGCGGGGGGTGTAACGGGGCTTGTAAACTTCACTCCACCTGGATTGGGTGATTGCATATGTTTGATTGGAATCTGGATGGGTGCTGTCCGCTCGATGTCTGTCCCTGGACTTGGGAGTACTGGGGTTGACTTCAGTGTAGTCGCTGGTTGCGACCCGTGTGAGCCCAGGGAGGGTGGAGGCGTGGTAGTATTCCTAGGTAAAACAGCAGTCGCCATAGTTTATCAATGGGTACGCTTCCCGAATCGTAGACAATTTAGGTGTGAGGAGATGTGAGAAGCAAGTCGCTGAAGATTGATGTGAGGACTGCCTCGCTGCAGTTGACGATTGGTGTACAGCAGAACAAAGATCTCTCCAAATTGGGAATAATGGCGCTGGGTGAGGGAAATGGCGGTGATTTGAAGACCGGCTCCTCCCTAAGTCCCTCAGATATATCGAAAGGAATAAAGAATAAGAGAGCTGGGCGGAGGAAAGGATGACAGAGAGAAGAAAGATTATTATATGTTATCACCGGAGTTATCATGAACTGAAGACATTAGCTAGTGCGGATCGCAGAGAAGCTAGAGGTGGTGGAAGTCGTCAGCCAGCGATCGCTATAGTGTACAAGGAAGCGACCAGCTATACCATAATTAAGTACTTCTGTATCAAGGTGGAGCTTAAGGTGTATGTATGAACTTTAGAATTGTGAAGAACCTTTTGACAGTAATTACTTAAGTACCTACGTAAGTAAGTACTTCGTATATTAGCATCCGTTACCTACGTATAAGTAATTAAGTACACAGTAGTACCTCGCGCTTCTGCTGTTGTGCTGAGAGACAGCTCGTCAGTACTGATCTTGATAAGGGCTGCGGAATCTCGATTGTGGGATATATCACCTTGTTCAAGTACCTGTTATCTCTCGCGGTGTTCATCCTTCGCAATCACAAGACAACTGAAACTCCCAACTCTATCCCCGCAGCTACAACATACTGACCTTACAGGAGGTACGATAAAAGTGCTGCGCCCGATAAAATTAAAATCTGACTATCATAAGAGAAGCATCCAAAATGTCATACAGAATCATTTCCTATGGTTTAGGCAGATTTTCGTACTGTTGACCCTGGCTATACCAGACGCCCAAAATCCACCATTTTTCGTCCGGTACAGCGAGGGTCCAGTACAAATAGTATTACTAAGAAATCAGGAGGCTGTGGAAAAGGGAATACAGTAGAGCTAAGGGTCATTGTATATTCTACTATCTTCTATACACTCAAGTGTGCGACAGTCTATTACAGTCCTCTATGATTCTACCTCTTCCGAAATGCCAAAGAGACGGGCTTTAAGCAACACCGAAAAGTTTGCGATCTGCAAAAAGCGACTGGAACCCGCATATGCAAATGAAAAGCTGGCCGAGTTTGAAAAACGGTTTCCAGATGAGAATGGAAATCCAGTCGCCACATCCACCCTGTCAGACATCTTAGAAGCAAACCAAAAGTGAGATCAAGCCGCAGGGTGGAAGAAGAAAAATCACATTGAATAGTTTTCTGTTCTTGAGCAGCTTCTGGTTGAATGAGTAGACCTCGCAACTTTTGCAGCATATTCTGAAAATGCATTGTTTATGAGTAGCTGCCAAGAACTAGGTTCAGAAACTGAGTAGACTACTCGGTAATAAGGAGGACCACATAGACTTTCCATATCCCAATGGATTGATTCCGGGAATAAATAACAGCAATGTGTTGTGAACTAAAATCCTGCAGGGGTTAGGAGGTGATTTCAATAAGAAAGAGATACCGAGGATGCAACTGCACTGTAGAAATGAATTGGATGACTATGCGGTACATCAACAAAATGTAAACAATCTGAACCCCATAGGCAAACCACATAGGCTCCCAGTTGCTTCCTTGTGCTTCCTGGCCCCTGGAAAGCTCAGTAAAGTAATCTCAGATGCTTCAAGATTATTCTCAGGTGCACCTGAACACTCCAACAGCTGTTGAGATAGATTCTCAATACTATATAATTTGGTGAGTAAGATAGTTATATTTTGGAGTTGCTGGAATGTCTACAGTTTGATCTCCCTGAATACTGTAAACTTGGTAATGCATTCCCTCTAGAGTGGTCTGTAGAGTCCCATAAATACTTTCTCTGGTATATTTACCTTCTTTAAATATTGTATTTCAAATTACAATAAAAATGGTGGTAGTGGATTGTATACCAAAATACAACAGGCTTGTATAACCTTGTATTCCACTATATTACAACAATTTTTAGTATTAATAGTTTACCAGTTAAGTAGTCTTCAGTAGAATTTTAACTTGAACTATATATCCATTGGAGAGAAGAGAATAGACAGCATGCTAGGAGATTCGAATGAAATATGGTGCGAATATTGTATCTAGGCTACAATATGTAAGTATGAAATCTTTGCAGTACAGACATTTATCAACCATACCTACAATACTACACTGGCAGGACCTTGAAGAGTTAAGTTATAAATCTGCAGAATTACCATGGCAGGAAATATTGTGGTGAAATGGCAAAGTTAAAATACAGAAAGTTCATCATCAATAATCTGTTTTGCCTCTGGTATCATCCAAAGGAAATATGTCAGATGAAGGCAGTTATAGTACTATCTTATGGAGCTTTCAATGACAGTGCAAGTATATAAGTTGATATATAGGCAAAGGAAAATATACAGAATATGAGAATGTAGAAAGATTCTGTGAAATTGTGTGAAATGAAGAGCTGAGAAAGTAGTGTCTGGAACATATTATTCCTTAAGATGATTGTCCCACCTCAGAGTATATAAAGTATATAAGATTTCTGCTACCAAGTCCATCTGTGTTATAATTGTAACTATGTTCACTCCCCATTTTGATGTTAGTAGCATTGGTAACAGCCGGATTTCCCCATACAATACCTCATGACATACCTGTAGGGGACACCTTTATGCCTCTATCAGCAAGATGAATTTTGGCCTCTGGGAGTCAATGATAGATATCAGATTACAATCCCAGGGTACTCACATTCCAGAATCACCTGAACTGATTCAATACCCATCCGATGCACCTGGAAGTACTCAGTCCAAATGTGCACAGACATGGTAGCTCTGGTAACAATCAGGGGAGCATCTGGGATCGCTGGCGAGAAATCTGAAAGCTGCTGGGAGGGCTGGTAACATGCTGAGGAGTACGAACAACAAGCCTGGAGGTACCTGGAAGCATGGGTGGCATGTCTGGGAGCAACCAAGAAAAGAATAGAAGCAGTAACAACAAGTCTGAGAGAGCCGGTGACATGCCATGTAGCACCTAAAATCATGGGAGAGCAGTCTGAGAAATACAACATTGTCATTCTCATAGAAGAATATATGTACCTATATAGCTATAGAGCTACCAAATCTACCGATGTTATATCTGAAATTGCTACAGATGGTGATCGTGAGCGATTCGAGGTACACCTGACAATAATAATTAAGCGGACTTGGAGATGCACTTGGAGGCTGTAATTGAGTGATTTTTGAAAATCACTTGGAGGCCATGGTTATGAAAACTTAGAGGCTGTGATCATATGAGTTTGGAGATGCACTTGGTAGCCTGGATTATGTGAACATGGAGGCCATGATCGTGCAGGATCAGTGATGTACTTGGAGGTCCAGATAGTCTATTGGGCGCAGTTGAGAAAAGGATATTTTTGTTACGATACTGACATATTGGAAATGAAATTCAGGTGCTCAAACGTTTAGGCTAAAAAGCCAAGACAAGTCAAAAGTGAATGCTGATCAAATGTCTTCTGTTGCTTGGCCATACATGAGGCTGAGTACAGCAAGAAGAAAGGAAATCCTCCTACACCAAACAACCTAGATTTAAGTACAACTGGTTCATCATCCTGGAATCATTCTTCTTGTTCCAATATGCCATCAAAACTTTCCTTCAGCATCTCACACATCACAAAATATAGTTTCTATCAAATTACCATGCCGCATCGTCTGATATCACATCTCCTCAGACCACTCTCTTAACCTAATAAATAGTTCTACCACTACCACAGAGCAATCAAATACCTGTTCCGCATTTCCCCACATCTTTGCCTTTCTGTGCCACCGATTCCATTTTGCATTCCCAAAACAATTTTTCCATTTTCAGTCATAAAGTTGAACCCTAACAGATTGTGTAAGATTGGATCTACCATCTGAGGCCATGATGGAGTGAGTTTGGAGATGCACTTGCAGGAAATAATGGTGCAAGAATGGAAGAGTACTTGGAGGCAGGCGATGAGAGGCACTTTGGGAACCGGCACTCCATTCGTTAGTGACATACAGTGACTCAAAACTACACCAATAATGCGAGGCGACTTCGCGTTTGCTCTCTGATGGATAAGTTGCTGCTGGTCGTCAATCTTTCTAAGCACGTATACCAGCAACTAAAGCAATATTCTGGGGTTATTTTGCAATTGTGGGAATTGAGAAATGAATTACAATTTGAGGTGAATACTGCATATGGTGGATACGGTACTACAGGGTTGTAAGAAGGTTGACTCTATTAGCTAGCTAGCAATACAGTGGTTGATTGTGCCAGTACCGGATAACCTGGTCAGTTTGCGTCAACTGGGCCACCCGGAGCCGCATGTTTGATAAACATCTGAACCTCCCACAAAAACATCTGCTTCAAGAAAGCTTGTGCTATTCCCCAACATGATGCGCACGAAGATTGAAATACAGCGAAAACCCTGTCAATTCTTCTTCCTATATATTGTGGTTGAAAAATCCTTTTCTCACCACTACTGCCACTCGGCTTCGCAGTGGAATGAGCAATGGCGGGTATATGTAGATACCGGGATATTGGAGATGGACTGGGCAATGGCAGGTGCACAGAGATAAAGAGGTCACAGATATGAACTGAGGGATGGGAAGTATATTTCCGGGTGACCCCAGGGTCAATAGACTCCCATTCCATCTCGTCTTATATCATCCTATCATACATTGAAATACACAATCGATCTTCCAGATTATTTGATCCCACTCACTGCATTCCATATTTCGTGGGTCCACACAATTGCATGGATTTTCAAGGCCAGGTAGTATCATATCTTTTCACAGTCCGCCAATGCTCCTCGAGCCAGAACAGCTCTTTCTCGCAAATTTCTTTGGGATGCTGCAGGAGGTGCAGCAGAGCGTTAATGATGAGCTCTCTGCCATCTTGCTGTGCCATTTCACCACAGAGTCAACAGCAATGTGTAGTCCCAATATCATTGCTCAGCCCGACAATATCAATCTATAGACCAAGTGACTATTTTTTTGATACTAAAGTGGCAGTACATCTGTGAAGTGACCTTTTAGATTGGCCAATAGTTGCCAGTGTAGATCAGGATACCCAAGCCACTTTACGTTTCGCTGTTGGGTTTTGGCTGAAGTGCTTTGATATTAGACAATGGCTTCAACCTCATACTCCAGATCTGTGTTGGTCATCCTACATCTTGGTAGTGGTAGAGAATGCCGTGGGCTGTAATCCACACCATATTAATCCACATTGAAGACATTCGAACTATGGGGCATGTTCTACTGAACCAGTGTATTCATCCTGAAACCATTAGCAACAATGGCTTTCATAATGCAAAATGGCCAGCAAAATGGCTGGTGGAACTCTGTGCAATTGAGACTTGGCGACTGCAATTGGGTAAGACTGGCATAGCCAATCGGAAGCAGGCTGGTATTAAGACAAACTAATTCTCCTTCTCTGAAATCATGTGGATGACTTGACTTATCAGTTCCCAAAATCATCCTTGTTTGTGCGTCCTCCAACCGCTCTCTCAGCATGCTGGGATCTGATATTACCTGTTTAGTGACCATTGCTGCATCTAGGCTGACATTCTGATGCCAGTCGGTGCTCAGGATAAGTACCAGCAACTCAATTGCCAACCTCAACTCAAACACCATTTTCGGCTGAAACAGGGTATTGTTGAGTGACATGTAGTTTGCTACATTGTTGGCGAAGTCAGCCACTTGTATGAGGCAGTCTCACACCTTTCCACATTAAACCATGTACACCTCCAAATAGCATTTGATGACTGCAATCACATTCTCTGCTTGGCCATGTGTTTGTTGATTCTAGGTGGCACTGTGACCACGTTTGATTCCCAAGTAGGCTCTGCAGGAACTCCGGACATCAGATATAATGGGCATATCCCTCTTGAAGGTAATATTATCTGGAATTACTCTTATTCACACCAATATGTCAATTCCCTCTGGCAAATGCTAGATATAGTGGCAAATATCGCAAACTTGAATCTATCCCTATATGAATTCAGAAAGATGGGGTCAATTCAACTGTAATGCAATGGCAGCCACCATGTATTTAGCTCCTTATTGTCTGTCACAAAGCTGAGTTTCCTGAGCTCCAGAGATAGCTTTGCTCTAGATGTTCAATGGAATGCAGATTGTTCCAACTTCCCTGCAAAAATGATGGCCAGGATCAAGTTAGAACAGTATTGCTGGTGTTATTATTTCCTAATACGGCAGTGCTTTCAAACACTGATATGTGCAATCCTCTGCCTTGTCACATACACCAGCGTCTGTGCAATTGACGTTGACAATTGGACCAAATATGTATCTTCCACCAGTAACTCACAAACCTCTTGCTTTGATTGCCCTGTACTGATGATATGGAGTTCCATGGTATATTTGCTAATAGTAGTGGCTGGGGTTGCCGAAACTGGATATTGAATTCTGTTCAATGTATCTACTACAAAATTGGTTGCTCCTGGGATGTCGATGATTAAACAGTCTATCTGCTGTAGTTTCTCCCGGTGTTGCCCGTAGCAGTGTGACAATTTCTGCTGGCTGACCAGATGCTTCAGCTACATGTGGTCTATGAATACAGATGCATGGTGATTGCTAAGGTAAGGCTTCAAAGAGATCAAGATATTGTAGATCACCAACAACTCATTGTTATATAGTATATGGTACATCTCAATATCATGTTATTTTCATGATAAGAAGTCCAGCAGGTACTCAACCTGCTGGTCCTTTCATTCCCAGGGTTGTATTTGTACCAGAACACCTACACTCACCAAGTCTAAAGCATCAGGGTGCAGGATGCAGTCATGCTCAGGATTAGCCAGTGCAATCACTGGAGCAGATGCCAAAGCCCTCCAAATAGTATCACATATTACCTAATGCATTCAATGCCACCAAAAGATGCTCTCAACAGCTGGCAATGCACATAACTGTGAAGTCCAGTACGTGAAATCGTATACAAACATCCTATATTTGCCTACCAACTCCTGGAATGACTACAGCTAGGCTAATCTCACTTCATCAGCAAAATGTATTTTTGTCACTGGAGGCCTCCAGGAGTGTTTGAGAGGATGTGGAGTGTAAACTTAGATGGGTCAATTTCAGGAGAGGATCAGACCATAGGACGGCATTTCTGCTGGCCATCAGAGTAACAGGGCGGACCGACGATAAGCATGGGAGCACCAGTGACAACCCTGGGAGTGCCGGCGACAAACCTGGGAGTGCCGGCAACAAACCTGGGAGTGCCGGTGACAAACCTGGGAGTGCCGGCAACAAACCTGGGAGTGCCGGCAACAAACCTGGGAGTGCCGGCGACATATCTGGGAGCACCTTGAATCACAGTAAAGCAGCCAGGGAAAAACAATATCTTCTTTGGGAATGCTGCTGGTGCACCTGGAAATCATGGCTACTACTTATCGTTCAACGATTTTTAAAACTCATGTATTCAGTTCGTATTATCATCTATATCTCGATGTATCTATATAACTACCCATCTACAGACGGTACATCTGGACGGGCTGCAGGCGGTACTTGGGAGCAATGCAAGGTGTGCCTCAATATAACAATTGAGTGAACTCAGAGATACACACTGAGGCCGTGATTGAGCAAGTTTGGAGAGGCACTTGGAGGCCGTAATCGTGCGTGTTTAGAGATACACTTGAAGGCTGTGAGTAAGTGAGTTTGGAGATGCACTTGGAGACCATCATCCAGCAAGTTTGGAGATGCACTTGGAGGCCGTGATCAAGCGAGGGTGTTGATGCACTTGGAGGCTGTATGATGGCCGTAATCAAGGGAATTTGGAGATACACTTGGAGGCTGTGATCGACCGAGTTTGAAGGCCGTAATCAACCAAGTTAGGACGAGTACTTTGAGGCAGTCGATGTATGGCGCGCTAGGTGCTGAGACTCTTTTCGTCAGTTAGTTACCTCGCAACCATGGGAATGTGACAAGGTGACTATTCCTTTGAGCTGTCATGGAAAGCTGGCTGATAGCAGTCGATTGGGTAGGAAGGCACACAGGAAGCTGAAGCTACGTTAATGGGTCAACTCATAATCATGAGAATGTGGGGAAGACAAACAATCTTGGGTGTATACTGTACTCGATGTTAACTCATGATCATGGTATGGTGATATAGACAGGGATGACTTAACTTTGTATTCTGCGATGATAGTAGAGTTGTGGACGAGACAGAGAGAGATGGGGGAGGAAGATAAGAACAATGTGGAAGATTATGAGTAGATATGAGAAATTACGGGTATGACTTGCCTGATTGGGTTGGGAAGATCTTGTATGGATGGTATTACATGTCCGATCTGGACTCATACCTGCTGTATTGGAGGTGATACTTTGACTAGCGCACGATATTCTCTCAAATCCCAGCTTCTCATGATGATTTCCCCCATACCACCTCTTCACTCTCTTTCTTGTCCTCAAATGTACCATCACGTATGAACATGAAGTTAAGTCATTGCTCTGTATTGCTCCATGCCGTCGTCAAGAGTTAACCACGAGTACTACATACACTGGCTACAGCATACACTGAGTATTGCATACGCTGTGTACTACATCATCCTATGATCGACTGTCTCCCACTTTCAGCCAGTCTCTCATATCTCGGCAGACCATGTTATACTCAGTTCTGTACATTTGTACAATTATGAGTTAACCAATGAATGGAGTCTCAGCTCGTGTCCCGCCTCCCTCCTGAACTACCGCCTCCAGATTGACCGTCTTCTAGTACTCCTCCAATCTTGCTCGATCACGGCCTCCAAGTTCATCTCCAAGCTCGCTTGATCACAGCCTCCAAGTGCATCTCCAAACTCACTCAATAACGGCCTCCAAGTGTATCCCCAAACCCACTTGATCACAGCCCTCAAGTCTATCACTAAACTGGCACGATTACCGCCTCCAAGATCGAACCATTACGGCCTCCAAGTGCATCTCCAAACTCGATCGATTACAGTCTCCAAGTGTATCTCTAAACTTACTCGATTACGACCTTGGTGTATATCTCTAAGTTCACTCGATTACAGTGTGGTGAAACAGTGGAGCTGGAAGGCAGACAGCCCATCATCAATACTCCGTCACACATCGCATGGTATCTGAAGGGAATTCGTCAGAAGTAGCAGTTCTAGCTCGAGGAGTGTAGAAGAAGGGTGAGAGGATCTCAAGGGACACCCGGCCATGATGAACTACACAAAGTGGGTCGATCTATGAAAGCTCGGTAATAGTGCATGAGACCAAGAGCTAGCAAAGATAGAGTGTGTATTTCATATAATGAGATGATGTCTATCTACCCCGGGGTCTCCCAAATATATACTGCCTGTCGGGCAGTGTATCTCAGTTATCCCTGTATCTCTGTATGTATATATGTAGGGAAACTTAGGAAATACATGACATATTATGATATTGTGAATCTTGTGACTGTAACAAAGACCAATATGATTGATGACATGCCTTGTGGTTGTGGAACCCTAAGAACTACTGGTGTGAGAATACGGCACCAGGTATCAGCAGCTCTCGATGTCTCACGCAGATCTGCGCTAAGGTCTCAGTAGCTCCAAAATTTGACTATTCTAATACTCATATCTCTTAGCATCCTAAATGCACCTCCATCACTGCAGGTGCTTTCAGGAGTATGTGAGAATGCTGTTGCAGAGTCTGAAAGCCCTTTGCAAAGCTCCAGGGGGGGCTGGAAGCATCTGGAAGCACTTAGACACACTGGCGAGGGCTACCAGAGTGTCTGGGAGGTTTGCGTATGGCTTCCGGACCGAATTACATTTTGCTGATGTGGTACATGCCAGTTACTTATGGCTGCGAGCATCATATGCTCAGTGTGGATTCCACTTGCTCTGAACTTGAGTCTAATAAACAGTATTTAAGTGGATTCAAAGACAGATTATCCCTCAGTGAACTGGCGCTGGGCCACCCGAATTACAAAACTGACAGTGCCGACATTTATTGTTTAGTTGGTTGAACTGGAAGAAACAATTGATACATCATGGAGGTACACAATGGCAAATATCTTGTCGAGGCACACATTCAGTTCCAGGGTGTGGATGAATATTAACAGAGAATTAGCCAGATTATACCGAATTATCACTCAGTAACATATGCCATCTTGAGCAAAAACCGAAGTGTTGTGCCTGTCATCTGGGTGTCTGCTCAATTGGTGCTAACCACTTGCTTGGTCAAGCTAGTTCAATACTTTGAAATCATGAAGCTAGTCAATGAGATCCTCCATGTATGGAAGTGGGTACAAGTTTCAGATAGCGATAGAACTGGAGCCTCTGTAATTGATGCTTATCCGAAGGTCAGAGCCATCCAGTTGTGCAATAATGATTACTGGTGCAATGAATTGGGAGTGTCTTTCAGTAAAGCAGCGATTGGCTAGTAACTTGGCAATCTGGTCTGCAATCTCTAAGTACTCTGAAGCTAACCTCCAATATGGCTGGTGTTGAGGAGAGTTGTCAGTTGGGTTGGTGTCAATGCAAAGTAATATATTGAAGCTGGAGAGACTTCTGTTGGCAGTGCAAAGAGGTCTGCAAATGCCTACCTGATGTGTTGCTGCCATGCTTGGAGGTCTGCAGGTTTGTGTAGTAGCATTCTCCTTCTCCCCCAGTATCGTGTTGATACATGCTTTAATATAGCCTTTAAACATCCCTGATAACTTGCAGAAGGTGAAGGGGGATGCAGAGACTATATTGATTGCTGATTTATTGGCCATGATCATGCAATGGGCCTCAACATCTCTCGATCTTCCATGGTGAGCACACTGTCCAACATATGATGTAATGTCAATTGTTGAAGGAAGGTGAGAGCCTTACTGCAAAGCAGTCCAATTAGACACCAGCATATGTAGTCTGTAGAGGATCAGTTTTCTCATCCCAGATTTGTAGATTTGCAGCCATCCAATATTGTCTACAATTAAGTCAAAGTTGCTTCCCAAGTCGAAATTGTAGACAATCTGGATATGTCGACATGATTGCCAGTGATACTTCTCACTGACACTTTGAGTCTTAGTTTCTCTTGATTCTCACAACTGAAATGTGATCAGTCACGATGCCACACCCACGCTTCGCTGACTTTCTGGTCAATCTCATCCATTCCTTTAAATGTTGCGAGATGCTTACAGGCCGCCGCTGGAACTATGCAAAGTGCTCTCATACTCTGCCAGAGTAGTCTCAGCTGCTCCTGAAATCACCTGCAGTTAGGGAGGTACATTCTGGATGATCCTATAAATGATGTATAGACTAGTGAAATGTTGGAGCAGCTGAGACCTCAGTGCCGATCTGCAGGAGACTTTGAGATTGGCTGAAACCTCTGTGCACCACTGTACAGCACTGTGGGAGGATTGGTGTTGTATGCTCACAGCAGTTGTTGTTAGGGTTTGATAAGTCCAAGTCATTTTATCTATTCTATTTGTCTTGGTTACAGTCACATGATTTGCTACATCATCGTATGGCATGTATTATTTACCTATGTTTACGAACATATACATATACTTACGGTCAATCAGGTTGGGGAAGGTACTGGAGTATAACAAGAGGAGCACCGGGAGATGCCGATTGAGTAAACTTTGTGACACACTTGGAGGCTATTCTGGTGACAATATCCGTTACTCACCGCCACCACCATTCAGATTCACAGGTGAAAGCTGGCGGGGGGTATGTGGGGATAAAGGCAAAATGGTGATAGACTGAGCGAGCAGGGGGTGGGGAGGCAAGCAGAGATAGGGGGATACTGGAGATGGACTGAGCAATGGGGAGTATATAGACATTATCAGATTATCTCATATACACAGTCAATTTTTACTAGCTCTTCCTCCGATGCACCGTTGCTGAGTATTCATATATCGTTGCAAATTGTGTGCTTTCTTTCATCAGGGCGCCCTTTCATATCCTTGCACCCTCTTCAGATCATCCTTGAGCCAGAACCCCTCATTCTCACAAATTCCCTTTGTATTACAACTCAGGATTCCCATATCACCACCCCGGAATGAAGTGAGTTTAGACATATGCTAGGAGCGCATGATCAATGGAGATTTGACAAGAACTTGGAGGTGGTCACTGTTGAGGTGGTCACTATTAAGGTGGTCAATCTATACGCGTTCAATATTGAAGCAGTTACTCTGGAGAAAGCTTATCGGGAGGCAGTCAATCTGGAGGCAGTCAATCTGGAGGTGGGCAATCTGGATGCGGCCAATCTGGATGCGGTCAATCTGGATGTGGTTAATCTGGATGTGGTTAATCTGGACGCGGTCAATCTGGAGCCAGCGAATGTGAACGCGCTTAGTCTGGAGGTGGTCAATCTACAGGCTGTAGGTCAAGTGGGAGGCACAATGGAGGCAGGGTATCCATTTCTTGGATAGCTTGTAACTATGGGAATGTAGATAATTGTGTACATCATGGTCTGCCGAAAGATGAGAGATGAAAGATGGGAGACTGGCTGGGAGCAGGTGAAAGTCGATCAAGGAATGATGTAGTATTCGGTGTATGCAGCACTTGGTGTATGCCGTACTCAGTGAATGCTGTAGCCGGCTCATGCTGTATACAGTGTATGCTGTATGGGGTATTAAGTCATGATCATCGCATGGAGAGACAGCGAGAGACAACTTGAATTTGTGTTCTTTGATGATGGTACAGTTGAGGACTAGAAAGAGAGAGATGAGCTGAGATAGGAAATGATCCGGGGAAACTGGGACTTAGAGAACTTTGTATACAAGTCAATATATCATTTCCGATACAGCAGGTAAAATTCCCGATCCAGTTCGTAATCAGACAGATACAAGGTTCTCCGAACACAATCAGGCGTGTTGTACCCCTGATATCTGAAATCCACTCTTATTGTCCATATTATTACCCTCTTGATTCTCAATCTCTCTTCCTCATCCACAACTATACCATCATCGCAAACCACTAAGTTAAGTCAACCATCTCTCTCTCTCCATGCCATGATGATATGTAGCTAGCACCAAGTACAGCATATACCCAGTACGGCATATACCAAGTATAACATTCATTGAGTACTACTGCATCCACCCAAGATTGTCTGACTTCCCTTTATTATGACAATGACCAGTTGACCCCTGAATGCAGTATTAGCTTCTGGCATTCCTCCGAAGCAGATTGATTACCACCAGCCAGCTGTACATGAGAGCTCAAAGGTAACCTTCGAAAGTCACATTCCCACTGTTATATGTTAACTCACTCATAAATAGAGTTCTATTGTCAATGCATACACCTGTGTATAGCCTTGTAGAAAGGTACATCAGTAAGTACCATTGCAAACTTGGATGTCAATAATGTAGAGAAGTATAAAGATAATGCAAGTAGGATTATCACTAGAGACCACAGTCTTATGGTGAGCAAACTATTCATACTGCAGGTATTACCTGGCCCTGGAAACATCATGTGCAGCCGTGGAAATATATTCTCCCCCTCTGTTGACACAGACTCTGTGGGCTGCACAAACCTGTACAAGAGTAGGAAAGGGAACGAAACCATCAAACAACCATTCAATGTATGCAAACCTATAAACCCATTAGTCCCACCACCAATTAGTATTACATGGTAGCCATTCAGCTGATCTGGTGCACCGAGAAACTCCCCCTCCACATGCATTATCTCCAGATGTGGCAAAAACCTATGCCGACACTATTTCTAGTGGTCCGAGATCCAAAGAAGGAAAGCAGTGAACAAAAGAGAAAGACGGAACGTCCAAAGTAACACTATCCTCCATGTCTCCACATTCGGATTGTCCGGCATCCGACTGTCCAGTCACACACTCCTCGCTTGTACTCAGTGTCAGTCATTGTTGGAATTGACCACAGTAAGCTCAGTCGAATCCCATATCATAGTGTGAGCCGCATCTTGACTCAATGGCATCAATGGTAGCTTACACTCGCTGCTCATTATCAGCATCACCATCATCATCAACATTGCCATTGCCATTGCCATTGCCATTGTATCGGTATATGTAACTTGTCAGCAGCCCTGTATCCGGTCATACTCACTATACGTTCCAGTGCACTAGCAGTTGAGATTTCCCAATTCCTTGTGAACAACTTTGCAGGCCCAACCCATTAGTGATAATTATTGCTGTGTTGAAAGCTGCTTCAGCTCTGGGCATCAGAGCTGTCTGTGAGGATCAATCATCTATGACCTCATATCTGTGTTGTAAGCTTTTCATGAAATAGTCATTTATACCATATATATACAAGTGGGTGTGCGCTCTCCAGATCCTTGTGAATAGCTGTGTGGGCTAGACTCAATATGCGACATCATCTGTTGCATTGTGTGGCTCTCAGTATTACGGGGGTGTATACCCCAAGTAACTCAACTAAGTATCCACTGATACTAAGGTAAGTACCTAGGTCCATGGCCATAGATCTTATTCCACACTGAGGTTCTGTACAACCGTATCTCGTATTTCTTGCAACCTCTGTCTTCGTAAGGCTTCCGCTGTATTCTTAGAATCCTGAAGTCGTTTAATTTCCTGTGCCATCTTGAGTTGCTTTTTTGTTTGAGGCAAGGGATTCACTCGGCCAAGTTGCCAAGTGTTTCGAGCTCATTCTGAATTCTCTATGAACCGTTCGGCTCGATCCAGAATCTGATCGGCTGGGTTATTGTTCATAACGTCGCTGGATATAGCTGAAGTAGATTTGTCATGTGGTCTTGAATCCTCCTGAATATCTTGAGGCGTTACCAATAATATTCTCTTGTGATGATTCATATCGATATTGCAGATTGTATTCCTAGCCTTCAGTATAGCCTCTAGTACTATGATCTCCGTTCTCTCCTTAAGATCATTGATATGAATTGCCAGTCCTTGTTGTAATCCAATAAGTGAGGATATCCACCAAATGCTCAGGGCCAGGAAGATGTAGTGATTATTTCTGGCAAATGATATAATCTTTTTGAGTGCGTAAATAATAACGTTGTTGTCGTTGTCAAAGGTAATCATCATTCATGGTATGCTATTGTCAAGGTGCGGGGCGGCCGCTACACAAAGCTAATAGATTCTTAGGTATAATAATAGGTATCATAAAAACACAATAATAAATAAGGATATTTCTCCAGTGGTGGGTATCGCTTCCTCGTTTTTTCGCAGCTCTTCCCATTGCCGGAACAATGTGATCTCTTTATAGTCTCTTGGAACACCCTCCAGACTATGCTTTAATCCCTCAATGATAGCCACGTATCTGTACGTCTTACATTCAAGGAATGCTCCTGATAGAGGCGGCCACGTGTCCCTATGGTTATCGTGTTCATGCATGATATCATATTGGTTCATAAATCAGACTATAACTTTCACTTTGACATCTTGCAAACGTTTTCTTATAATCGGTAGTGGGGATGCCCACACTAAGGTGACACGTCAATTCTGTTATTAACTCATTTCGACATTAATAATTCATACACATAAGTCGGTTACTATCCACTGCTATGCCAATGTAGACCTTTTAGGTGCGTAATCAAAATTACTGAGTAACATTGCGAAGCCCCCTCTCAATCAAATCAATGAATAATGTCCGCTTTTGGCTAAAGCTAACGCCATAGTCCCTCAGTCATATGTGCTTAGGTGTTCATCATAACCTGGACGTGCCCCGCAAAAGGAGACCCCTTTACTTGCACAACTGCCGTGCAACCATATTGCAACCGCATAGTATCCAAGAATGAATCTGGTTGAAAACTAGTTGCTCGGCAGGAGAAAGTCCTTTTGATCTGGCTAGTTGCTGCATTATCAAATAGGCTACCCCTGCACCACGGCACTTGGCTTTCAATGAATCCGCCAAGCCCCCAGGCTTATTCAATCGAGACGTGACTAGTATGCCCCCGCTAAACAGCATACCACATGGTAACTAAGTACCATTACCCTGATAAGAGAGAACCCCTAACATCACCCCCTTCTCTAAGATCAGTGACCTCAACGATGCTCCGTCGTAAGAAGTGAACTTCATATCTTTCTTTTCCTGCACATCACAAGTATGCATCTCTTTAATCCTTTTATAGCTTCCTTGTTATGACGTTTATCGTCCATCGACACCATAAAAATCTCAAATATTCGTTCTAAATAGAATGACTATTTTATAACTGTTCTATAACTTCCTTATTCTCTTCCGTCCTTCTCCTAGACTTCAGGACCCGTGACATCACCCCGTTCTCTAGGCGCGGTGAGCTCATTGCTCTCTGCCGTCTATGCGAACCACGTACTGCAAGTTTTAATAACTTGTAGCGCAATTCATTTATTCCAGTGGCACATATAAACTTATGATCATTTACTTCTTTGATATCATCGCAGGTACATATAATCAATCGTTCATTTACTCGAAAGGCCTATTTGAATACCATACTTGTGCATTGATTTTGTCTTGACTTAACATATCTCATATAGTCCATTTACTCCCATGTTTCTCATATGCGCAGTTTTCAGGCTGTCAACATAAAATACTCCAATGGATACATATAAACCATACTAAAAATGCTTTCGGAAATATCTCCAAATGTTCAAGAAATGTTCCAAATGATCGACTATCTTCGCCATAAAAGTATCACCCGCAAGAGGGTCAGATAGGACAATTTAGAAAACGCCCGAAATCATTCAGTTATATTTCCTAAATCTCGACTCATAACAATACTAGCAATGATTAATAAATCAAGTCTAGCCATACTCGAGCCTATTGAGCATAGTTCTTAGATAACAAGCATAAGCCTTTCTATCTCTATTGCACATTACTCATTTCATTATGTTCTATAAGATAGAGGTATCTTAAGTCCTCGTATGCGATAGTACCTGGACATTATATAGTATATGTCCGTCTCATTACATACAAGTAATCCTAAGTCCAACTGTAATTATGTTCCATAATTAGGTAGGTAATACTTAGCTTTAACCACTATTTCCGTAACAAAATTCATAGCACAGGGTTTCTAATTATAACTGGAACTAACTTTCTTATTTTGGATATATAATACTTAATTTTGATAGAGTGATCGTAAGCATAGGAATACCTGAAGAGATCATTCACGTCTTCGTTTCTCTTATCTAAGGTGATTCGAATATTGATCAGAATACCTGAAGTCATCATACATGTCCTCATTTCGCTTTGTCGAAGGTGATTCGAATGTCAATGAGAATACCTGAAGACATCATTCACGTCCTCGTGTCTCTTGTCGAAGGTGATTCGAATATTGAATGAGAATACGTCAAGACATCATTTATGTCCTGGTTTCTCTTTGTCGAAGGTAATTCGAATGTTGATGAGAATACCTGAACACATCATTCACGTCTTTGTTTCTCTATGTCGAAGGTGATTTGAATGTTGATGAGAATAGCTGAAGACATCACTCATGTCTTCGTTGCTCTTATCAGATGAGAATACCTGACAATACCATAAAGTATTATTGTTTCACTATGTTGATAACGTAATTCGAATAACAATTGAGAATACATGATAATACCGTAGCGTATTATCGTTCTTCTTTGGTGATAACGTAATTCGAATGACAATTGAGAATACCTGATAATAACGTAGCGTATTATCGTTTCTCTTTGCTGATAACGTAATTCGAATAACAATTGAGAATACCTGATAATACTGTAGCGTATTATTGTTTCTCTTTGTTAATAAAGTATTTTTCTTTTCGTTAATTATTCAACCCTTCACATATTTCAACTGTTCAAAAAAAAAATTTTTTAATCGTAACTTTTACCCCCTTCTTTTTATGGTAATTCTCTGGTTGCCATCACAAAACATTACTCCTTTCTTTAGAAAATGGTATTATTTCATAACATAATACCAGGTAAAATTAAAGTAGTATTGGAAATATCAATTACCGAAGTTGTATTCAAAGGTAATATAATTGAAGTAATATTGAAGATATAATTACTGAAGTAATATGGGAAGGTAATATTGACCAAGTAATATCGAAGACAGAAATTACCGAGGTAATACACGAAGGTAATATCGATGAAGTAATATCGAAGATATAAATTACCAAAGTAATATGCCAAGGTAATATCAACGAAGTAAGATCGAAGATAGAAATTACCAAAGTAAAATGCGAAGGTAACATCAACAAAGTAATATCGAAGATATAAATTTCCAAAGTAATATGCCAAGGTAACATCAACAAAGTACTATGCAAAAGTAATATCAACAAAGTAATATCAAAGATAGAAATTACCAAAGTAATATGCCAAGGTAATATCAATGAAATAATATCAAAAATATAAATTACCAAAGGAATATGCGAAGGTAATATCAACGAAGTAATATTGAAGATATAAATTACCAAAGAAATATGCGAATGTAATATCAACGAAGTATTATCGAAGATAGAATTACCAAAGAAATATGCCAAGGTAATATCAACAAAGTAATATCGAAGATATAAATTACCAAAGTAATATGTGAAAGTAATATCAACGAAGTAATATGGAAGATATAAATTACTGAAGTAATAGGATGCAACCACCATGGAATTGGTGGTGGTAGCATTAGTATTTCTTCGCACCAAGGTCTTTAACATCAACTGATGAGCTTTCATAACTTCATTGAAGTGACATCCTAGATGTCCAAAGCAATTTTCTCATAATCTGCATTAGAACAACTTCTTCGTTCGACGGCATCGCTTAGCTCATTGTAGGACTAATCATCAAACCATTCTCGTGACTGAGTTTGTTTTGAGTCTCTACCTTGTCCGTAAGACGACCATTCATCATCTACTTCTGATTCCTCATATTCTTCTTCTAAATCCTCAGAATCCTCATTATTCGTACCTTCTTCCTTCCATTGTTGCTTGGCTTCTCTAATCTCCCTTTTGAATATTTTCTGATAATATTCTTTGGCTTTATCCCAGCCATTATCATGCCCTTCCAAGAGCCCTTGGTTATAGCCGTCAGTATAACCGCTATCCTTTTCTTTGTTATACATCCTCCAGTCGCGAGGGGTATATTTATCAATTTTCGCAAATGGGACCTAGATAGATTCTTCGAATTGTTGAATCCATTCCAGAGGTGCCGATCATACATTATCTTGCCAAAATGTATCATACCGTGTTGGCATAGATTGCTCGAAAAAGTTTTGTAATTGAATCATTATTATCGACAATGCAATAATGAATAATATATCGTTAAGTCAGTCCATCGGGGGACACGTATGATCTACCACTGGCTGCATTTTGCCGATGATTCATTGTCCCTGCAATAACACCACTCGGTCATATCTTCCTCCTTGCACTCGCAATCCCAGTCATCTGCCCACGAGTGATATTCTCTCCAGTAGTCTTTGAATACTACATCGTCCATTGTAAGTAATTCACCGTTAATGGCCGATTGTCAAAAGTACTCGACCCAAGATTTGGGGGTCCCGGGTTCTGCGTGAAATATTGTGTTATCCCAATCGTCTTCTGGATTTTCGGATGAAATTGTATCCATCGAACCGAATATATTCAAAGGCTCGTATTCAAATAGATCAGGCGTATATCTGGACAAATCAAAGACGTTAATTGGCATATGATTTATTTACGTCTGAATATTATAACCTCTGATAACTTATCAGAAATCGTGTCTTGTTGGTAATAATCAATTTGACGTTCCTGAATGTTAGGTCTTTTATAATATCCCGAAGAATAACGGTGCCGAATAAGATTTTCGCATGTCGTAACCGGTATCCGAAATGGTTATGTAACCGTAAGGTTTGGTAGTCTGGTTGATACTACTACCAATCCGTATTTTGGTGAACGCAATAAGCGAGCTCCCTGCTTCTTAAGTCCCTTATACGACTTGAGCTCTTCTTCTTGCATATGTTGTACAATAAACCTAGGAGCGTAGAGTTTATTTATTATACTGTTATGGGGGTGTATACCCCAAGTAACTCAACTAAGTATCCACTGATAATAAGGTAAGTACTTAGGTCCACGGCCGTAGATCCTCTTCCACACTGAGGTTCTGTATAACCCTATTTTGTATTTCTTGCAACCTCTGTCTTCGTAAGGCTTCCGCTACATTCTTAGAATCCTGAAGTCGTTTAATTTTCCGTGCCTTCTTGAGTTAGTTCTTCGTTTGAAGCAAGGGATTCACTTGGCCATGTTGCCAAGTGTTTTGAGCTCGTTCCGGATTCTCTATGAACTGTTCGACTCGATCCCTATTCTGATCTGCTCGTTTATTGTTCGTAAGGTCCCTGGATATAGCCAAAGTAGATTTGGTAGGTGTCCTTGAATCCTACTGAATATCTCGAGGCATTACCGATACTGTTCTCTTGCAATGATTCGTATCTATATGGCAGATTGTATTGCTAGCCAGCGGTACAGCCTCTCGTAATATGATCTCCGATCTTTCCCTAAGATTATCGATATGAATTGCCAGTCCTTGTTGTAATCCGATAAGTGAAGATATCCACCAAATGCTCAGGGCCAGGAAGATGTAGTGATTATTTCTGGCAAATGATATAATCTTTTCAAGTGCGTAAACAATAACGTCGTTGTCGTTGTCAAAGGTAATCGTTATTCGAGGTATGCTATTGTCAAGGTGCGGGGCTGCCGCTACACATAGCGAATAGATTGTTAGGTATAACAATAGGTATCATAAAAACACAATAATAAATAAGGATATTTCTCCGCTGGTAGGTATCGCTTCCTCGTTTTTCGCCGCTCTTCTCATTGCCGGAACAATGTGATCTCTTTATAGTCTCTCGGAACTCCCTCCAGACTATGATTTAATTGCTCAATGATAGCCACGTATCTGTACGTCTTACATTCAAGGAATGCGCCTGATAGAGGCGGCCACGTGTCCCTATCGTTATTGTGTTCATGCATGATATCATATCAGTTCATAAATCAGACCATAACTTCAACTTTGACATCTGGCAAACGTTTTCTTATAATCGGTAGTTGGAACGCCCACACCAAGACGACATGTTAATTATGTTATTAACTCATCCTGACATTAATAACTCATAGACATAAGTCGGTTACTATCCGCTGCAATGCCAACATAGACCTTTTATGCGCGTAATCAAAATCATTGATTAACATTGCAAAGCCCCCTCTCAATCGAATCAATGAATGATATCCGCTTTTGGCTAAAGCCAACACCACAGTCCCTCAGTCATATGTGCTTAGGTGTTCATCATAACCTGGACGTGCCCTGAAAACGGTGAGCCCTTTACTTGCACGACTGCCGTGCAATCTTATTGCAACCTCATATTTTCCAAGAATGAATCTGGTTGAAAACAAGTTGCTCGGCAGGACAAAGTCCTTTCAATCTGGCTAGTTGCTGCATCATCAAATCAGCTATCGCTGCACCATGGCACTTGGCGTTGAATGAATCCACTAAGCCCCCAGGCTTATCCAATCGACACGTGACTACTATGCCCCCGCTAAAGAGCATACCACATGGTAACTAAGTACCATTACACTGACAGGAGAGAACCCCTAACACTCAGATAGTGCCCGTCAGTTGTTATATTCATCCACCTTCAACATTGGCCAAGTAGGCTGATAGCCCTCCAGTATGGTTGATCAGTATTTATTTTTGTAAGCCATTCGGTAAATCTGCTACTCAGTGCCTACAGTTGGTTAGGCTCCCTACAATCCTTCTATTGAATCCCAATATTGAGTCTCTCAACCATGATGCTGGTTGCTGTGCTCAGCCATTATCGGTCGGTAGTTGTCTCAACTGTCTGTCATGATGCCATTCGGGGACTATCTTGACACACTGTTTGGTAGACTATTTGGTACTTTCTGAGAGCATGGCAGTCTGTTTTGGAACCGCTTCCGTAGACATGGTTGCACTTGTTTGTCATAGGTAAAACTTACTTGATCTTCTCATTATCTCTCAGGTGCACTTGCAGTGGCACTGATCATCCTCTTATTTGGTGCACTTATAGGTACAATTGACATTCACCCTGTGCTCAATGCACTTATCATCTCCAATTTCTGGTCGTGCTTGCTGGCTTTCCTTCAGGCAAGCTTTGCACTCTTTTTCTAGGTGCAATTGCTGTCTCTGGTGTGGGTATCCATATTATTGTTTTTCCTTGTCATTTTATATCCCAGTGCACTGTTGACTCTTCTCCACATTCAATTGTTGACTGTGGTAGTGATCTCTGCCACAGTATGCTCTTCAACTAATCTCCAGATGCAGTTCTCTGCCCCTAAGTGCCCTTCAAGGTGCTGCCTCCCACCACATTCTATTTAGTGAATTCTTGTGGTAGGGGTTGTTTTTGATTGCGGTACAGTCATCCCCCTGCTGTACATTGTAGCTCTGCCAACGACTCATCTCACAAAGCTACATCAGGTGTCACAACAATTAGTTAGGATGGGTCATGAAGTTGATTTTCCAGTAGCAGTTGTATGTCTTGGGATTGTCAGGACTGAGTCGGGATTACTGAGACTGTATTAGAATCATAACACAGTCATGCAGCTTTACGATTCCTCTGTAGGTGCGTTTGCCATCAGCTCCCTGCATGCACATGCCATTGCTCATCTTCTCTATTTGCGAATCGCATTCATGGTTCTTTGTTCCTGCACTGTTGGTATGGCAATTTTTTATGGTAAGGGTTGTGGTAAATCCAGTCCCGTCATCCCCCTCTTTAAAGGTCATAGCTCCACCACTGACACATCCTGTACAACCTGTGCTGGATCAGCACTGGAACTGTGCAACTTGGAATCACGGTGGATGGGTTGGGATCTTATACATAATCATACTCGGCATTGTACCTAGGGCATATAGTGATTTACTTTTGGTTTGTTTGAATAGTGCTGTGACTTGTGCACTGAATAGTAGTCAGTATTGTACTTGCTGGAACTATACCACTGGCAGTACATCATGTATCTGTATATCTGCCTTGTATTGAATCTCTGTAGCTAGAAATCAAAGAAAGTGAGATTGACAAGGGTATAACTTCAGATAACATCAATTTGTTGATGAAAGGGAAGGAGGTTGATTGTCATCCATTTCAACTCAGCTCAATTATAATCTGTCTCTATGGGAAAATTCTATTCGGGTTCCAAGTTGACTGCATGGTCTATTGAACTACATGGAGGATGTTTTTCCGCCTTGGCTATGCTATATACTTTCATGAAATCTCCGTACATGGCTGCAATGAGTCCTCTATTATCCATAGACACCATCTTTGTTGTCATTCCAGCTCCATCTGCAAACATCAGTTTTCAATTCGTACAAGCTATGGAGTGGTTCAAAGAATTATACTGGACCCCGGATTTACAACTGTTCGCATCAATGGGGACAGGTCCAACCGTTCAGTACACACTTTCGGCCTTGGCGAGCTGGCAGCAGTCCTTCAAGGTTCTAATTGTTGTTCTACTCGTCTGCTGCAATGACTGCTGCCGCTCCCTGCTCACCCATCGAGTCCGTGGGGTCCATCTCACCACTAGAGATGCTTTCCATGGTTACTTCTGGCAGCCATTTACAATATCCCACTTTTCAATCAATATCAAAATAACCCGCCCACTGGCCAGTAGATTGTTGAAAGAATTGGCAGTGAGCATTGGAATATCTGGAACATCACCGCCTCTTTCGGAACATGCCACCTCCCTAGCTGTGATCCAGGTACCTTGCAGGGGCATACCTGATGGCCTGCCTGGTCTACTGCCAGCATCTGTGCTCACCCTGGGGTTGCAGAGCCAACAGTCCATTGCTTTGCAAGTTGACGCTAGAATTTCTGGCCTGTTATCAACGCAATATCTGTCAGTCTCCAGCTCACAGTGTGTCTACTGCAGCTGGCACCATGTGTACAAATAAGCTCACTGAGCGAATCACAGACTTGTCACACCCAATGTGGACTGGCTGATAACACAATACTAGCCATTCGCACATGGGGATGCGACCCATTTATTGAATCTCATTGAATATTTAAATCCATGCAGAATCCGTTGGTCTTTTAACAGTGCCCAGATGGTCCATACGCTGGTAGCCCCATCGATCCTGTGAATCCTGGATACAGATATTATCATCTGCATTAAAATCCTAACAACCATCTTTGGATGCCACTATATGGGCACATCTGTATATAGTCATTGGTGTATAATTGATGAAATGGAATTGAGTTGGGCCAGATGCCTCACGCTGTACAACCATCCGACTTGGTCATCCAATCAAGTCCCAAACGTGATAATGGACAATGATAACTGCGAATTGTATCTGCTAGCCACTTTGAAATGTTTGGGGGTTATTTCAATTCCCATTCAGAACTGAGTTACGATCTGCGACCTCTTTTCCAGTATCCTGCAGTGGTCCATCGAGCAGTATATACCCTTGTGAGACTTTGGTAGTCACTGCGGTAAACCCATGACATTATCTGTATCATCATTCATTAGATCAAACTGGGTAGGAAGCATTTGTGATGTTTTCTTTCATCAGTGGCATGACTGGATGTAAGTTTTGAGTATTGCGTAAATCCACCCTAATTCTCAGTAGGTGCACTTCTTTCTAGATATGTGTCCATGTATGTGCTTCACAGCTTCTATTGCCCTTGCCGGATAAGGATCAAAGAAATCTGGGGAAAATGAGCCGGCTTTGGCATTTGTGGTAATGTCACTCTTACCGATATATGGGCTCTGGAATCATCGCTGTAATGGTCACTTCACTCAATAGGAACGTAACTTAACAAATCTCCTTAATGCTGGAATTCAATGCCTATGCGATCTCGTATGAGTTTGGTGCAATCAAGTCCAACTGACTTGGCCACTGATGCATTACCCGGCCAGCTGGCCTCAGAAATCCACTTAGAATTGTCTGTTACTATTAACTGTAATTCAATAGACATACCAAGGCACTTTGCTGATTTGATCAATGCTTCCAATATCTGGATCATAGCGTTTGTGTAGATTGTGTGACGTGATGCATCAAAATGGGGTAATTCATAAAATTCAGTATGTGAAACATATTTGAAATTACAAGACCGATTATCGTAGAATGGTATATCCCTGTGTATGACATCATAGGATGGTACATCAGTAGGTATAATTGCAACCCTGGAAGTGAATATTCTATAGTGGTATGAATGTAAGGGAACTAAGATTGTCGCTAGAGATCTAAGGCTCGTAGCAAGCCAACTATGTATAAAGTGGGTGTTACCCGGCTGTGGACATGTGGAGCCATGCTGTGACACTCACCAGCAATTTGTGGGCCTCTCATTCACCACCACAAGGATGTCCTCCAATCTTGCTCGATCATGACATCCATAAGCATCTCAAATATTACTTGATGACAGCATTGGAGTACATCTCGAAGTTCCTCTGATCACTGCCTCCCAGTGCATATCTGAACACACTCGAAGAGGTCCTCCAAAATGTCACACTGATGTCACCTGAGTGTATATCCCAAGACGGTCGATCATGGCCAGCAAATTCCTCTGATCGTACCCTGAAAACTAATCTCTACACTCACTCGAGTACGGCTTTGAAGTTCACACAATCAGTGACTCCGATGTGTATTTGGAATCTCGCTCAACCAATGATGCCAAGTACTTCGCTTGTTGTTGTTGTTTATTCATGCTATACGAAGTCTAATCAGAGTATGACAGGACCTAATACCCCTTCCGCCTCTGGGCGAGTAGGCTAGATGGTGAAGCTTCGACTCCGCTACCCAATTATCCCCGCCGATATATATATAAAAGTTGAGCGATCGAACAAAAGCAAAAATGAGATAAACACAAGAATAGAAGAGGAAAGAAACAATACAGATGGGATATATACCCTGATCGCGGCCACCCTCTCTACCTGGGTCAGCCTCAGTGCTTTCTCCGTACTGTTATCCATTTGGGCGGCAACTTCCCGATTTCAGTAGCTGCGAAGAAGTCCACCAATGCTTGATTGCCCTGTTCCGTGCAACAACGCTCAGTGATCTGCACGTATCTGCATCTGCCCGCTTTGCAGCTCATTGCCTTTCCCACCACCTTCCATAGTGTGTTTTGCTGGTTTCTCCACCGGCTGCATTGGTGGAAGAGGAGTTCACGCGACAACGCCACTGCCTTGCCTCCGCTGCAGCACAACCAGTAAATGTTGTCCTGTTGGTGGCCGAACCATTTTAGGTAGGCTCCAGTGGGTGCATTCCTGCAGTTTAGTCTGTAAAACCAGGTAGCCAGCGACTTCACACATGTCATTGGAACAGGTCTCTTGGTCCCCGTCTTGCCCTTACGTCTGAAGCTAAAACGCTTGCTGCACTTGTCGGCCTCCCACTTTGCCTTGGCTGCTGACCTTCCATCAGCGAAATGTATTTGGGTCACTGGAAGCCTATGGGAGTGTATGAGAGTTGTTGGACCAGAATCGCAGGGTGGTCAAATCCCGGAGTTTACTGGACCGATGCAGTGGCCTTCAGGTACACCTGGGAGCGCCTGGGAGCGCTGGTGAAAAGCCTGGGAGCACCGACCACCAGCCTGGGAGTACCCGGGAGCGCCGGCGACATGCCTGGGAGCACTGACCACAAGCCTAGGAGCACATCGAATCACTATTGAGCAGGCTGGGAAAAACATCACCTTATTTGGAAAAGCTGCTGGTGTGCCTGGAAATCATAGCTACTACTTATCGTGCAACAATTTTTAAGACTCAGGTATTCAGTTTGTATTTTCAACTATGTATCTATGTATTTATATAGCTACCCATCTATGCACAGTATAACTAGACTGGCTGCAGGTGGTGCTTGAGAGCAATTCAAGGAGAGCCTGAAGATGAAAATAGCATGAGCTCAGAGATATACTCTGAGGCCATGAGTAAGAAAGTATGGAGATGCACTTGGTGGCAGTTATCGAGCGAGTTTGGAGATGTGCAAGGAGGCCGTGATTGTGGGAGTTTGGGGATGCACTTGCACGCTATGACCAGGCGAGAATGGAGGAGTACATGGAGGTGGTCGATCGGGAGGCGGTCGATGCGAGGGGCGCTAGGCGCTGAGACTCCAGTAATCGGATAGTTACCTTGAAACTGTGGGAATGTGACGGGGCGACTTTCCCTTTGATGCTCTTATAGAGTGCTGGCTGGTGGCGGCCGATCTGTAGGGAGGTACACCAGAAACTGAAGCTACATTCAGGGGACAACTCGTAATCATGAGAATAAAGGGACTAGAAATTGTCTTAGGTGTATGCTATACTGTGTGTATGCTGTACCTGGTGTATGCTGTACTCAGTGTATGCTGTACTCGGGGTATGCTGTACTCTGTGTATGCTGTCCTCGGTGTATGCTGCACATGGTTTATGCTGCACTCGGTGTATGCTGCACTCAGTGGATGCTGCACTTGGTATAGTGCTGTACTGGGTGCTGACTCATGATCATCGCATCAAGAGATAGAGAGGGATAACTTAACATTGTGTACTGCGATGATGATAAAGTTGTGGACGAGATAGAGAGACATGGGGGATGAAGATGAGATCGACATGGAGGATACGAGCGAATTTGAGAAATCTGGAGTACGACTTGACTGATTGTGTTTAGAAAAACTCTTAGCGGTGTTACTACAGGCCAGATCGTGACTCGTAACTGCCCAATCGGGGATGGTAAATTGACTTGCACACAAAATTCTCTCCAATCCCAGTTTCTCATGAAGGTTTCCCCGATCACATCTCACCTCTCTGTATCTCATGGTCGACTCTTAGAATACGAAGATAAGTCATCCCTTTCTATTTCTCGATGCCATGATAATGAATTCACACCAAGTACAGCATACACCAAGTACTGCATCATCCTAATTTCGACTGTCATTTGCGCCCAGCCAGTCTCTCATCTCCCGGCTGATGTTGTTGTATCCAACTCTCCATATTCCCCCAATTATGAGTTAACCAATAAATAGAGTCCCAGCACCAGGTGCGCCCCCAATCGACCACCTCCACGTATTCCTCCAATCTCGCTCAATTATAGTCTGCAAGTGTATCTCCAGTGTCCCTCGATCACGGCCGCCAAGTGCATCTCTGAGTTCACTCCATCTTAGCCTCCAAGTGTATCTCCAAACTCGGTTGATCCTGGCCTCCAAGTGCATCTCCAAACTCGCTGCATCGTTGCCTCCAAACTTCCTCGATTACAGTCTCCCAGTGCATCTCTGAGTTCACGCCATGTAGGTCTACAAGTGCATCTCCAAACTCGCTCGATCACGGTGTCCAAGTGCATCCCCAAACTCGCTCAATCGCTGTCTCCAAACTCCCTTTATTACAGACTCAAAGTGCATCTCTGGGTTCACTCGATCTTGGTCTCCAAGTGCATCTCCCAACTCGTGCAATCATGGCCTCCAGGTACATCTTCCAGGTGTCCGGGTGGGTGTACGGAGATACTAGGGTAACAGAGGGGGACTGAGCGACCGGGAGTATGTATTCCGGGGACCGCTGAGTAGATAGTCATCATTGTAGCATAACATGAAAATACACACTCTAGCTTTCCCAACTTTTGGTCTCACTCGCTCTTTCTGAGATTTCGTGGATCCGCACAATCATGTGGATCATCATGGTCGAGTAGTATCATATCTTGTCGCCCTCTTCCTACCCTCCTTGAGCCAGAACCTCTGTTTCTCATGAATTCCCTTTGAATGTCATGAGAGGTGCGGCGGAGTGTTACTGGTGGGCTCTCTCTGCGTTCTATTCTACAACAATGGCCTCCAAGTGGTGCATCCCTAAGTTCCCTCAATGGGTGTCTCCAGGTGCTCCTCAGATTATGGTCGACTACCATCTGCAGCCAGATTGACCATATGGATATATATAGAGAGTTGAAGACTGCATGCCATATTGTGATGTAGCGAGTCTTGTAACTGTAATGAAGATGAATATGATAGACAATGTGAGATGTGGTTATGGAACCCTAAGAATCACTGCTGTGAGAACATAGCATCAAGTCTCCTGCAGATCTGCGCAGAGATCTCAGTTGTTTCAAAATTTGATTATCCTATAAGTCAAATCTTGTAGCATCCTGAAATTCACCTCCATCACTGCAGATGCTTTCACAAGTACCTGAGAATGCTCTTGCACAGTCTGAGATTACTTTGCTCAGCTTCAGGGGGGTCTGGGAGCATCTGGAAATACTTAGAAGCACTTGTGAGGTTGAACGGAATGTCTGGGAGATTTGGGTGTAGCTTCCGGACCGATTTAGATTTTGCTGATGATGTAAAGCATATAGCCATGAGTTATACGATATTTGCGATTCCCTTCCCAACGAATGCATATAGACAACCTAGATCCGGTTTGGTGATATGCGGAAGTCATCAGGATTGATACCGCCCACTCAAACTCAGACTGTCCATGTGCCAACATTTCAGTCGTAAATGAATCATTATAATCCTTATTTTCCTCGGTGACATTGTCTATCATATTCTCACCAAGAGATCTTGCTCCCATGGAGCAATTGTATACCATGGCAACTCTTTGGTCAACTCTACATTTGGATTTTGTACAATATTCCCTACAGGGATTTGGCCAATGGTAATCTGGCTATTGGCCAAGCACAGTGTTACATGCCACACAATTGTTCATGAGATCAGTTCAAAGTTCCCATGTTGATTATTTATTTTCTTGACAGTGAATTTTGAAGTGCCAGATTCAATTTGCAGTGACTGAAATTGTGGATCCTATTCACGTGATATTCATCTATAGCATATACCAATTGGAATTGAAAATCGATCTTTGATTGATAAGATCCAACTGATGTTCATCATTCTCTCCATGAATGCCATTCACCATTTTCTGTCGGCCTCTACACCAAGCAACAGTATGGTTCTGCATGAGTTTGGTGCTGTAGGTAAAGCACAATATAAGTGTGATATAAGAAACATTTCTCACATAGTCAATAATGCATGTACAGATGCATTTTGATGCCTCAATGCAGATTGTCTTACTTCCTTGCCAGAGGTTCAAAGCTAAATGATAGACTACATCTTCAGCATAGTTCACTGAAGAATCCACTTGACTGGTATCAACCAAAACATGCTACAACCACACAATAATCAGGGCAACATTGATGAATTCAGCCTGGATTAAGTCTCAGACAAGCTGATGGAGCAGCGCACCAATTCTGGTAATCATCTCAGCAGCATTGTTGCTATTATTGAAGCTTGCGAGTGATTCTCAGCTCTTCTGCACATGGGCGGGTCTGCCAGTGGCAGCAGTAGCCATCCGATCCACTGAAGAGACAGCAACAGTCAAGGCATCAGCAACATTACGAGTATTGAGAATATGGGATAATTCCATGCAAGTATGGTTATATAGTGTGCAATGTCACTTGTAGGTTACAAATGGTGTCACTGATCGGATCTACAATTTCTTGTATCTACAATTTTATTCTAAGATTTGTTGATATATCTTGATAGAAGTTAATGTGATGGAACTAATGGTGTACTGAAATCAGATCTGAAATGCATGATATGGTAATTGAGATCACGCGTAACCCTCCCACGACGATTGAAAATCTGCAAGCCACTGAGTATTCTTGTATCATCACATTGAATATTGTCAACCATATCTGCCTTGCAACTATCATTGATGAAACTAAGCCATGAGGGATCTTCAGAATCAAAAACTACACCCTTCAATAATGGTGTGAAGCATGTACAATCATTGTCGTAAGGGGAACTCGAAAGGTGCAACATAGCGGTACATGGAGAGATGCGTTCAGCTACTACCAAGGGTAGTGTAAACAATATGTCATGTACTTGTGGTCACATTCTCAAATGTGGGTAAACCAGTCATAATGTTTAAAACAGCAGCACAACGACTCAATGAGCACTCAGGAATATTACACAAATGCCATATTTCAGAGAAATCTTAAATTTATTTTTTTGAGTTTGTGGGTTTCATAATCTAGACATATTTCATGAAGGAAATTTAGGTTTTACTGATGCTTATATGACATCATTGCAGCATTGCAATATATTTCTATGCTTCAACCTTGGGGCACCAGACAATGAATGGACATATCGTCTAAATACAGTGAATAAGTGATTAGCCAATGTGGCTGAATGCCAGGATCATGATTATCAAGAACTGATAGGCTGCCATAATGCTTGTTCCAGAGATGTCCCCTGACTGAAGAATGGATCCGGAGGAGAACGACGATGTTTAGCCATGATGCTCAATAGATAGCCATCAAAGTTGCTGCTTGACTCACTTGCCTCCAATTAAATGATGTTGTATGGCTTTACATGTACAACTTTTGTGTAATAATCCTGGTTGTTTTACTCTTCATACTGCATATAGTACTTGTTGGATTCCAGGAGATATTATATCATATCTATTCTATGATCTTTAGAGCCATGGAAGGGTATAAAGGTGAGAATCAATCCAGTACTGTAGTAAATAAAGTCAAGCAAATCGCAAAGCAAATTGGGATATGTGTGATGAAAGATTTCGTGTTCTCAGCTAGGTTGTTTTATGGATCAGAGGAGTACGGAAACACCACACTTTGTGACAACAGAATGGGATGATGGAATCTCCTTCCTCTGCTGAAATCCAATGCTTTCTGGAATATAATCAACCATACTCTGATTGATTCAACATTGGATGTCACATCTATAATGGTTTACAACTATCTTCGATTACAACGTAAGTCCACAAATGAATCCCCCCCAAACACTGGGGTTATAGCTCTGCTCAGTGGCCAATTTGACTCACGAAGACGCTGTGACAAGCCTTTAGAATTATCAGATAAATCTTGCAGAACTTCCAAAGGCAAAGACAGTTGCTTTCAGAGACACACCAATTAATATCATCTGCTGCCAGGGTATAGTGATTAATCTTCACCGAAGCCATTTCAAGATGCTCAGTAGTTTGATTGTTATTCGCCATTGAATGTGACCCACTGCTCGTAACGAACCACCTGCACATGTCACAGATTTCCACATTATGTGCTACACTGATAAGGTGATGACCTCCACCATGGTGGTTATGGCGGGTCTCAAATGTTCACCCCTCTGCTGATTGCTGTATAAGGGCTGTCATCTACAGGTGTACCGTGAGTGCCACCAGAACTATCGGGAAACAATCCAGTCAATCAGCCAACTTCTTACACCTTTACTCTTCCTCCAGATCTTTCTACCAATGCATCTGAGAGACCCTCAATTAGCCTCGCAATGGCCAGAATCCAGCCAACAGTGGAACAGCCAATAACATACATCAGCAAAATGAATTGCAGTTACTGGGAGCCTCCATGAGTGTCTGAGTGGATGTGGAGTATAAACTTGGAAGCATCAATTTCAAGAGAGCATCAGACCCTAGGAGGGCATTCTGGCGCGTTTTCAGCATAGCTAGGATCTCTGATGACTGGTCCATGAGTTACAGGCATCCTTGATAACTGGTAGAGTTAGCAATGAGTACTGGTAACCCTCCAGTGGTCTGGGGTTGGACCGGACAATCGGTTTAGTTTGGTTCCAGCCACGTCCAAAAAACCTGACCCGTGTTGTCTTGCCCGGTTATTTCCCAGACAGCGGTTTCAACTTTACGGTTCCTACAGATTTGGTTGCAAATAAGTGTTCGATTTTTGATCATATGGTGATATGATCAGTACATCGATTGTTCAATACTTGCCGCTCTTTCACTTCCCGCTTTCAAATTTGCGATCCGACTGATATTCGTTGAGTAGCTATGATGAAACGGCAAATAATCATCACAATCAGCGGGTTTTCGATAGCAACTCAACGAGTATTGGTCTCATCCCAAATCTGAGGTCGGCAGGTGAAACAGCGGCCAGAACTGGACAATCTAAGTACTGATCATGTCACGATACAATCAGAACTCAAATACTTAATTGAAGGGAAGGTTGTGATGTTGAAATGCCAGGTTTATGGTGGTCAAACCAGCCCATTTCCAATGGGCTGGGTTTTTCGTGTGGTAAGACCCATTGCGATGAACCACTTTTGGGTGGAACTGGACCTGGAACCGACCTGGCAATTTGGACCTGTTGCTAACACTAATAACTGGTACAGTAGTAACTGGGGTCTCCAATGACTGTTTCAGAAGTACCTTGACAGAGATTCTGATAAGTTTAGAAATGCTGTCGTAGCACCAATGACAAGCTTCCGAGCGCCATCTACAACTCTGTGAGCACCAGTGAGATGCCTCGTAGCACCTCCAATTACTGTGGAGTAGTCTGGGAAAGTTAACATATTCTTTGGGAACACTGCTGATGCCCCAGTAGATAATACTGACGACTTATCGTGGAACGATTTTTAAACCTAATGAATTCACATTTTATTCATATCTCTGTATGAATAGATTCAAGAATCTATATAGCTACCAAATATACATATGATATATCCGAACTATCTGCAGTCAGTTCATCAGAGCAATGTATGGTGGGCATGATGGTGATAATTAAGTAAACTCTGAAACGCACTACAAGGTCTGCTGTAGGCAAGTTTGGAAATGCACTTAGTGGCCGGAATGAAGAAGGTTTTGGAGATGCCCATTGAGGCTGAAATGGAGTGAGCTCAGATATACACTTGTAGGCCATCATCGAGAAAGTTGGGACGTTCACTTGGAGGCTGAGATCTGGTTCACTCCGAGCTCCCAATTGGAGGTCGTAATCAAGAGAGAGTGGAGATGTACTTGGAGGCCGAGCTTAAGTGAATGCAGGGATGTACTTGGAGGCTGTGATCGAGTGAGCCATGATCGAGTGAGATTGGAGGAGTACTTGCAGTCAGTCGATTGGAGGTGTGTCGGGTGCTACCATTCCATTCATCATTCGGTTACAGTAACTCGCAACCATGAGAATGAAACAAGGTTACTGTCCGTTTCAGTGCTGATGGAAAGCAGGGTGGTGGCAGTAAATCTTGTAAGGAGGTATGCAGGATGCTTAAGCTACATTCCCAGGCTAACTACTGATTGTGCCAATGAAGGGAACACGGAGAATCTTGGGTGGATGGTGTGCCCGGTGGATGCTGGATTCAGTGAGTGCTGTACTCGGTATGTGCTTCACACAGTGGTAACTCATGATCATACAATGGCATGATAGTGAGGGATCACTTCACTTTGTATTCTGGAATAATGGTAGAGTAGTGGATGAAACAGAGAGATGGGGAATGCAGCTGAGAACAACATGGAGCATCAGAGCAGATATGATAATTAACAGGCACAACTTGTCTCATTAAATTACGAAGACCTCATATTGGTGTGAGTAACCACAGGATCGTGCCTTATACATGCCGTATCAGGCATAGGAATTTGACTTACCCACTAAATTCTCAGTGTCCCCTTTTCTCATGTTGATTACCCCCATCTGATCTCATCTGTCTCTTGCACATTCACAACTCTGACATCACCTAAACACGCCTAGGTTAATCATACCTCTCTATCTCTCTATACTCTGACAATGAGTCAACACCAAGTACAGCATACACTGAGTACTGCATCATTCTAAAATCAACTGTCTTCAGCCCCCAGCCAGTCTTATCTTTCATCTCTCTGCATATCTGGTTTTACTTGATTCTCTGCATTCCAATCATTATGAGGTCCCTAATGAATACGATCTCAGCTCCTATGACACCTCCTGTCGATCAACATTCTCTTGATTGACCGGCTTTAAATCAACCGCCTGCAGATCTACTGTCTCCAGATTGACCGCATGCAGATTGACCACCTGCAGAATAACCACATCGATATTGACCGCATGCAGATTGATCACCTGCAGATTGGCCGCCTGCAGATTGACCGCCTCTAGCTTGAGTGCCACCATAATTACCACCTCCAAGTACTGCTTCAATCTCAGGCGATTATGGCCTCTGAGTGCTTCTCGAAACTCACTGCATTATAGCTTTCAAGTGCATCCCTGAGATGAATTGATTTCGGTCTCAAAGTTCATCTCCAAACTAACCAAATCATAGCCTCCATTTGCACCTCTTCGTGTACTCGATTTCAGTCTGCAAGTGCATCACCAAACATTCTTGCTCACCGCATTCTGTACTATCTCTGAGTTTACTTGATCTTGCCATTTTAGTGCATCACCAAACTCACTCAATTACTGCCTCCAAGTACATCTATAAATTTACACAGTCACTGTGTGGCTATACTGTCGACCCCTCTTGGGATCAGAAGTGAACTTGTGAGAAGGAGTTGTTCACCTTCCAGCAGTGTATGCAGAGAGGGTATGAGGATATATAGGTGTACCCGACCACCACAATCAACAAAAATTGTGTACAATAATGAAAGCTTTGTAAGAGTGCATGGGACCAAGTGCTGGGAAAGATGGACTGTGTGTATTTCATATAATGAGATGATATCTATATACTCCCCTGTATCTCCCAATGCCCCCGCAACCCCCCTGTCTATCTCCCACCTTCTCTCCGTTATTGTTGCATTGCTATCTTCCTTCCACCAGCTTCGTGCTGCAAAATCAAATGGCAGCGAAGGTGAGAAATCTAGTATCTTGCCACAATGGCCTCGAAGAGTATATATTATTTCTTGCAATCTGGGAATGAATGTGGCCAACTGATTATGCTGGAGTACTGTCTGTGGCCAGACTGAGCATATGCAAACATATAGAGAGACATGCTTATATAATAGGTGTCATGTTATGATGTAGTACAGCTTGTGACTGCAACAAAAACAAATGACATAGGCGTAATGCATTGTGGTTATGGGACCCTAAGAACTGCTGCTGCGGGAATATGGCACACGGTCTCCCGCAGCCTGGCATAGAGATCTCAGCAGCACTTGAAGTCCCCCACAGACCTGTGTATAGGTCTCAGATGCCCCAATATGTGACTATCCAAGCAGTCCAATATCATAGCATCCTGAATACACCACACTCACTGCAGGTGCCTTTAGATTCACCTGAGAATGCTCATATATAGTCAGAGAGCACTGTGCTTACCATCAGGGTGGCCTGGGAGAATGAGGCAGAATTGAGTAGTGCTGGTGATGGCAACTGGGGTGTTTGTAACGTTTGGATAGGGCTTCTAGACGGATTTGCATTTTGCGGATGTGTGTAGCTGGAATTGCAGACTTTCTCTCATTGCCAGTGACTTCATATGACGAATATGGTGCAGATGATGAAAATGACGATTAGTCAAACTTGGGTGGTACAGATGGTCAACCATCAATCAGCCTAAAGCAAACTGAATCCTCCAAGATGCATTTGCCATCAGTTTGTGCAGGCTAATGACAGTGCGATTGACAAATGGAAGATGGTATCGGTGGCGAAGTTACAGCAACGAAAGCATCAGTCGACTATTCAGAGGCATCACCGTATAATACCACTTCGAGATGAACCCTGCCAATGGAGGTTGATGGTTGCAGATCATGTGGTGACATGTGTGAACTGAGTTCTAATGGACAATTTTCATACTTCTAACTGGATTCGGTGGCAGTCGATGGCAATGTTGATGCACATAGATGCTGGAGGAACTTGAGACGTGATGATACAGGGAAGGTTAGGTTGCATGGGACCAGCAATTGATTTGGCCGAATGGGATGGCAAACATGGGTTAGATCATCTCCCAGAGTTGCCAAATGCAATGTTCATAAATGTGATTTACTGGGTGTTGAATGGCAACAATATTGTTTTATCCCCCAAATATCTGCAAGCCTTGTATACAGATTTGAGGTACTGGGAGGAGCTGATTGAGTTCTTCCAAAAATAATGTAGCACAAAAAATCCATTCATTCCAATATTGAAGTTTATGTGCTCCTGGTATCAGGTTCAATTGAACGTGTTGTATTTGGGAATATATACACACAGGCGAATGATAGTGGACCCTGTATATGGCCAACTTGGACACCACTGATGCGTTTCAAATACTTTCAAATAGAAACATAGACACAATCAGAAATTATATTTGTTTGAAATGACTATACCTATATGGAAGGAGATTGCTGTACAGTAAATTAGTCCAGCAAAGATAATCCCTACTCACCATGTAATGCCTACATGTATGCAACAGCGAATGGTTATATGCAGATCTCGAAATGTTCTGAAGAGGGTTGATGTGAGGATGGAGAGGAGGTTGGTGGAAAAGAGTATGATACTTGAAATAGTGTAAGTTCAGATTGGAAGAATAGAATTCTTTATATTCCATCCAGATATGTTGTTGCCAATAGTTGCTTGCCTGTGACATACCTACCATCATGATGAATTCCAGATGTGCCAGAGTATGAGCCCATCTGCCCCCCATCAATCAAAGAATCTGAATGAGATCATTGGGAACGAAAAGACGACGGACTATAGTCCAAGGGAGTTTCAGAAACAATTGTAGCATGGTGATGTAAAGTGCCATTCAGATAATACCTGTTAAGTATTGAACACTATTCCAATTACCATCAAGAACAAATTTGAACTGTGGTGACATGATAAGAAATTAGGGCTGCTGAAAGCCCATCGGATTTGCCAATTGAAAGCAGACTGACTTCCTGGCAATCAGTACGCGATTCGCTGCCTTCCCTAAAGCAACTTTCTTGTGCAGCCAGTTTCGGCAATATGATTTATTGTGAGAAGATGGATATAAGATTCAGATATGCTAGCAGTGCTGATGGCAGATGAAATGGAACATGGCAAGAGATTTACCTCATTGGCAGTGGCTACGATATGTAAATTGTTGACTGAGATGGTTGTTCTTGTGTTGCAGCTGTCAATTTTGTGGGTGAATACAGTTGAAGAGTAGGGGAATATGGTGCAGAACAACTATTCTGGAATTAGCAGTAAAGTAGGGGAGTGGTATCTGTTGCAGAGACTGAATTCAGTACCCCGCCACCATTTAGAGATCCAAACAACTCCACCTCAGAGTCACCCAGCATTTACTTCAGCCCATGAACAAATTCCAGTGGTCACAATGCCCAGAGGGGCAGAGACATTCAAGAGTGTTATTGACAAGAGGATATATAAATCTAATGCCAAATAGGCAAACTTGGTACTCTCAGAAACTGTTAATCCCTTCCACGAACATCTGACTGCCAGTATTGACCAGCATGAACACCGATGGAATATGCAGTTACTGTTGAATGGTACCTTGACATCCGGAGCGAAACATTTAAATAACAGCCAACTCAGATATTATTATTGACATTTTGGAATTTGCGATGAGTCGGATTGGTACAAGACTAAATTCACTGTTGGGTGGCACTTTGTAATGTAAGTGGATTTTGGATTCAAACCGTAATTTATACCAATGATGGGATCTAATTCACTCTATGACTGTTGATATTACACGAGATGACTAATTTTGGGTGCACCTGATGATCTTTAGGCAGATGCGGTACTGGAACAGCATCATGCAGAGGTATTGTATTCTGTGGTAGAGAGATTGAATAATGCTATCCAAACAACAGATGAAGAAGCGCAACAGGATGTGGCGAACTGGATGATACAGATTGCAAAGCCTTGCTCAATAAGCAGGTGCTTGGTGTCAAACCAAATCAATGTAACAATCTGTTTTGAATACCAAAGGGGAATCTTCCCCTGATTAATCTTGAGTGGACTCAGGAAGTGCAAGTACAGCTGAGGTCCCTGGTGGAGATATACACTTCATCGGTCATTTCAGGTTCATGGAGGGTAAATAGATGTCGGCTAGAATGTTGTGCATTCGATCTGTAACACATCGAGGATCACACCAACATTTTTGGTTAAAGTTCCAATCACTGACTAGTCTATAGTTGGGTGGATAGTCCAATTTCCTGATGGCTGAGAGAGATATTTCTACCAACATTTGTGAAGGGGCTTAGAGAGTATCCCAAACCTGACCTCAACGATGTTTCAAGTATGGCACTTCTTCCACAACACAATACCAATTACAAACCACTGCCCTGTGCACCTCCTCTACAAAAGGCAGTTCAATTTTGTCCTCTTTCTCGCTACATTCACCGTTTAAAGTGGTGGTTAACCAATCATTTTGCAGATTATAAAGATATATTCCACTTGTTTGCAGAAATGGGCAACGGAGAATGCAACAGAAATTGAATGCACATTCCAGAATTCATGCAATCCCTCTGTATTCATCGCTACACCCAGAGTTGGTGGGACAGGCCTAAATCTGACAGCAGCAACCTATACGGTAATAACTCACAAGATTCTGATATTAAATAACTAGTGGCAGGTATTGGCATGAGTTTTCTGGCTATGGCAACACAGAGTACCTCACAGATGGTTACTGAATAAGAATCCAGTTGGCTGTGATAGCTTCAGAAATGATCTCCATTTTCACTTGGGAGTGGCCCAAGGGAGGGTCCTGGATGGCTTGATGAGTTGACCAAAGATCACAATGTCAATAATTTACATGATTCTGCTGGCCCAGGAGAACTAGCGGAAGCAGCTGGCAATGATTGGAAACATATTGGAGTCTGATAACCCATCAGCTTGGATTGTTAGGATGCTTTATCAACATACACCTCTTTATTCATTCAATAACATAATCTTCTTAACTAAATCACATAGTCAAACAAGTTGATTGTAAGGCACACTGTACTGCAAAATAAATCATTACTCCCAGTTATTTTGAATGAAATCAATGTGTTTGATCCTGGAGGTGTTGTGTCTTTTATCTGAAATGGGTACGGTGGGATTTCATTTGCCTGCATGTTTATTATTAATGATCAATACGTGATGAGGTCAATTGATAAGTTACATTGTATGTTCTGGGCTGACCTACACTATGTACTGTAGCTTGAGCTGAATATTGAGAATGATGCAGCCTAGAGCATCCAGTCATCCGTTAGCGGTGGATATGAGGTTTAGGAAATACATGAAAGCATGTACACATGTTAATATCAAAAAAATGCACAATCTATAATGTCATCACTATTAGGCATACTGCAGATTGGTGTTAGAAACTGTTCAAAATTTGTGGTTCCGTTCTGGTTCAAGGTTATAACCACCCCGGAAATTTGCCCATGGGACTTAGAATATCAACAACTGGAACAACACGAAGCCCACAGTTTGTTGGCCGGTTCTATAATTTCATGAACTAAAGTCTCTGGATTCAATTAAGTATTTCAGTTGTGATCATTCCACAATGGCCTCTATGTGTAAATTATGCAGTTTTGGATACTCTTTCACCCCCAAATCCCCAATTTGCAATCAGATGAACATTTGAAAAGTCATGGCAAAAAATACCAATTGTTTAGCGATATATCAAAGCGACCCGACGAATGTTGATCCGATGACATATTGGAGAATGGGAAGTGAGAGAGCATCCAAAACTTGCCAATTTCTGTCGGTATCATATTCCACTATAAGTCAATCTTATATACTCAATTGGAGCCAATGTTCTAAGTTCACGAAACTGAGGCTCAATGGTATGGAACACCTGGCAAAAAATCACTGCTTCTGTGAGTGGTTAGGGTTTGGAACTACTCGATGTTGGGCAGTTCGTTTATACTTCTAAAACCTAACTTGGGCCATGGTTCTGGTTCAACTCTAGACTGTAGCTGAGTACAATTCAACTGTTGCCTACACTACTGGACAATAAACCGCATCTTCAAATAGTCATGTGTGAACAGTTAGTGCACTGGATATCAGCCAATCCCATTTTGTAGAATGACCGGCTAGGTTATGTTCAGTACTTGTGCCAGAATATGTGACACAGCACGCTTAACAGTGGGAAAGCAGCAGCCTTTCTGTTATATGATTGATTGTCAGGTGCACCAGAGAGTCCTGGGCAAATATTGTCATGACCAATCAATCAATCACTGCATATTTGCCAATCCCTGTTTCGATGAAACAGAGTGTAGGTAATATAGAGTCACCGAGTGACCATATGAGACTATGGCTCGCCAATTCGTGCCAAAGCTGAAGCTGTTGCTGGAATGTAATCAAAGTCCAAGCACACCACAAATTTCTTCGCATTTGTCATGAGTGGTGATATGCCCAATGCAGTATAGCGTATTCACCAATCCCAGTTGGCAAGAAGACAGTATAGGCAATATTGAATACTTGTGTCAGAATAAGAAATACAGCCTACATATTCATGGCAAAGCTGCAGCATTTCTTTACATATTATGCAAGTTGGAGGATACGTCCAATCTGCATCCCACAGCTCCAAATGCTCAAGAGTCAGATGCTAACTCATGCCTTCTGTATTCAAGATCCAGGTGCTGCCATCACCACAGGGTATTTGATGGGCTATAATTCAAGTTCAAGTGGAACTGAGATCTGCATTCCAGTCCAGAATAATGATCTTGGATGTTTCTGAAGCCAACTTTGACAAGCTGCGACTGATTATGGATGTATCATTCCAGCCCAAGTGTGTCTAGAGAATGACAAAAAAGCCACCAAATCTCTTGAAACAAAGTCTGTAGTACACTTCATATTTCGGTTTGTGTTTATTTCGTCACATTTTTCTCTACGTTGAATCAGCGGCTGCAGTGCACACACACTATCATCTGTCAATACATTTTATGTTTAGCAATAGAGAGCATCTTCCACTTGGTCTGTGCTATTATATGAATCTATACTTGGTCAGTATGTGAAGGCCGCTGCTAAAATGTATTGAACTGTCAGTTTTGTGTCAGCTATCCTTTGGAGGATGGTTGCCCTGTATAAGGAAACCATAAATATACATACCTGGCCACTTAGCAACCTCACTTACCATGATAATGACTAAGTAGTATGCTTTGACCAACACTTTCAAATCCTAAAATAGACTCTACAAGTTCAGGCTCTGTCAACTGAGCTGTAGCGTGAGATCAAGAATATACAAAGACAGATTCTGCTCAATGACTTTGCAGGATGGCCGGCAACTCTGGCTCACCTACGTACCGCACTTACGCAAAGAGTATTCAGTTCTCAATGCTTTCAATACAGACTTAATAGAATTCTGACTAAATGTATATTTTGGCCACCAAATATTCAATCTAAAGATTAATACTTTGAGTAGATTTTCATCAAGAGAGGAGGTTGAGAAGGGAGAATGTTCCACACTTGACTAAAGAAAGGATGGATTCCAAGAGTTCAATTTACTGTCAGTGAGTCTGGCAAACCAGCAATCACCAACTGCTGACTCTAAGTATAAGCATTTAAACTTCAGTACATCTCAATTCACCGGAACAGGATGTATACAAACAACAATTCTCTGCCTGCTGTGAGATTACCTCTTAGAAGGCATTTATACCATTGTAGTATATAGCTTTCAACCCCGACATTTACTTAATGTCAACTTTGGAGTGGTGAGACTTACAAGGAATGTGTGATTTGCCTGTCCACAAGTTACTATCCATTGGAAACACAATTGGGTGGTAAGGTAGTATTTATGAACAATTTGTCAACAATTCTACAATTGATGAGTATTGCAATCAATCAGAGTATCCTTGAATTATCCATCTATTGCACATTACTTTTAGTTCTTTACCCCTATATCTCTCCTTGGTGTACGTTATTCTCTCCATGGATAATTAACAACAGATATCCTGCTGACTAGTGTTAGCAACAGGTCCAGGTGACCCGCCAGTGGTCTAAGTTTGGACCACAAAAATGGGTCCATTCAGTTCCAGATGCCTCATAAAACCCGACCACCTGACTCTTTGCAGGGCAAACCAGGACCCCTACCCGTCAACCCATGGGTTTTGCTGGGTTTGAGTAGGCCCATCGGTTCCAATCGCCAGTTCTGCATTTCAGATTTCACATTTGTGGTCACATTCAGATCTGCTTCTGTTAATTGTAACAGATTGACATTTGTATGTCACAGTTTATTTTAAACATATTGGCCACCTTGAGGTGTCAAATGAGCATACTCAGGTGTTCTACCACATCCTGAAAATGAGCATGAACGGAGTGTCAAGGATATTTGGTCTTGCATCCTCAGCCATATGAGTGGCGCATCATCAGAAACATCCATAAAGATGGATATGGAAGCCTTTATAGGCAGATATGTACAGGATATTCCCGCCACATCCTCCGGGAAAGTACCAACAGATTTCATTTACACAGCTACTACTAAGTATTCTCGAGCCTTTTAGTGTATAAAAACAGTCAAAACAATGAATATTGTCAATAACGGCCACATCACGCTGTGATTAACCATGATGAAAGGACAATATTCATTGACACTCTGTTGACACACATTTTCAAGATGGGGCAGCGAGTGTTTCACTTTCACTTTTGCCTACAAAGGCAGCGAATGATCCGTTTAGGACAAAGTGCAACCTGTTGCCCACCACAATACCCATGATACACGAGAAACAATCGTTGACGCTCCATTGACGCTCATTGTCGTGATTGGGCAGGGAGGATATTGCAATCTGTTTTGCCTATAAAGGCAGCCAAAAGTTCCTATATGACTGCCTGCAACCAATTGGGGGTGTGATTGCCCAGGACGCATGACCAATAGTTGTGGACACTCTGTTGACGCTCATTTTCAAGATCAGGTAGGAACCGTGTCATTATCATTGTACCTATACAGGCAACCAATACTTCTGTTATGTATAACTGCGAGTGAATCAATTTTTAATTACCAGACTTACATGACCAGAAATTATTGACACTCCATTGATGCTCATTTTGCCACGGCTATATCCTCAATATGCAATCATTTGATTTGGTGTAGTCCCTCATTTACATCGTTTTGGCAGCCTTTCTAGCGTTTTCATCTACATTCTTCTTCATCACTACATTGTTCTTTAATAATATACAGAAATATATATTAATAATCTCCAAAATCCCTTGACTTTCGATTAATGCTCGTCATCACTTGCAGGATCGCTCAATAGGCTGCGCCGATCTTCAAACTGGATGTTAGCTGCATTACCACACAACCGATAGTGTACTAACTGGTGGATGTTCCTGTATCAGACCACATATCTGGATCAACATCTGTATCATGCTGGCTATCTTGGGCAGATACATCAAGATTGAAACATTCCTCACAGGGAAGAGCTGTATGTTAACAGCTATATCTGGCTGGCAAATAGACGATGTGGGATCATTGTGCTCCGCAATTGTTAACAGCTAGGGCGGATGGCGTTCCTGGCAGAGGTGGAGTCTCCGCTGGAGTCGGCTGTCTTCGTTGGTCAGGTGGAGGTGCACCTGTTCCTTTGTGTCTCCAGCATGTATCCGGATTCTTTGTGGTGCCATTTTGGCAATGAAGGCAGCCGGACATGTGGTTTTGACGAAGCATCGCTGGGTGTCTTTTTATTGCAACCTTCACCTTTTTATGCCCAGGAAACTCAACACCCAGCTTCTGCTCTCCTGGGACTTCGGCCTGAGGTTTCATGATCAGATATTTCCTTTGCTCCATTGCAGTGCGCAAAAAGCCTTCTTTGGCCATCTTGGCCATATTCAAGGCCTGGCGCATGTTGGACGGTTCCATCTGTACCCTACCTCCTTGCGTTGCCATAGTAGCAGGCATGTGGAAAACCTACAAGAAATTAGTTGCTGCTGTTAACAATGAGATTCGGCTATTAGCGCTACCATAGACGCTTCCATAGCCTCCTCCAACGTGATTAATTCCTGTTTCGTCCACTGATGGGGATGCTTAGCAGGAATTTCATAAGCAAAAATCTCAGAACTGACAACATCATGAGGTTCGACTTTGGGGACTGTGCGGACAAATGTGTTTGCAAACCATGGAGGTTTCCCATTATGGGCATTGATAAATTGGTGATCCAGCTCTCTACAGACACCTGATGTACGTTATACGGCTCATTCAAGGCCATTTACATTCATATTGAGATACTAATATCTAACTGCATGCTGCCTCGTATTCTTGCTGCTTCCAGTCTTACAGATGATTTTGAAATGTGCATCATGGGTCATATATTTGGTGGCTGCATTGGCAGCATTGTGGTGAACTAGCTGGTGTTTGCGCGCTTGCTGTGTGCGAAGGGTTCCAGTATTTGATGTACCGCTGACAACTTGGCAGGAATTCAATCTGCTCTCACCTGGCGGAGATGGTTGTGTATGCATGATATGCTGGTATGGAATAGGGGAGGAAGATGATAACGAAAAGAAGTGGGAAGTTCTAAGGACTATTTAGGTAGCTTGATGTTAGAATGGAATAAGTAGCTACCAACATGATCGTTATAATCAAGATGATTCCAGCTGAGTATGGCCGCAAGTTGCAGGGGTTTCGCACTGCCCCGCAATTTAAAATAAGTTGGTCCGATGTTGTTCGTTTGTTAACGGCGATAAATTGCGGTGTACAACAGCTGGAATCGTATTATGGTACAATATTGATAGTATATTGATCAAGGGCAAGGACGTCTGCTGATCTTTGTCTCAAATAATCGAACGGATATTACATGAAACTGATGCTAACAATCAAGTTATGTTGTGCAGTTAGCTTAACTATTCCTGTTTCATTGACACTCAAAAGGCAGATTTTGCTTTGTTCAAAATGAGTAAACGTACCAACCTTGACATAAAAGATGCAGCATGCCTCCATATTGTCCATAACTTGCAACATCCAACATCTCGCCCAACAACAAACTCAATGCAAACTACAATGATCAAGGCTCCAAAAAAGAACCTTTCGCCACTTGCTGCTGGCCAGTATGGCAAATCAACAATGGAATCCACCCAATGATGTCATCAAGTGAATCAAGGTATGAGCGGAGTGGAACCAGCAAGAGTCCGAGCGCTTGGGGTAGAGCGCATCTAGCAATCCAAAAAGAAGCTTGCGGCTGAGAAATGATGAGAAACGCACTTTGTAATCAATGAAGAGAAAGTGAAATGCATCAAGGATGATGTTGAGAGAGAGACTGCTGGGGCAAGACAGCGGGTTGAAGATGCCGAGGCCGCAATTAGGCAGGATCAGAAAGATATAGTCGCCGCTGAAAACACGAGATTGACGACCAGAGATCACGAGAAACCGTTTCATGAGATGATAGTTGCTGTTGGACACAGTCTGAGCAATATCGCCAGTTCGGACGATGGGGAGGATGGGGAAGATGAGGATGGTGATGAGGCAGAACAATGCCTGTTCAGCAAAGATGAAGAACCTGGCTAGGTGATGGGCACAATCACCAAAACAGTGAAGCAGCGCACAGAGAGATTTATCCACAGAAGCAAATGAAGCTTGACGAAGTGACCCAACCAGGATGGGAGGACGCACCCAACAACTTTCATGAAAGACAAGAAGTACGGTACATCTGAATTAAGGGCTCCTGCAGTGGTTCAACTGCAAATGGATCAAGATGCAGTGGCACCTGCACGGACAACATTTGGAGAGCTTATGGAGACTCTTGACAATGTCCCCGGAATATCACAAATGGCTCGAGCAACTTCACGACCAGAAAGTAATCATATGAGGCTAGATTCTGAGAAGCCGCAATCAAACATCACTATACCTGGTCTTGCGCCCCACATGTAGTCGGATTCATTACCCACTTAGAATATGAAGCCTGGTGAACTCGTAAGCTTCTACCTCTACATACAGCCTCCACAGCCAACCACCATATAGTCATCTGATTCGGACAAAGACATGGTGACGGCTCCCGTGTCAGCAGTGGAAGAAAGATGCAAATTTGTATTTTTGATGTCGCATTCCTGTGAAAAGCGGTTTGTGCACCAATCTTACTACGGGTCAGCTTAGTCTTGATTACAGTGACCAAATCGTGAGACAAGATAATTCGTTTGTGCATGTGCAATGGTCAAACACACCATGTAAAGGGTACAGAATCCAAATCTGGCTGTAAGAGGGCCAACACATGTGATTTCTGTTTGCCGAGTACAGTAAAGTGAGAAAGCAAATGCTATATTAGAGAGGAAATAGACAAACAAAATGTAAGCGAGTGATGTCATACAAGTCATAGAAAGAGCAGTCAGTGCTCAATACATATCTGTCTGAATGACAACTGCCTTGCTGCATTCATCCATGTATCCAACTGCATAACTCTCCGTACAAACCTGCTGCGCATGGTTGAGATATTTGAACTTGCTTATGGTACGTCATTGCAATCGAGGAGAGGGAGCTCGATGTGGAATGGTAAGGAAGTCGAGCAATATTTAACAAACACTAGTGGGACGACCTACATGACGTAAGTTGCTGGCCGAAAGCGCAGGAATGTGATAGGGCCAAGTCATCTTTCACTCAGATAACCTGGATAGAGGTTGACCAGACATTGAGAGCTCACAAAGTTCCAGAATACACACGATAATGCTTCCTAACGCAGTACTGCATGTCAATAACAGGTATGTGATTTGTTGTATACAATGATTGAGTATACGAAGGCTGTTTTGATGTGATTAATGTGAACGGCAACTGAGCGTCAACGATGTTTGGCCTTGCATCTTGGAAAATCCTATGGGTAACACAACAACATTAACTCATAATCGAACTGTTGGCTGCCATTCAAAACAAAAATAGTTGAGATAACAATGTTAGTATGGTCTAAAAATGCGTGTCAACGGAGCATCAATAACGTATTGCGATGCATTATGGAAAATCCAATGGCTGTGCGGTGACTTTAACAAATGATCAAACTATCAGCCTCCTTTCTTGGCAAAAATAGTTGCGACAACATTGCTGCTATGTCCGAAATATAAGAGTCAACAGACCATCAACAATTTGAGGTCTTGCAACTTGGACAATCAAGGAGCTATGCTACTATATTAATCCATAATCGAACTATCGGCCGCCATTCTAGGCAATAATGCTTTTGATGACATCGTCACTAGGCTATAAAAATAAGCGTCACCAGTGCATCAACGGCTTTAGGCCTTACGTCATCTGACATAATGGGGCTGCGCAACCACATACATCCATACTAGTACAATCGGCCGCCATTCTAGTCAACAATGCTTGAGACAACATCGGAACAATGTCCTGGAATGAGCATAAACGGAGCTTCAACAATGTCAGGCCTTGCATCTTGGACAATCAAGGGGTTGTGCCACCACATTAATCCATAATCGAACGATGGGCTGCCTTTCCCTGGAAAGGTGCATCTGACGATATCATAACTATCCCCTAAATCTGAGCATCACCAGATCATCAAAGATTCTAGGCCTTGGATCTTCGAAGATCATGGGGCTCGGCGACAACTATTCTGCATTATCATACAATCAGCAGTGTTTTGGGGTATAAATGCTTCTGACAACCTGGTCACTATATCCTAAAATGAACGTCAACAGACCTTCAACAGAGTGTCAATAGAGCATCAACAGAGCATCAACCATTTTGGATGTTGCATCTTGGATACTCCAAGGGCAATGGAACGCAGCAAACCCACACTCCACCGATCAGCAGCCTTTATCTGCACAATTGCTACTGACCATATTGTGTCCACCTCGTACAATTGAGTGCCCACAGAGCGTGACCAATTTTGATTGAGGCTCAGCTAGCTACACAGCAATAAACTGCATTGTGCTGTTCCTAAATGGAGTTTTACACAGTCAGTCTTGTCAATATGTCCTTGAATACAACTTTACAAATATGCATGCAATGTCTCACAGTTCTGAATTTATTGCTTGTAGCTCTAGAGTCAATATTTAAGAACCTGCATTCTTCTTTACGATAACCTAACTTTCGGCAGTCGCTCAGGTCGCATTATCTAACATTCCAATTCCTACTGCCATGTCGGATGCAAACTGTTCAAATACCTCATTGCTAGAGGTTATGATCTCATCCAAAAATAGACATATCTTTATTCGTGATTTGAGCCACCTTACTTTACAAATCATCTTCGATGCTTGGGGGGCATCAATGAAGGTAGCTGCGAAATGTCCTGTTGCTTGGAATTACTCTAGACATGCGTCTTCATGGTGAAGTTATTTGAACTGTGGAATTGAGAAGACTGGTGGCCCTGGAATCATATGTATTGTTTGTCATCAAGTTCTTCACCATTCACTAGAACATGGGACTAGCTCAATGGTGAAACACTTGCTGGCAAACGCTAACATTGCAAAGTTAAACAAGTTAACATAGTCAGAAGTATCTGAATTGGCTAGTTCAATGGTTGATGAAAAGGCTTTGACAATCCTGAAGAGGCAAAGAAGTCGAGGAATTACAATAGTAAGTTTGGAGAAGAAATTCTAATTACACATCCCACTTAATTCATATCGCTCGAATGGACAGACAAATCATTCCAAACTGGCAGCTAAGGACTTTGAAACTTCCGAAATTCATCAAGACACATGGAATCGCTACCCAATATTACGATTTCTTTCAGCTCATATCCGCCAGAATGCTATGTCAAATCTCAAACTACCATCGTCATATTGAGCATTGCGCAGCCAACTTGAACTGCTGTCACCCATGACCCTTGGTAACATTTGCCGGATGGAATATGAACTGAGCATGGATGCAATTATAAAGCAATTGCCATTACGAAATTAGGTTAGTTTAGCTTTCGACAGATGGACATCAACTCACAAACTTGCCATAAAGTCAGCCTTTGCTTACTATATGGATCAAAATTGCCCATTGCGTGAAGTACAACTTGCTTTCAATGACGTTAATCACCTGTTCTTTTCACGTTTCGAAATCTAATTCAGGGTGACAGGTCAAGGGCCAACATTCTGGAGTGAGGGTAGCCACGCATTTGAAGAACGATCATGCTGGATTTGGGCTTGCTGATGGCTGTTTGCGTGGAATTACGACGGATAATGCTTCCACAAATTACTCCATGACACGCGACATGCAATCAACACTTGAGGACTTTGGAATCAAGTAGCCTGCATTGAGGAACCACATAGCATGCATGGCGCATACCATACAGCTGCGATTAGGTGCATTCATGAGCAGTCTCGGTGTAAAAGGCCCCACCAAGTCTTGAGAAGCCCATTCGCGCAATCAGCAATCTGGAGAGAATGAAAGTATAGATAATGGGAAGAGTCAATGACTTCGAAAAGAGGGCAATGCTAGAAACAATAAGGTGTCAGCCAGGAGAACAGGTTTTGCAAAGATAATTGAGAAAGTACGTGCTTCAAGATATTTTAAAAGTCTTGAAACTGATCTTCAGAAAGCAAAGATTGCGTGCTGCATTGATTACGCTAACACCTGCTCATCCAAATGAGTTTATTGACAGTCACAATGCCAATGTTCGCATTGCAGTATTACCAATCACGGAATTGAATACACGTTGGAACTCGATACTGGAGTTGCTTGAGCAAGCCTACCAATCACAAGACTTCACTCTCAAGTGGCTTCAAACTCCAAAATAGAGTGATAACCAGCCACTGTTCAGAACACAGGACGAATGGACCATTGTCAAGGTTGTCATGGATGTATTGAAGCCATTGGACCCTGTGGATGTCGAAGAGGTATTCAGTCACATTGCGTCCCGGTATCACAGTCTACAACGACGTGTTCAATCACATGGATGGCATTATGCTAGCTTTGGCCCAGAAAAAGACTCTCTGGAAGGAAGACTTGTTCCTCGCTGTGAACGTAGCTTGACAGAAGCTGTCTAAATATTGTGCTGAAGTGAGTCCATTGACGGGTATGCTTCTCATTTCAGCACATATACCAGATCGTTTCCGGAAGTTGTGATCATTTCGGAATTGGAACAAGGGAATGGAATCTAATCCTGAGGTCGAGACATCCTATATTACCGAATACCAAGAGGTCATTTTAAAGGATGTGGAGAATGAGTACTGTGCCAAACATCGACATGTGCCGGTCAATAAACCCAAATGCGTTCTGAGCAGCAATTTAGCCTCCGCTGTACAAGCTTCAAGATCCAGTCAATCATCCATTGATCCATATGATTTGTCCAGTGATGATGAAGAATACTCAACGCCTAACAAGGTGGCTAAAGCGACACCTAGCCGAAGCGATCGCCCAGCACACTGATTGAACGCCGCCAGGCTGTATTTCAATTCACCGCCTGAAGCACCAAAAAACTGCGGGCAAATTAATCCAAATCTGAATGATTACCACTCCAAACCAATGGCAATTAGCAGTACATTCTAGATACTGGACATAACCGACTGGTGGTGTCAACAGGATCAAATGCACTCAAAGTACACCGATGTCTCCAATGTGGCATGCATCATATTCTCTATCATACCACATGGTGTCGGAGTGGAGGCCAGTGTTTCCCTTGGACGAGATGTCATCGACTGGAGGCAGTCAACACCCACAGGCGAGATGCTTCGGGAAAAGCTTGTAGTAAGGCAGTTTGCTCGAGCCAATGACAAGATTTTGGAAGGCGTTGACCTAGAATTAGATGCCACAAACACAGAAAACAACTTGGAAATCATGAGAGAGGCCGATGAAAGGAAATTGCCCAGAATGGCCAACATCCACGACTTTGTGGAGATGTGGCAGGGCAGCCAAAACCTATGCGCTACCCAGATGGAATCTCATGCTCAAAACAGGGAGATGACCGCCACAGGATACATTTCGGATACAAAACAGATCATCAAAGCATCCTGGTCACTCTTTCAACATATTGGTGTGGCTGTATTTAAACTGTCAGAACAATCTTCTTTGCCACCAACTTTGACTGCAAACAACCTCTCTGGAGGACGAACTCAAATATTAAATGTCGGCCGAATTAGAAGAATCCACTGTCATCCAATCCAAGGTGATGAGTATAGTGTACCTGAACACATTTTGGACACCAAAGATTGGCTTAACTGCAATGGGGACATGGATAATGCATATGACAGCGAAGATGATTGGGTTGCAGACGTTGAATCTGGTAAAGAGCAAAGCAATGGCATCGAGAATCTGGATTGCCCAGAGCAGTGGGATGTGAGTGCCACCCCAAATGTACCCGGATTGATTCGGCCTACACGGTAGTCAAAGAGACAGGCTGAATAGGTGTTGCTGACGGTCAATGCAATAGAAACCAGGACTAATTAGAGAGTGAAGAAAAAGTAGGACAGAAAGCGACAATGTTTCACCAGTATCTTTATGTATCTTGATGGAGAGTTTTAGTTGAAGATATATTGTTGGCAAATGGTGAGCAGTAGCTTGTGAATATCGGTTGCTGAACAGATGTATAGCAGGTGCAATGAAGCTTTTGGCCAGATACATAGATTTTGGTCGTGTGAGAACGAACAGTGCAAGAATGTGACTGCGCTGAGCGTTGCCCGAGGGCCAAGCCTCAATCAGTCTGAAAGACTACCAGTGAGTTCAAATTATGATGAAAACTATAATTGATGACTGCAGATGTTGAATGGATAATACATTAAAAGGAGCGTTAACGGAGTGTCAACGATTTGTGGTTTGGTAAGTACAGTAATTAAACAGTGATTTGGTTGCAGTTATGCATAACCGATATATTGGCTGCTATTATAGCCAAAAGAGACAGCGACACTGTCACCGCCCCATTCTGGGAATGAGCATCATTGGAGCATCAACAATTTTTAGCTTCCCATAGTGGATAATTAATGTTCTGATTGGTTGCAGCTATCCATTTATCAGATATTGGCAGCCTTCACCGGAAAAAACAACAGTGACATGCTCCCTGCCGCATCCTGAAAATAATCATCAATGGAGCATCCACAATTTTTAGCTTCTCATCTTGGGTAATTTATGTTCCAGTTGGTTGCAGACATCCATTTATCGCATATTGGCAGCCTATACTGGCAAAAACAACAGCGACATGCTCTCTACCACATCCTTAAAATGAGCATCATTGGAGAGTCAACAGTGTTAGTTGTTGGATAGTTGGTAATCCAGGCATCGTGCGGATCTTCATGTTCTTGCTGGAATTATTGACTGCCCTGATAGGCAACAATACAATACATGAAAGGCAAAATACTGATTCCAAATTAATTGATATAGCAAGCTGCAAAGTGTGCAAAAATGTATTATTGGTTGTTGAATACGCAATTTTGATATAATACTATTAACAAACTGCAAAAACAAGATCCTTATATGAATCTATAAATGAGCCCGCTGGGCGACCTGCTGACAACCCGCTCAATGCAGATGGGTAGGGAGTTTACCATCTAACTGTTCACGAGTTGACAGTTCAGGTTGATTGACAATCCCGACAATCAATTCACAACAGTTTGGATTGGACCTGGACACGGACCCAGAGCAATGGTCTAGAGCCGTTGGTATCACTACTTCTGACACAGCTTGGATAACTGCATTAAACAGGAGTTGTACTTATCATCTAGCTTTTTTGACTGTGAACATAGCTGACGCATCCCAATAACACAGTGTATTGTGACTATATGGGTACCCTTTCGTTGGACATATTATATACAGAGATTCATATTTCTTAACAATTGATGAAAACTCAGTATTAACTATTCCAACTCATGTTTGACTGTCAAAGTCCCAAAGCTAACGACTTCTGCTGATTGTCAATGCCAACTCAGTGCTTGACCATGCAGTCCCCTTGAACTTACATACATCATTACTACATTTGGAGATGTCACAGACAGGGGCGTATGTTTTCCGTTAGGTTCTCAGTGTTTCATTTTGCCAGCACCAAGCGTTAGATAATGCCGCGTGTTTTCTTCTGGTGAGTAAAGGTCAGGTGCATTAGGTTTACCTTGGTTGGATTGAGGTATATATTGTTCTACTATATGTACGTGGCCTTTAGCCAACCTCCAAGTCCTGCATCCATACAGTGTGTTGTTAATCAGAGTTTTGAACATTCAGCGTTAGAAATCTATCAATTCTCGCACTCCCACAAAGAAATCCATCTCTTCCACGGCATCTGATAACATTCCAAATCGCAACCGCTGGCTGCCTTCTTTGAAATACACATGCAATGTTGAAGCCCTATATGGTAAACCCTAAAAGGCATAACTTTCATTGCATCCTCCTCGACCATGTGCAACTTCTTGCACTATCATTCCCATCAGTTTATTGCATTTAATCTTACATTTACTCCTTCTACACTCCGTCCCACATTCCACAACTTTGTTGTCTTTTTTACAACACATGGAACCAATGCGCAGCCGAGTAAGGAAGAACTGTTCACAGAAGAAAGAAGAAGCACGCCTTCAGAGAGCTCCTGCATTGAAGAAAGTGGCTAATCATTATCATCCATATGATGTTTGTCTTTCAATTGTCTGCCTTCATGCGTCATATTGAGGAAGACTATTATGCCTGATTTCATGAGTGATGCACAATTATAATACCTATTATGGGATCAGTGATGACGAAAGTGAGGACACCGGAGATTCTAGCATATCATTTTGCATTGAAGCAGATAACTTGAATTACCAACGGGCATTTTCATATCTACGCCAGGCACACTGTGACATGTCCTGGGAGGATGAAGTGGTTCCATTGTAAAAGAAATTGAGTCATGTCGATATTGTTATTGGCCACCCTTCATTTCTACATTCCCGAAATCCACCTACAGTGATAGCACCACCACTACTCAACCAGCAAAAGTCAACCTTCTTCAACAAGTTATACTGGTATGACTGTGCAGTATCTGCCGAGACTCTGCTATTACCAAAGGCCAGTGGAGGTCCAAACATTCCCCAATACCAAAAGGATACATCTGTGAGGGGAAAAACATTCATGCATGCAATCATATTTACAAGAGCTGTGTGCAATGGGTTTAAATTTCTGTGTCAGTTGTGGTTCGGGATACATCTCAGACCAGATCGTGGCAATGTCTTCTTACCATGCGAAAAACCGGAACAACTGGAAATGGGCCGCTTTTACCACCAAAAACTGGGCATTTCAAGTTCACAATTTTGGCACTAGTTATATATCTGAGTTCTGATCATATCATCACATGATGAAACGTACATTGTACAGTGTTATTAACTCTTTGTCCTCCCGCTGTCAGAATTGTGATTGGACAAATATTTGTTCAGTTGCTATCAAAAACCCGCAAATGTCACATACAATATGGTGTTATTTCACAGCAAGTCAACAAGTATTAGTGGAATTGCACATCTAAAAGCAGGAGGTCGAAGATCTGTTAACACTGCACAATCTACACATTGATCATTTCATAATACAATCAGAACTGGCATACTTAACTTGTGTAAAAGTTGCAGGAACCGCAAAAACGGAACTCTAGTCCAGTTTCAACCCAGCCAAAAAACCGCCAGTTAATATCCGGTCCAGGTAACAACCGCACCAAGACAAGGAAGGTCGGGTTTTTGGACCAGACTGGAAGCAAACTGATCAGTTCTTCTGATTGAAAGTAGAACCGCTGGCAGGTTTCCCGGACCTATTACTAGGACTATTCAAATGAACTCCTTGGCCAAAGTTAACTGATGACAAATACTCGATGGCTGACGATACATGGAAACTACCCTTTGAAGCCTAGAATCATCAACAGGCATCAACAGGTGCTTCTCTAGGTACACCATTGATGTGTCAATTGCCCAGTAGTCCAACTTTCAAAATTGATTCGCAACCCCAACATGCTGTAAGTCATAGATTCTGTTTCAAGCTCCTGTATCCAATTTCTGATACTGACTACACCCTAAAATACCCATACTTATAACTGAAGTTTAGTAATATTGGTGGACCCTTGGCAGATGGGACAAATTGAACTGTTGTCCATAGTTATCAGTTGGATTTGGCCTCTGAGGATATGCGTTGAATCCAGGATAATAACCTCCTGTATGTCAATTCTTACCTCTCCAAGGCCGTCAATGATCAGAAATCATGGTTCATCCGAATGGAAGTGCTTGGTTCAATCTATGCTCAATGTTTCTTCACCACCAACTGCTTGGCGCACCAGTCTACAACCTACCAGTATTTCCAAAGTGTTGCTCCATAGGCAGTAGTGCTGGCAGCCACTGCAATTTATTGTATGCCGTCTGAATATGCCTGCAGTAACAATGACACTAGTATATATTCTCAAAATGAATATTGACGTACATTTTGCCCATCCCCTATTAATATTTCTATCTCACAAGCCACAGCACTTATCAATCGCACAATTGTGGGGCGCTCCTTATCCCCCCCTTGTGGCAGAACTCCACTACAATAGGCATTCCTCAATTATCATTGGTACTCCTCAGCCTGGATTCACCATCATCCATTTCATTTGTCCACTGTAATGTACTCTCTAAAATATTCTCTGTCTGGATTGGCAATTCTCTACTTCATTCTTTACCTTATACCCCCACTTTCAACACTTCTAAGCCTGGGACTGGAGCTTCTTAATTCCCGCTGAGACTCTTCAGTCTCGATTATCACTTCAAAATTGTATGGTGCTCTTCTTACCCCCCCTCAACCTCTGCATCAGTGGTCCCCCACTAGGAAAGCACTCCCTGTTCCGCATTGGTGCTCCTCTGCGTTAATTTACCCTCTATAATATCATTTTATCATACATACGGCTCATTGCATTGTTGCTCTCAATGTATGGGTACTCTAGAATCCCGACAGGCACTTCTTAGCCTAGATTTGGCACTATTCCTGTTTATTGCACTCTTCTTCAACAACTTCTGTGTACTGCTCATTTCCACACAACGCACCCCACCTGGTAGACTTTAGCCACAAGCAATATTCATTCCCCAAAATGGACCCTAGGAACTGTTCCTTCTTCACCTTCCCCCCAAATAATCCGCCCTATTGATCTGTAATCGTTCAAGATGCTTGGAATGGTCCAATGATGTCATTGTGTCATCATGACATTTCAGAAACACATTTAGTGATCTAAACTTGTTTGCTGCACCTGTTGCTCGTATGTTGGTACTCTTGGTTTTAATTGTTTCAACAGTTTTCTTAACTGTTCTACTGATTTCAAGAATAATGTTATGTATTTTATCCCTTGAGACATCCATTATGCACAATCTTGCCCACCTACCATGACAAAAATTAAGATACCCACAGTAAATAATAATCAGAATTCTGTATATTACTGAAACAATTGCTTTAAGCACCAGGTCAAATATTCGATGTATAAATCAAATTGAAACTATTGAAGTCCATCTTGTTGCTCAAGTACCACTGCCAGCTATCTGGCTGGGGTGTCAGGGAAAGAAGGTATGCAGCGTCTGCGATCATGGTTGTAGGGACATTAATGGTAGTTCTGACACCGAAAACAGGCTTACAATATTAGCTTCCATTGTCCAAGGGTTGCATTGGGGTGGATAGCTCTCCTCGACAGTCACTGTACCAGCAGTTGGATGTATTAGCCCTGACTTTAGCTTCTGAGCCAAGGCAACAAGACTGCTCATGCTCAATGCTGCATCCACGTTGTCAATACGTCACATCATCCGAGTGGGATTGCATCAATCAGTCCACATATACTGGCTATCCGGACTCGGCCCCATCCTGAGCTGCAATGTATCGTCTTTTCATTTCCTATCTTCTGTCCATCTTCTGTACCCTGTGGGACTAACCATATGAACTACCTATACATTCCACTGAAAAGACGTCACCAGAATTGCTACAGCATTGTACTGATGGTATATTGCATCGATGAGACGACCGAAATACTGATTTTGATTAATATAGTCTCTGAAGTTGGCACATCTCTTAACACACCAAGCAAGGCGATTCTGTAGCTGCCCATTTCGCGTTGCACCCCACTTCACCATGTCAACAAGTATCTTGATTTCTGGTTACAGGTATTTCATCATTTGCTTGATTAGGGCTTTAGTTAGAGCAATTTCATTGTTGCTACAGTGTTTTCCAGCATTGGCATCCTGCTCTAGATACTGAAGAAACTCCATTCAGGCTTCTGTGCGCAAAATCTGGTGGGCAGGCTTAAGACAATACAATTGTCAGTATGATTGCCTAAGATCCATTCTTCCTGTGGCTCAGTGTGCAGGGCACCCAATGTAGTGGCTGCCGAGCAGTCAGATATGGTCTGAGAAGTGTTTCCGGAAATGCATTTACAGAAAGTTGAAATATAACTAGTGTAGAAGATGTTTTGGCAGTTCGGATTTGATCTGTACTTTATTGTCATCAACACGCTGTCACGTAGCAGCTGCAGATGGATTTTTCCAAGTTGTGTCACTCTCCTTATCAGCAAAATGTAATTTGGTCCAGAAGCTATACACAAACCTCCCTGACACTGCAATCACCATTGTCAGTGATTCTAAGTACTTCAAGATACACCTAGCCCCCCCTGGAGTTTTCGAAAGTACTTCCATACTCTGCCAGAGCATTTTCAAGTGCTGCTGAAAGCACCTGCAGTGATTGAGATGCATTCAGGCTGTTACAAAGTTTGACTAATAAGAGAGGCATATTTTGGAGCTGCTGAGACCTCGGGACAGGTTCAGGGGAGATGTGAAAAGCAGCTAAGAACTCTGCACAAGCTCTGCAGGAGACTTCGTATCATATGCTCACACCAGTGGTTCTTACAGTTTCACAACCACAAAGAATTTCATCAATTATATTGGTCTGTTACAGTCACAACATTCGCTACATTATAATATGGCAAGAATTATCTAACTCACTGTATATATAGACATACAGAGATACTGCGATAAGGGAGATGGACTCAGCAACTGACAGTATATATTTGTAATCCCCCAGGGTAGATGGACGTCATCTCAATATACCAAATACACACTCTATCTGTCTCAGCGTCTGATCTCATACACTCTTGCCAAGCTTTCATAGATGCACGCAATTTGTGTGGTTTATCACGGACAGGTATTCCTTCACATCATCTCTCCCTCTTCTTACACTCCACAAGCCGGAACCACTCTTTCTCACGAATTCACTTTAGATATCATGCGAGGTGCAGCAGGGTGTTGATGATGGGCTATCTGCCTTTTAGCTCCACCATTTCACCACACCGTGATCGAGTGAATCTTGAGATGAACTCCTAGGCCATAATCGAGAAAGGTGGGAAATATATTCGGAGGCTGTAATGTTGCAAGTTTGGACATGTACTCCCAGCCGCGATAGTGCAAACTTGGTGGTTGTAACTGTGCGCCATTAGGGATACAGTTGAAGGTTGTAATCGAGGGAGTTTGGATATGCACATGGAGACTGTGATCGAGCAAAATTGGCAATGCACTTGGCGGCTGTGATGGTGCGAACTTGCAGCCCGTAATTGTGCGAGTTTCCAGATACACTGGGAGGCTGTGATCGAGGGAGTGTGCAGATGCACTTGGAGGCCATGATCAAGCAAGATTGGAGAAGTACTAGGAGGCGGTCAATCTGAAAAGGTAGTTTGGACGGGAGAGAAGCGTGACAGAAGCTGAGACTCTATTGATTGGTTTAATCAGAATTGTGCGAATGTAGAGACTGGAGTACAATATGGTTTGGCGAAACTTGAGAGGCTGGCTGAGAGCAGGAGACAGTTGATCTTCGGATGATGCCATAAGCGGTGTATGTAGTACTCAGCGTATGCTTTCCACAGTGTGTGCTGCACTCGGTGTATGCTGCACTTGGTGTTTGCTGTACTCAGCGTATGCTGTACTCAGTGTATGCTGTACTCGGTGTATGCTGTCCTCAGTGTATACTGTACCCGGAGTATGCTGCAGTCAGTGTCAACTCTGGATCATGGCATGCAGAGATTGCGAGTGATGACTCAACTTTGTGTTCTTAGGTGATGGCAGCGTTGAGGACAAGAAAGGGAGAGATGAGAGGGTTTGGGGGGAATCATTATGAGGAACTGGCACTTAAGAGAATTAGGTATGTGAGTCATTTCACCATGCCTGATACAGCTAGTACGAGTCCCGATCCAGTGTGTAATCACACCAGTACTTGGTATTCTAATCCCAATCAGTGAAGTTGTACCCCAGATTTCTTATATCAGCTTGTCATCCTGCACATTGTTCTCATCTTCATCCCCCATCTCTTTCGTTCTCGTCAACCGCTCTACCATCATCGCACAACACAACGTTATGACATTCCCCTCCATCTCGCGATGTCATGATCATGAGTTGACACTGAGTACCACATTTACCAAGTACACCATACACCCAAGACTGTGTATCTTCCCTTTATTCTCATGATTACAAGTTGACCTTTAAATTAACCTCCAGCTTCTGGTGTGCCTCCCTACAAGATCTACCACCATCAGCCATCGCTCCATGTGAGCTCCAAGTTGAAGTCACCTTATTACATTCCCATGGTTGCGAGTTAACTACCTAATGCAAAGACTCTCAGCACCCGGCGCACGGCCAGTCAACTGCAAGCCAGTCCTTGTCCAATCTTGCTCGATTCCGTTCTCCAGGTGCATCTCCACACTTGCTCAATTGCAGTCGCCAAACTGGCTTGATTACAGCCTCCAAGTGCCTCAACAAAGTAGCTTGATTACAGTCTCCCAACTTGCTCGATCACAGGCTCCAAGTGTATCTCCAAACCTGCTCAATTACAGCCTCCAAGCTAGCACAATCATGGCTTGCAAGTGCATCTACACACACACTCAATCACAATTTCGGAGTGCAACTCTAATTTCATTTGATCACTGCCTCCACATGTACTTCCAAATACGCTCGATTACCACCTCCAAGTGTACCACCAAACTCGTTCGATAATGGCTTCAGAGTGTACCACTCCATTCACTGGATCCTCAATGTAAGGCCCACCTTGAATTGCTCTCACGCACCACCTGCAGCCTATCCAGATATACCATCTGTAGATGGGTAGCAATATAGACACATTGATATATTGAAGAGAATACAAACTGAATACATGAGTTTTATAAATTGTTGAACCATAAGTTATAGCTATAATTTCCAGGCGCAACAGCAGTGCTGCAAAAGAAGATGATGTACTACCTAGACTGCACTACAGTGATTCGAGATATGCTGAGACTTGTCGCTGGCCCTCTCAGGTTTGTCTCAGGCACTCCCTGGTGCTCCGATGCTTCTCGTCAGTGCTCCCATGCTTGTCGTCAGCGCTCCTAGTCACTCTGAAGGGCAGCAGAAATGCCCTCCAAAGGTCTAATACTCTCCTGAAATTGACACATCTAAGTTTACACTATACATCCTCTCAGACACTCCTGGAGGCTTCCAGTAACTACAATACATTTTCCTGATCCTGTTCCTCCTGTTTGCCCACAGCAAGCTCCATTTTTAAGTTGTACAAAACATTCTGTGTGTATTTGCAGGTGTGGAATGGACTGCAGACATCCATCTCAGGATGAAACTATTCCAGATAATTCTCCATATACTCGATTGTGGCTTCAGTGTGGTACCGGTACTGTACCATACAGTATAAATACTACGCTCTGGACACCCATCAAGGCTTATGTGAAGGGAATCCATTGGTTCGCTAATGGGTTAAAACACTGAGCACCAATACTGTAGAAGCTGGTGTGCAAGTAGTTTTATCATCTTACCACTCCATTGGGTCACCTGGCTATATTGCTTGTTGAATTGCATGAAGCCAGGATACAGAGGAATCATCACACAGAGCTGGCTGAGTTTGTCAATTGTGGAATGTTGGTCAAGAAAGGACATTACTCAGTGCATTACATGGTTCAGCATACCAAGATAGATGGTAAAAGCATCTAGAGTACAATTATAGTCGAGGTGGAGATACATTTCATTGTCTAGATGTTATCTTCTGTGCATCCTATCGCTCGATCATCCAGATATTCTCTAGCAATCCATTTCTCCATCTCGCCTATCTGAGTCACATGTATGTTCTTTGTGAAGTTGAGTCGATACTTACTCAATTGCAACTACAATAAATTCCCTTGTCCAAATAATGATTTCGGATCTTCGCGCGCAGGGCAACAGGTCTGTTTGATACCATGGAAATGAATCATTTCGGAGTAGCCAGAGCTCAATGCCTGGATCACAGGATAATGATGCCATATGTGACCGTCTGCACAAAGCGTATGCCGTCGAGAATGGTAATATGCATTCCGAGTAAGAAAATAAGCTCGAAGACCATATGTCAACCCTCCCAATTGTGCATTTGTTATTCCTTTAACGTAGTTGTATTTGCATTTCCTTTCAAGTGCTATTTTGGAGGTACAGAAGGACTGGCCTTAAGCCAGCTTCAAAGATTCGAAATCTTTTATTTAATTGTTGAGTTAATGCTTCCAAAACTGAAATATATTTGGTCATTTCTTCAAGTCACCAAAATAGTTTGTATGATGTGTTAGGCCTGAACAGCCGAATAGAGGGAAAATAGTAGCTCCAAGCGGCCACCACAGTTATGGTAGTGGTCAAGATCATTCTAGCTATGACAAAATTCAACTACTGATCCTGTTTATTTCAAAAACAGTCACATGATTTCAACTTTCATTAGATACATTGGTCAGAATCTTTGAAGTCGTTGGCTGGATCATTCGTTCTATGTTCGCTGGACGCTGGCTGATTTCACAGAAATGAAATGTTTCCTACAGGAGTGTGGTAAAAGAATTATGTGTAATCATTGTTATGAAGATTGTTTGGATGGGCCAAATGATTTTAACACAGTTTGCCCGATTTCCAAAGGTCAATGCCCATCACATAGAACATCTTGTTCAACCTTTTGAATCCAGTGTGGCATGCAGTGAAGTTGTGAACAGTTGCCATCACACGGTTCCTGAAACACTCCATTGACAGCAGCAATTCTCCAGTTGTGTGTGACGCACCTGTGGCCTACTCTTTACCCCTCCAGGCATGAAAATGGTGACTATTGATTTATTTTATTGCCAAATGTATCAAAATACTCATTCCTAATCAGCTTGCTTGTTAGATGGTCATCCAATAGTAGAATACAGTAATCAGGGTCCAAACTGGAAGTTACAGTGGATCGATATATGAACTTTTGCTGAAAGCTTCCGTATCGTTGCAATCAATGTCACCATGGTTAAGAAAATTGTCCTATTATGGTTCATGAACAAATGGAAGTAAAATACTTTTATGCTTCATCACAAAGCCCTCATCAGATTATTGTTTCGCTGATACATGTAGTATTGTTTGGTTGTAGTTATGACACAGGTGTGAAATATAACTGCCAATCTATGAGTATGACTTCAAGCAGTAAAGTCACCGTTGACAAATATCCAGGTTTCGTCAGTAAGATGGAATGTCGCAAAAACGATAACAAGCATGTTGATGGTGTCTGAAGTACGCATACAATTGGATCCTGACAGGTTCTTGGATACAGCCATACCTCGATTTACTATTTCCACCAAGTGGTCCTATCACTCTGATGGAATTTCTCTCATCCTCCTTCACACATTGGCAACGTGTTTAATTGCTGCCGCATTTTCAACGTTCCATGGAGATTGAAACGTAGACTACATGTGAATACGGCTTGTCACAAGGATTGGTTTGTGCCCTCACAAGATGCTATCAAGGCCATTGCTTGAGTTATAATTATCACTATTTGTTAAGTTCGACCCATATATAAACCGTACATTGCCCTTAGATACTGACCCGGTGAAGTCATTGTGGGGAACAAGATTTCGAACAAGGCCTAACCTGTGAGATTTTACTGTATAGCATATGGTGATTGGTCATGTTGATAATCTTAAGCATTCAGTCAATGTATCAGGGTGCCTAGCTGATGTTATGCAAGATGTTTACTAGTTGAGTAGCTGCCAAGACGATGTCACCGGATCAAGAAAACTCCTCTAATCCCGCCTGTGTATTCCAGTTAACTACCCACCTTACATTCAGTGTGCAGAATCTTTGACACACTCTTCTCCCCTCTGCAACCACATCATATTACACTTCCAGATATATTCACCCCGTCACGCCACTTGTTCTCGATAACAAGAATTTGATAACCAGTACTCAATCATCTACCAATGTTGACAACCTAATATGTAATGTGATGCCTTCTGGTTGCTGAAATCAGTCATCACAGATGCTACTACTATCCAGATGATGACTGTACACATCAGTAGAATGTATTTTAGTCTCTGGAAGACTCCAGGAGTGTCTGAGAGGATGTGGAGTGTAAACTTAGAAGTGTCAATTTCAGGAGAGTATCAGACCTTAAGAGGGTATTCCGGCCGGCCTTCAGAGTGACTGGGATCTCTGATGATTGATCCAGGAGCACGATTGCAGTGATTGTGATAGGTTTGGGAGCACGTCAGATCGCCAGAGAGAACTTTGGAAGCACAAGGGAGTGTTGCTGAACGAACACGGGAATCATAATCAAACTCTTTGAGATTCTTGGGTTCTGATGGATCTTCATTCGGAGGACTGCAGGCATTATCTGAGACTCCTTTGGATGTACATGAGCAATCGACTTCCCTCAACAGCAAATATGATGCATGGATTATTGGTCATCATCACTTCTGAATCATACTAGCCGTCATCTGCAGCAATATTGTATTTTCTGCCTCGCTATATTAAGAAAACGAACGAAAGAGGCAAGAGATTTAAATATAAACACAGGTACACCGAAACAATAACCCAACTAAGCGTTTAAACAATATCAATCACACATGGTGTCGATGTCATCCACTCCATCTCCCATCTTATCAGGGTCAAGAAAGCAGGAACACACAATTCATCAACGGCGCAAAGATGCTGGAGGCGCTCCTTGTATTTGCTCATAATTTGTTCCTGGCAAGTGGATGAAATGGAATTCCAATGTCGTTTGGCTTGATTTGTGATATCTAATACAGGTGTAATGAGATGTTAGCTAGCTGCAAACCTAAATGGGGGTATGAGAGGCAATATGATACATTCGGATGAAAAATGGAAACAACTACCAGGGGAAAAGAGAAGTGCCAGATGGGGTGTGTTGTGTGGAAAGGAGGAGGACCACATAAGGAGTTGGGGAAGCGCGGAATGAAAAAGAAGAGCGTCAAGTTTGAGCTGAGGAGCGTCGAAAGAGGGGGGGTTAAGGATTGCGGAATGAAATTGAGGAGCACTGCAAGAAGAGGGTGTGGGAGTACGGAATGGAATTGAGGAGCGGCGAAAGAGGGGGGGTTAAGGAATGCCGGATGTAATCGAGGGGAGCCATTCCAGGCAGCAGAGCACCAATGGGATTGAGGAGTACTTATCCCAGGTAAGAAGCACCGAAAAGGGGTGGGGTAAGGAGTGTGGAATGCATTATTGGAGCGCCGGTGGGAATTGAAGAGCTCCTATCCCGGGCTGAGTAGCACGGATAGTGGGGTCTAGAGTGTAGAATGGGATAGAAGAGCGCTGAGAGAAGGAATTGATTGCGGAATGAAATAGAAGAGGTTCAATCTAGGCTGAGGAGCTCTGACGAGGATTGAGTAGCGCCTATTCTAGTGGAGTTGCGCAGCATGGGGGGGGGGGGCGGGGGTGGGCAGGGGTGTGATGCGGACGCTGATGTGTGATTGATTGTGTAGTAGCTTCCAGAGTAAAATTGATCACAGGGGATGGCCCAAATGTACCTCGATATTCATCTTGGGAAAACATAACCGGGGCCTTCTTTCCACTGGTGTATTCAGACAGCACACAATGAATAGCTGCAGCTGCCAGCACCAAAGTCTGAGAAGCAAGAGGTTGGATTTACTGTGAAGTTGTTGGCTGGCACCCCAAGCTATTGGCGGTGAAGAAAAATTGATGGTAAATGAGATCCAGCACTTCCATTCTAGTGAACAATGACTTCTTATCATCAACGACCTTGGAGAGGAAAACATCATTAAACAGGAACTCCGTAACCTTGATCCAAAGCTCAGTCTCAAAGCCCACATCCAACCGGTGACTACGGACAACAGTTCGATGTGCCCCATCTGTCAACCGTCCACGAATAGTACTAATCTTCAGGTTCAACTATATATATTCTCAGGAGTAGTCAATATCTGTAAGTCTGATAGAGGAGCATTAAACAAAATTCAAGACTTACACCTTCTCATGTTTACGGATCTATTTTGAGAGATGGACCACCAGGTAATTGACACACAGATGGTGTACCCACCGGTGCACCTGCTAATTCCTGCTGACAATCCAGGGCTTCAATTGCTAGTTTCCAAGCTTCTTCAACCATTGAGTACTTGTTATTGGACAATATTGGCCAAGGAATCTTCGTGAATACGATTGCCTCTATGAACATGGTTGCTACCTCAACAGCAGCCTTTTGGTGTTGGCGAACATTCTGATAAATACTGGCCTTGGGTTGTGGAATTATCTGGTATCCACTAGATTTGTTGGGAAGTACCAGTGTCTGGGCGGATGGTGCATGGTCAGGGTCAGATAATGATTTGAGGAGGGATGACTATTGGCGGTTGAGCAGTGGTGGTGCCATTGCTGCAGGTAGATTTCGGGAAGTTGGAAGTGGAGGGCGTGCAATGACGGTATCGGCACGGCTCCGGTTCTTTGGCAGTGGAATCTTTGTAGTGCTTAATAACTTGTCCTGGCACTCCTGACCTAGATGAAGGACCTCCTGTTGATGATCCAAATCTTCTTCTTACATGTCAGATGATATGGGGGACTCTCCGGTATCCTCACTTTCGTCATCCCCGATCTCCAGATCAGTCTAGTCATCCTGATTCACTAATGAGATCGGGAATATTAGTGATTTGCAATAAGATGCAAATTGGCAGATAATTGGAAGACAAGCATTTGATCACCAATGAAGATTTGGCTGCATTCTTGAAAGCCAGTGCTCTGTCTAGCTGTGCTTTTTGATTCTTGTGTGAATAGTGATTCCTCACCTGGCTGGGCATAGGTTCCATTTGCTGTAACAAAGTTGAAATGTTGGAGAATGTGGAAGAGAGTGTAAAAGCAGGAAATATAGGATTAAGGGCAATACAATAAGAGAATAAATGGTGCAAGAATGTGCACATAGTCGAGGAGGATGCAATTCGAGGCACACCTTGAACGGGTTCTTGCGAGATGACTTCAACGGTTTATATTCATATCAAGGATGGCAGTTCATGTTGCGATTTTGGATATTGTCAGGTTCGCCGGAATAGATGGATTCCTACTGCCAAGTGTTAGCAACTTCCATGAACAACACTCTATACGGATGCAAGAATTGGAGATTGGCTAAAGCCAACGCACATAGAGAAGAGAACCAGACGCACTGGAAGATAACTCGCGACATCAACTAACCCTTGGTGCTGGCCACAAATTGAGCACCCAGAACCTCAATGAAAACATGAGCCCCTGCATATGACTTCTCTCAACGTAGTCATTATGCGTGAAAGTTCGAGCATTTGCAGTGACCGCATAGCATAGAACTTGGTGCAGCATTGAGAATCTGCATTACTTAATAGATTTGGTTCGGACCTTGTGACTGACAGCTGGGTTACAAGGGTTCATACAGAAGTTTGTTATCGAGCGAGGAAAAATATGAATCTTCATATGTGGTATATCTGCCAGAAGAACACTTATATTTTCACAATGTTCAATTGTATTAGAACGCTGCAACTACATAAGCGGTCGATAAGGCAATATCGTAAGCATAACTTCCCTTTCATGTGTTCATCTGGGTTGTGGCTGTAGAATAGCCTTCACAATAATGTTGCAGTAGTTACTGGAAGAGGGAGAGAATTTGGTACACAAAGGAGATATACAGGCGTAGAGAATGAATGGTAATGTACAATGGATGATTCAGGGGTAATCTTATTGATTCAAGCACACATCAATGCCAAGATTGCTAACAAATGGGTCATAAATTCTCACTCACATTCTGATTTTGCGCCTTGTTACTAATGTAAAGCGGATGAAGTCTATTCTACTATTTAAGGGAATGCTCTGTCTTTATATAAATGAGAGCCTGCAACACCATGGAAGTCCATGGAAGCTCACGATTGCAAATACCAGTGGTGGCGAGTGAAGAGTCATGAATGCATCTACAACTATGAGTCCGTAGGCTGTGAGTCGATATGACAATCATAGTACAGGTGACTTTGTTACAGATCATATAGTAGTACTTCCCCCTCTTGCTATGTTCTGTCAAGCAAGACAACAAACAATACATTATGATGTGAAGCCTCCGGTGCTTCATTGAATCCCTCTTCCAATTTGCTGCGGTAGCCAAGGAAAGCGTGCAGTCCGAAGCCTCTTATGGGATGGCCATCTCTTACATAAGAAATCCAAATGCATACAAATTTCGTGATCAGTGGCTTCTACCATAAGCCCATGGCTTTTGTGAACTTATCATACTTCTGTCTTCCCAATGCTTTCATGAAGATATCTGTCACATTCTCATGTGTTGATATCCAGGAGTAGTTGCCTATACCTTGTTCATGGAGATCTCAACAGTTATGATAACAAACATCAATATGTTTGATTTGAGACTTGATGAGTCCATTGGTGATATGTGCAAGTGCGCCTTCATTATCGCAGACAATAGGAAGCAGGTTCGATTTGTTGTTTTCGTTGTTTTCATTGTTTCGATTGTGTTTGATATCTTTGCATAACTGCAATAGCCATTTGCCCTCTCTAGAGGCCTCTGAGCATGCGATATACTCCGTGTCAATTGTTGGCGTAGCAACTATGTCCCGCGTCCGGGACTGCCAAGATATTGTGCCATTCGAGATGAATATGTGGCCTTCCTGAGATTTTCGATTGGCGCTGTCGTTGGCCCATTTCCAGTCTGTGTATCCGGTTAGGTTGTAAACGTGAGGATCATACTGTATTTGGTAGTCGCATGTGGCCTTGAGATATTATAGTACTGTCTTTGCTGAAGTGAAATGACTTGTGAAAGATTTGGAGTTGTAACGACTATATGCTGCCACTGCACACGATATATCTGGTCCATTGGCAAGCACGATATACGTGAGAGATCCCACGATTGCTTAGTATTCTCTGAGATCAGCTTCTCTCTCAGTTTCATCGATGAGATCCAACTTAACCTTGTTGTCGAGTGAAGTTGTAGCATTGTAAGCCCTCTCCATATGGAAGCGTTTAAGCACTGAATCGATGAATCGCCTTCGGCCAAGACCGATCTTACCATCTTGGTTTCGGTATATCTCAATTCCAACAAATTGTCGATGGGTGCCGAGATTGGTGATCTTGTAAGTTGCAGCGAGAGCTGTCTTGATTTCGTCTGCCTCTTTTGCTGTCTGTGGTGGCTCGGTTAAGAGTATGTCATCAACGTAGAGAAGTAGATGAATTCCACCATTGTTTCGTATGTATAGATTTGGGTCATCCTTGGATTGGAAGAAATCTAATAATAGGAGGAATGCATTATTATACCGGTACAAGAGATGTGGTGCCTGCTTCAGACCGTAAAGTGCTTTTCGTAGTCGGACAACTCTGACTTCCGAGTCTTCCCCCACAGGGTAGTCGTCCATAAGACCTTCGATGTGGGGCCAGCCCTCTGGTAGATTCATCAGCAGAGCATCATCATCGAAGTCAGGGTTCAGGAATGCAGTGACCACATCGAGATGATTGATGTTACAGTTGTTTCATGCTATGATACTTATTAGCAGTCGAAATGTGGTGAGTTTGCCGACCGGAGCGTATGTTTCTCCATAGTCCATTTGTTCATATCCTTTGATCACTAACCTGGCTTTCTAGCGTGTTGAGCCGTCAGGGATTTGTTTAGTCTTGAAAACACATTTCGATCAGATTGGCCATTCTCTGAAATCAGTTCGTAGTAATTGTAAGTTGACTGGTGGGAAGGTCTCGTTTTGTATGATAGAGTTGCTCTCCTCCATGATCGTGGCTTGTGATTGCTTCTTGGGTGGGCTAAGCATCGCTTCCTCATATTAGGGCAGATTACCATCAATTGTAGTCGAGGCTAGTACATTATGTATCAGTTCAGAGACATTTACCTGTGCTCTGCTTCTTGTGATTCAGTCTGTCAGTACTGGGACTTTCTCCAATCTTTTAGTAGTAGTCGTGACAGATTGTCGCAATTGTCTTTGTGTGATGACCTCATCTATTGATGGGGCTTGATGATCAAATTCGAGGGTTGGACAGTGACCTCTATGTCAATTGTCTGTGTGTGTGTGGGCGTTCTTGTCAGGAGCCATGTGTGTGTGTGAGTGGCCATTTATCACACCTAAAGCAGGTGGACTTCGATCTCCATGCCCATTTGTACAGTGCCCAGTAAATGGAAGATTGGAATTTGTTCCTACTGCGGCAGGATTCCTAGCGACTGGCCGGCGGGTAACCTCATCAGTGTGGCCATGAGACATGCTTTCACCCGTTCCACTTGTATCATCAGTGCAGCCGTGAGTCATGCTCTCATCTGTTCAACTGGCATCTGTATCCTCATTATCTGTTTCTTCTTGTGGTAGACCAAATATGACAATTCCCGTCGTCTCTTTTGGCTCGTCATCATGTACACCCTGTTTGCATCTTAGTGATTGTGGTTGTGATCTGTAGGCATCCCGTGTTTCGTCAAATATAACATCCAATTGAGACTTTACTGTGTCATGCTCCGGGTCCCAGACTCTCCATAACACCATGCAGTCATGCACATAGCCGACCATCTGCAGGCCTTAGACCGTGCTTCAAGCTTCTGGTCAGTTCTCTGCTTCTCTGGGATCAGTCTGCTGGCGTAGCATCCAAATCGGTGTAGATGGTGGAGTGGTGCTTTATAATTTATTCTCTTGCTTGTGGGGTCATCAAGAGGTTTGTTAAATTCAGGCTTGCCATAGGAATGCAGCATCTCGTATGGCGTATTGTATGGGGCCTTGAAGCCATCGCGATCATCTCTACTTGTGAGTCTCTCATTGGGCATGTGCTGATGGAGATATACAGCCATGATGACTGCTTCCCCCCAAAACTCGAGTGGTGCCTGAGAATCCAGTATTATTGCTCTTGCCCTTTCATTGATTGTGCGAATCATTCTCTCTGCAACTCCATTCTGATGATGGGCGTATGGAGAACAGAACTCAGGAGCTGTGCCACGTGTTGCCAGTAGTCCTCGAAAGAGCATAGTATCATATTCTCCCATGCCATTATCGCATCAAAATCGTTTGATATTGTAGCCTCTTGCATCGACATTAGCTTGATAGTGTTGACAGGCTGCGATGCAGGTCTCCCTCTTCATGTCAGGGAGTAAGTAAAATGTTGTCCATCTTGTGTAGTCATCGACAAAAATAATATAGTGTAGATGGCGTCCCTTGGTCAGTACAGAGAAACAACCACATGAATCAGAGTTAACGAGTTCGAATGGAGTGGTAGCCCTTTTGACTCTAGTTAGAATACACTTTTGTTTGTGCCTGGCTTGCAAGCAAACATGACACATAGTCTCGTCAGGATTGTTGAGTCTGTCAATTAGAAATTGCATCGCCGCAGGATGGAGATGGGCTATTCTTTGGTGCCAGAGTCTGGCAGTAATTGTAGATGTTGGAGTGAGATCGGCAGTCATCTTAGTTGTCTGCGATTGTTTGTTTTTCTTACCCTTCTTTCGGGAGGAGGTTGTGGCTTCTGACTGGAGAGCCACATTGGGATTGGTTGATATGGCCTTGGAGGCAAGAGCGTTTGGTGATTGGAGAATATAGAGATCTCCGATGCGGTTTGCAGTGATGATAGAGGCAGTTGATTTCTTATCAGTAGATCTGAAGCATTTCCCGTGTCGAAAGGTTGTTGGGTATCCTACACGTTCGAGTCGGCTAATTGATAGCAAAGATAGTCGAAAAGTTAGAGAATAGAGAGCATCCAATTGCAAGTCTTGAGTGATATAGGCCAGTCCGTAATATGTAGTAGTAACGGTTGTATCGTCTCCAAGTTTAATAGTGATTGGAGAAGGCAGTCTATTGTATGAAATGAAGAGGCTTCTATTGTTGCACATGGTGTGAGAAGCTCCTCAGCCTACCACCCACATCGGAGATAATGCAGTCAAAGACTTAAGAGCTGCAGCGTGAGTGGCGTTTGGTAGTCAGAATAGATCTCGATCGCCAGCCAAGATTCCACGCTCGGTCAATGCTGTATTTGCTACCGCCATTGGGTCTTTAGGGCTTCGTTTGTTGACCTTGTTTTGGCCTTCCAGACCTCATTGGTGACTTTGGCATTCGGCTCTCATATGGCCAGGTCTTCTGCAATTGAAGCAGAGCGCTTCCTCGCTTTTATTTCGGTTAAAGCCTCTGCTTCTGCTTTTGAGTCGTTTGAGAATACCACAGCTTTCTGTAGTATGATTGTTTATTTTGCTATGCGTACAGCTATATTCTTGATTGTCGTTTTTGTTTCCTCCGCAGTCTCTGCCGAAATTTCCTCGTCCATGGCCTTGTGTATTTCCTTGTCCTTCGATGCTTGCCATGTCATCCACTGTGACTGTAGAGAGCGGATCCAGTTGACTCGTCTCCGACCTCCTTCGTGTGCTCGGTTCGATCATCATCATCTCGTAGACGGTCCATGACTTGCAGCGATGTTGGGACTGAAATTTGTTGCTCGAGTATCTTGATGGTCATTTTGAATTGCTTTGGCATAGTGGAGAAGATGTGAGTATTCATGGTTTCATCAGAGATAGCTTTGGGAGATCAGATCTGTTTCTTGCGACGATCGATCAGTCTAGTGAACTACTGTGTGATCTTCTCATCTTTCGATGGGCATAGAGTATGAAACTTGCAAACGATCTGAGTTCAACCGACCTGATTTGTTGTATTGTCCAATCGACCTTGAAGCATCTGCCACATTTCAACTGGGTCGTCGATGTCGTCGATCCACAGATGTAGATCATCTGTGCTGCCAAGCTGGATCTAAGCAATAGCATCATTGGCCCTACGATGCCACTGCTTCTGCAAAGTGGGTGCAGTCGATCTGTTACCTTCAGAAAGGAGCTCATCTCCAGTGACAATGTCGTACGCTTTCATTGCAACTAGCACATGGCGTACCTTCTTCCTCCATGTAGGGTAATTATTGTGCTTCAGCTTGGGAATAAATCTGTAGTCAGTCTTAAATATTTCAGTGTTGGCAGACATCGTGAGAAGTGACGATAGTGATTGTGGTGGTGAGTTTTAGTGTTCTTTGTACAGTTGTTGCTATGGCGATGGTTGTGGGGTTAGGGTTTTTGAGGCTCTTCGAAGTTTAGGGTTATTGAGGCTCTTGCAGATCGTAAAATGTGAGTAGTATATAAAGTGAGTTCAGTAAGCAGCCTCTGGGCTCATAACCTGTTACTAATGTAAAGTGGATGAAGTCTATTCTACTATCTAAGGAAAGGCTCTATCTTTATATACATAAGAGCCTGGAACACCATGGAAGTCCATGGAAGCTCACAATTGCAAATACCAGTGGTGGCGAGTGAAGACTCCTAGATGAGTCTACAACTATGAGTTTGTAGCCTGTGAGTCGATAAGACCATCTTAGTACTGGTGACTTTCTTACAGATCATATAGTAATATGTTTAATATCTAGTAAATCGCACACCTTTAAATCGCACACCAGTAAATTGCACACCGTTTAACCGCACACCTTTAAATTGCACACCATTAAATTGCACACCTTTAAATTGCACACTATTAAATTGCACACCGCTAAATTGTTCACCTTCAAATTGCACACCATTAAATTGCACACCGTTAAATTGCTCACCTTTAAATTGCACACCGTCAAATTGCACACCATTAAATTGCACACCATTCAATTGCACACCATTTCTTCGCCCACCATTAAATGGCACACCGTTAAATGGCACACTGTTAAATGGCACAACGTTCAATGGCACACCGTTAAAACGCACACAGTTAACTCGCTCATTCATTATGAATCTCACAAGTACAATGTTAACTTAAAATAAATATTGCGATTGAAAGCGATATTCTAGAATGGTATGAATGCATAGTGGGATGTCATGTCATGGTGGGCAGAGGAATGATGGTTGCATGCTTGCAATTCTGGGGAATTGAAGTGCACTGAAGTTGAAATGGCTATGCTTGGATTCAATGGCTGAGGATTGCAGCCTCTGCTTACTCTGACAGTTAATTGCACTCTTCATAGCTGTCATCTGATAGCTTGAGTGTTCAATATTCTCTCTGTCGGAGCTTCTTTTTATGGAATTCGGTCCACACAATCTATTTTCGGATCTGAGTTTTGCTGGCCCAAACATACATTTAATCAGAATACAGTTCAGTCTTGATTCAAAGATTTGAGAACTTAGTCCTCTTTGAGTAAGTGCAGTACATGGGTGAGCGGGAGTTGCTGGCCATCTTGCAGAGTTGCTGAGCAGAATCAGTCGTTTGAGTTGCCTTGCTCTTAAGCTTCCACAGCTCTATGAACAGAGCCGAAACTTGCAGAAGCTATTTCAGGATTTTCAAGCATTGGTCCAAACATACTACTTAGTTACTATCGAGTTAAATGGGGTTACTAATTAGCCAGGCTTGTGCATTTCTGGTTTAGTTGTGCTGTGGCAACCTTCATCCAATGGACAGTTGACACGGAGCTGACAGTTCAAGGCATGTTAGCGGCGGCCTTCAACATACTGATCAAGCATAGGTTCATGTGTTAGCAGGCACGGTGCGGGATGAGCCGCCTGCACCTACATGTGAAGAGTCTTGATAGATCTGAGTGCACTGGGTCCACTAATTCAAAGTCGAAGGAAACATGATAAGCATGAAGCAAACTAAAATATACAAAGTGCACTACGTACTGCAAGTACATGTGCTTTGGTGGCTTATTTGTCGCTATTGAGGCATGCCTGGGCTGGAATTATAATATCCATAATAACTTGCAGCTTGTCAAAGTTGGCTTCATACATATCCAAGAAGCGTAATCTAGACAGGATTGAAGATCTCAGTTGTGAATGATCTTCAAGCAGACGCCTGGAAACCCCGGCTGGGAAAGCGGCATTTGAGCCAAGAATACCCGAGTGGTGTCTCAGCATTCAACTCTCTGGGATGTGGATCAGAGGTGTGCCAGAACATCAATGATATGCCAGCAAAAGCTGCGGCTTTGCCACTAATAAGTGAGCCTATGTCTCATATTTTGACTCAAGTACTGAATATCGCCTAGTCTGTTTTGATTGCCAAATGGGATTTGCGAATATGCAGTGCAGAATCTGTCACAAAGATATGCCCAGGATTCTCTGGTGCACCTGAACTTCGATCAGATGAGTGCAAAAGCTCCCGCTTTACCACAAATAAGCGAGCTGTATCTCCGAATTCGACATAAGTACTTGAATATCACCCAGACTGTGTTATTTCTTAATGTAATTGGCAGATATGCAGTGCTTGATCTGTCAACACGAATCATAAGATACTTGCTGAAGAGACTCCGGTGCACCTGATAGTGCATGAATTTTGCTCTTTCATTGGAATTATGTAGGTGGCTCCAGGCTTCCTGTAGACCTCAAATTCGCAACTGACGATTGATGGAAGCCCTTTGCTGCATTATTTTCACAATTCGACTGATGCCATTTATCATGCAATAGGTCAGCCAGAAGAACTCACAATGTCGCGTATCAATTTACTTCATCTCATATGGTCATTAATAATAAACATGAACACCAATGAAATCCCACTCTACCCATTTCTAATTCAAGATACAACAATTCCAACATCAGAACTTTGATTCACTTCAACATTAAAGAGAGAAAGATTCATCTCTCCAGTATAGTGTCCCTTACAAATGATTCTTTTGACTAGTTCTATCAGTTAAGAAGATTATATTGCGTGAATGTCTAAAGAGGCATACCTTGATGAAGCGTCTAACACTATAAAATTAATGGTTCATTGGACGCCAATGTGTTTCCATTCTTCGTCAGCCGCTTGCTATGGTTCTCACAAGCCTCCAGAATCTGGTATGTCATCCACATTGTGATGTTCGGTCAACTCATCAAGCTATGCAGGACTCTCATTTGCGCAACTCCAGAGTATTGGTGGAGATCACACGCACGGTTATCACAGCCACCAGGACCTGTATTCAGTAACCATGTGTGTGGTACTCAGTTTTGCCCTAGCCGGACACCTCATGCAAATGCCTGCCACTGGTCATTCAATACCCACAATTTCTGAGTTATTACTCCATTATTTGCAGCTGTAACATTCAGGCCTGTCCCGCCCACGTTGGGTGTGGTTATGAATACTGAGGGATTTCGTGAATCCAGGAATTTGAGGGGCATTTCTGTGCGTTGTGGTTGGAAAATGGCTCCCACCACTACAAAGCCACGCATTTGACTGGGTACGTGACTGGGTTAGGGTTACTGCGGCTCTGCATCACGCCAACGACAAGGTTGAAAAACATTCCCTGGAAGGCATCCGACACCACGATACAGAGACACGTCACCAATCATGTAGCAATTATCATCTCATCTCTTTCCTTCTTCTCTCTTTTGTTTCTTAGTTCTAGCCAATCAACTATCTCGCTGTGGCTACTCCCTTCTGACACTCCTTGAAACGAAACCTCCATTTTCGTAGCTTCCTACAGAAGCTGTAGTGCGTGATCTCATCACCCCAGATCTCCGCCACAAATGGTGGTCTGACTCGGAGGTCGTTTCGGAAAGCAGAGCACGGAAAAGTAACCTGGCAGCGAGAGACAGACTACTCCGCGACAATACGGAGGTGGATGGTATTGACGCGATGGGACTGGAAAACTGGGCTACGAGCAGAGACTCCACCACAGCTATAATTGATCATGAATTAAGCATGGGGGACTGCTTGGCAACGACAGATCGACCAATAGCAAGTGGGAGAATCAAAGACAAGGATACCGGAAACACAAGCTGAGATGGGTTGATTTGACTCGTACCGAGGTCGGGGAGCCACCGTCAGCATCGTGGGAACCACCCTATGAGCAATATCACCCAGACCTTATTCCCACGTATACAACAAGCGGGCTTGAAACCATCGAGATTCCACAGCTATTCGTTGAGGCCATCTCGGCTGCCGGCACACAGAGGAATCGGATGCCACTTCTGTATAGTCCAGGCATGCCTATCTTTTGTAGCTCTGAGGTGACGACGTTCCTCCACAAGTACGAGAGCCTCACCGCATTCAGCAATACTGACACTTCAAGCTCCGATGCCGTTACGATGATCCCGTACTACTGTGTGGAAGGCTCCAATGTTCGAGACACGGTTGTCATAATGCTCAGATACGTGGAACGAGATTGGGCTGTATTCTGGACGGAGATGTTGGACGAGTTTCGGCTGGCCGACAGTCAATCCCGGGAGGTCATCTACACGCGTTGTTATCTCGAGGATCTCTGCACCCAGTACAGAGGTCGAGACGATACGGAGACGCTGAAGTCTTTCCTTCGCACGTATGACTATATGAGTGGAGTAGTCACCAAGCGCGGCATGATGGTCCAGTATGAGAGGACAGAGATGTTGCTGCGTGAGCTTCCCAAGCGACACTTGAGAAAGGCGATCACCAAGCTCAGTCTCAACCTGCTCGAACCGCGGACTTTTCAATAGGGCAAGCTTAAGGGCTGGATCACCACAAGAATCGCTGCTGTGGAGGCCTTGACAATGTTCAAGTTTCTTGCTCCTACCTCACCACCTGCAACAACAGTTTCTCCTGCACCCCTGGCTGCAATGGCTTCAACCTCTCCCATGGCTAGTGTTAGCAACGGGTACGGGTAACCCGCCAGCGGTCCAGGTTTGAACAACAAAAACGGGTCGGTTCGGTTCCAGACCCGTCCAAAACCTCGACCCGCTGACTCTTAGTGCGCCAAACACGGATCCCTACCCGTCAACCCACGGGTTTTTCCGGGTTTGTCTAGACCCGTCGGTTCCAATCTCTGGTTCTGCATTTTGGATTTCACATTTATGGTCACATTCCGATATGCTACTGTTAATCGTAAAATATTAACATTGGTACATCACGGCTCATTTTCGAAGTATTAGCCGCCTTGATGTGCAAAACAAGCATACTCACGCACCCAACCACATCCTGAAAATGAGCGTCAACAGAGCGTCAACAGAGCGTCAACAGAGCGTCAACAATATTTGGTCTTGCAATCAATTTTGCCTATACAGGCAGCCAATAATTCCTCTATGACTGACTACAACTGAATCGGAGGTGTGGCTTCCCAGAACGCATGACCAACAATCGTTGACGCTCCGTTAATGCTCATTCTCATGATGGGGCAGGGAGGGTATTGCAATCTGTTTTGCCTATAAAGGCAGTGAATAATTCCTTTATGACTCACTACAACAAATCGGAGGCGTGATTTCCCAGGACGCATGACGGAAAATCTTTGACGCTCCTTTGATGCTCATTTTCATGATCGGGCAGGGAGGGTATTGCAATCAGTTTTGCCTATAAAGGCAGCCAATAATGTCTTTATGACTGACTACAACCTATCGGAGGCGTGATTTCCCAGGACGCATGACCAAGAATCGTTGACGCTCCGTTGATGCTCATTTTCATAATGGGCCAGGGAGGGTATTGCAATCTGTTTTGCCTATAAAGGCAGCCAAAAATTCCTATATGACTGACTACAACCTATTGGAGGTGTGATTTCCCAGGATGCATGACCAAAAATTGTTGACGCTCCGTTGACGCTCATTTTGCCATGGCTGTATCCACAATATGCAATTATTTAATTTGGCACAGTCCATCATTCACATTGTTTTGGCTGCCTTTCTGACGTTTTTATCCACTTTCTTCTTGATCACTACCTTGTTCTTTAATAATACATAGATATATATAATAATAATGTCCAAAATCCTGTGTTTTTCGCTCAATGCTCATCATCAGTTGCAGGATCACTCAATCCGCTGCTCTTGTCTACAAAATGAACGTTAGCTGCATTACCACACCACAGAGAGTGTACTAACCGTCATCAGTCAGAATATCTGGATCAAAATCGGTATCACGCTCGGTATTCTCATCATCGAAAAATTCTGGACAGGGAACAACTGTATGCGAATAGGATGTCCGGCCGGCAAATTGACGATTTGAGAAGGTTGCTGACCGGAAGTGTTACCGGTTGGGGCGGGTGGTGTGCCGGGCAGTCGTGGAGTCGGCTCTGGATTCTGCTCTCTGCGTCGGTTGGGTGGAGGTGCACCTGGTCCTTTGCGTCTCTAGTATGTCTGTGGATTCTTTGTGGTGGCATTTTGGGAAGGAAGGCAGCCGAACGTTTGGTTTTGACAAAGCATTGCTGGGTGTCTTTGTATCACAGCCTTCACCTTTTTATGCCCAGGAAACTCACCACCCCGCTTCTTCTCTTCTCGGACCTTGGCGCGTGGTTACTTAATGAGGTATTTCGTTTCCTCTATTGCGGCGCGCAAAACACCTTCTTTGGCCATTTCAGCCACATTCAACCCCAGGTTCATGTCGGACTGTTCCTGCTGTACTCAACCTCCTTGCCTTGCCATAGTGGCAGACATGTTGAAAACCTACAAGACATTAGTTTCTGCTTCTAACAATGAAATTTGGCTGTTACCTCTACCATATACGCTTCCGTAGCCTCCTCTAAGGTAATTAAAGCCTGCTTTGTCCACTCACGGGGATACTTATCAGGAAATTCATCTGCGAAAATCCCAGAGTTGACAACATCATGATGTTCGATTTCACGGACTGTGCGGACAACTGCCTTTGTCAACTACGGAGGTTTCCCGTTACGGGCAGCGATAAATTCGTTATGTAACTCTCTACAGACACCCGCTCTACGTTATACAGTTAATTGACCACCCTTTGCCTCGATATGGATATACTCCCATCCAACTGCATGCTGCTTCATATTTTTGCTGCTTCCAGTCCTGCGGACGATTTTTAAATGTGCATCCTGAGTCATATGTTTGGTGGCTGCATTGGCAGTGTCGTGGTGAACTAACTTGTGTCTGCACTCTTGTTGTGTGCCAAGAATGTTCGTATTTGATGTAGCGCCCGCCAATCGGCCCGTATTCAATCCGCCCTCACCTGGCGGAGGTGGTTGTGTATCCATGATGTGCTGATGTGGAATAGGAGAGGAAAATGATAACGAGAGGAAGTGGGAAGCCCTGAGGACTATAAAGCCAGCTTCTTCCCAGAATGGAATAAGTAGCAGCCAACATGATCGTTATGATCAAGATGAATCCTACTGAGTATGGCTGCAAGTTGCAGGGGTTTCCCACCTCCCCGCGATATGCAAAAAGTCGGTCTGATGTTGCTGTTTGTTAACAGGGATAAACTGCGGTGTACGACCGCCGGAATCGCCTTATCGCTAGATATTAATGGAATGTTGTTCGAGGGAAAGCAGGTCTGCTGATGTTTGTCTCAAATGATCCCCAGGATATTACATGAAAATGACGCTAACAATCATGTCATGTTGTACGGTTAGCATCACTATTCCTGATTTATTGACAGTCAACAGGGAGATTTTGCTTTGTTCAAGATGAGTAAACGTACCAACCTTGACATAAAAGACGCAGCTTGCCTCCATATTGTCCATAACTTGCAACATCCAACATCTCGCCCAACAACAAAGTCCACGTAAACTACAATGGTCAATGCTCCGCTTCTGGTGGGGAGATACAGCAAATCGACAAAGCTGTCAACCCAACGATGTCGCCATGCGAATGAAGGCAAGAGCGACTTGGAAGCAGAGAGAGTCCGAGCACTTGGGGCATTGCGCAGCTTGAGATCCAAAAAAAAGCTTGCGGCAAACAAATGACGAGAAACACACTTCCTAGACAATGAAGAGAAAGAGAAATGGATTGAGGATTATGTTGAGAGAGAGACCGCTGGGGCAAGAAAGCGAGTTGAAGACGCAGAGACAGTGGTTCAGCAAGAGCAGGACATTATGATGCATGCTGAAATCGCGCGATTGATGTCCAGAGAGCCCGAAAATATGTTTGAGGAGATACTGGTTGCTATCAGAGACAGTCTGAGTGATCTTGCAAGTTCCGACGATGGGGAGGATGGTGAAGATGAGGATGATGAAGAGACTGAGCAGGGCAAACTGAGCAAAGATGATGAACCCGGCTGGGTGATGGGCACAATCACCACAACGGTACAGCAGCGCATGGAGAGGTTTCGGCAGATGCAGATGAAGCTCGACGAATTGACTCAACCAGGATGGGAGGATGCAGCCGACTACTTCAGTGAACGAGATAAGAAGTACGGCACATTTGAATTGAGGGTTCCGGCAGTCATTCAGCCGCAAACAAATGATGACGCTCCGGCATCTCCACTGACAACAATTGGAGAGCTTATGGAGAGTGTTGACGTTGTCACCAGAAAATCGCAAAGGCTGCAAGGGACTTCTCAACCAGGAAGTAGTCATATCAGGCTAGGTTCAGTGAAACCGCAGTCAAAATCAAGCATACCTTGCGGTGAGCAAACAGGGGAGCCCGATTCGTCCAAGTTGCTGAAAGCGAAGCCACTTGAACCAGTAAGCTCTGTTGAACCAGTAAGCTTTTACCCCTGCATATAGCCTCCAGCTAATTACCATATAGATATCGAATTCCTGCGAAGAGATGGTGACGGCTACTGCGTCTGCAGAAGTATGATACGCAAACTGTACTTTTTGACGTCCAATCGCTGTGAAAAGCAAGTTGTTTACGAATTGCGCTATGTGTCAGCTTTTTCATGATGTCAGTGACGAAATTGTAAGACATGATAATTCGTCTGTGCATGTGCAAGGGTCAAACGAACCATGTGAAAGTTCTAGAATCGATGTCGCACTTTAAGAGGGCCAATATGTATGGTTTCTTTCTGCAAGTGACTGTTAAGTGACAAAGCAAAAGCAATATTACTGACGAAATGTGCTAACCAAATTTAAGTGAGTGATGTCATACGTGTCATAGAAAGAGCAGTCAGTGCACATGACAAATCGATCTGAAGGACAACCGTCATGCTAAATTCATTCATGTATCCAACTGAATAACTCTCCGCACAGACCAGGTGCACATGGTTGAGATGTTTGGAATTGCTTGTGGTACATCATGGAAATCCAGGAGAAGGAGGTGGATATGGAATGGTGAGGAAGTCGAGCTATATTTACCAAAAACTAGTGAAATGATCTACAGGCCGTCAATTGCCGGCCGAAAGCGCGGGAATGTGATAGGACCATGTCATTTCTCACTCAGATAGCGTAGATAGCAGTTGATCAGAAATTGATAGGTAACAAAACTCCTGGATGCAAACGATAATACATACAAACGCAATATTGGTGCTCAATAATGGATACATGATTCATTGCATACAATTATTGAGTGTACACAGGCTGTTTCGATGTGATTAATGTGAGCGTCAACAGAGTGTGAATGATTTTGAGTCTTACACATTCAGCAATCAATAGGCTGCATTGTTACATCCTTCCAAACCGGATGTATAGGTCGGCGTTATTGCCAAAAAGGTAAATGACACACTCGTTGCCACATCCTAAAAATAAGCACCAACGGAGCGTCAACTATTTTTGGCATTGTGTCATGAAGCATGCAGTAGGCTGTGCGGTTACAGTACGTCATAATCAAACTATCGGCGGCCTTTCTATGAAACAATAGTGGTGGCAGCATTTCTACTATGTTCTTAAAATGAGTGTCAATAGTGCGTCAATGACTTTTGACCTTCCTTCTTGCAGAATGCATGGGCTGTGCGGCGACATTACCCCATGATCGCGCTATCGGCCGCCTTTCTAGGCGAAACCTCTTGCAACAACATCGCTATGATGTCCGAAAAATGAGTGTCAACAGAGCGTCAACGACTTTTGGCCTGGTATCATGGCAAATCCTAGGGCTGTGCAGCGACATTGAGCCATAATCAGCTTATTGGCTGCCTTTCTAGGCAAAAACGGTTGCTACCACATCGCAACTATGTCCTAAAAATGATCCTCAACGGAGTGTCAACGACTTTTGGCCTTGTATCATGGAAAATCCTGGGGCTGTGCGGCAACATTAAGCCATAATCTGATTATCGGCTACCTTTCTAGGCAAAAACGATTGTTACAACATCGCAACTATGTCCTAAAAATGAGCGTCAACAGAGCGTCAACAACTTTTGGCCTTGTAGCATGGAAAATCCTAGGGCTGTGCGGCAACATTAAGCCATAATCTGATTATTGGCTTCCTTTCTAGGCAAAAACGGTTGCTACAACATCGCAACTATGTCCTAAAAATGAGCGTCAATGGAGCATCAATGACTTTTTGGCATGTATCTTGGATAATCCGAGGGCAGTGCAGCAACATTAACGCATAATCGAACTATCGGCTGTCTTTCCAGGCAACAATGCTTTCAACGACATTGTCACTATGCCCTAAAAATGAGCGTCAACGGAGCGTCAACAATTTTAGGCCTTCCATCTTGGAAAATCAACGGGCTATGCAACCACAATGATGTATAATCGTACTATTAGCCGGCTTTCTAGGCAAATATGCTTACAACAAGTTCGTAACCATGTCCACAATGAGCATCAACAGAGCATCAACACTCAATGCGCTGGCATCTTGGATAATTTTACCCGAATGGAACGCGGATAAACCATAATGAACCTATCGGCAGCCTTTATTGGCAAAAATGCAAGTGACAATATCACGTCAGCCTGATACAATTGAGCGCCGACAGTGTGTCAAGGCTCCGAACTCTATACATCAATAATCTGCATTATGCCATTTCTAAAAGGAGTTTTATGCGGCCAGTCGTTGCAATCTGTCCTTGTATTCAACTTCACAAATATGCATGCAATGTCTTCCTGATCTGATTATCTTCCTTGTAGCTGTAGAGTCAATATTTAAGAACCTGCAGTCTGCTTTACTGTATCGTTATTTTCGGCAGTCTCTCGTGTCGGAATGCCCGGCATCCTAATTCCTACCGCCATGTCGGATACAAAATCTTTGAACACCTCATTGCTCGAGGTTGTGTTCTCTTCCAAAAACGAATGTGTCTTTATTCGCGATTTGAGCGACCTTATATTGCAAATCATCTTTGATGCTTGGTGGGCTTCAATGAATAAAGGCTCAAAGCGGCCATTTGCTTCGAATCATTCTAGACATTTGCCGTCGTGGCGATTCTATTTACACTGTGGAATTGAGGAGACCGGCAGCCCTGGTGTCATATGTATCGTTTGTCATCAAGTTCTTCGCCATCCATCAGAACATGGGACCAGCTCAATGGGGAAAGACTTGCTGGCAAAACCTCACATCGCAAAGTTAAATGAATTAACAGAGTCAAAAGTTACTGAATTGACTAGTTTGACAGTGGATGAAACAGCTTTGGCCAGACTGAAGAGGCAACAAGGTCGAGGAATCACAATAGTATGTTTGCGGAGGAAAATCAGATTTGATATCCAGTTTAATCCATATTGATCGAAATGACAGAAAAAACATTCCAAACTGGCAGCTAAGGACTTTGAAACTTCCGAATTTCACCAAGACATGTGGATTTGCTGCCTCATATTAGGATTTTTACAGCACACATTCCATGGAACGCTATATCAAATCTTGAGCTACAACGGTCATATAAGGCATTACGCAATGACCTAGTCCTACTGTCCGCTACCACACGTAGTAACATTCGCCGGAGGCAATGTACACTGACTGTGGATGCAATTAAGATGCAATTGCGATTACGAAATAAACTTAGTTTAGTGTTGGACGGATGGACTTCAACTAACAAACTGGCCATAACGTTGGTCATTGCATAATATATGGATCGAAATTGGACAGTACGTGAAGTTCAACGCGCTTTCGATGAGGTCGATCGCCTGTTCTGTTCCCGTTTCGAAAGCTGATTGAAGATGATAGGTTAAGGGCCAACATACTGGAGCAAGGGTAGCTGTACATTTGAAGGACGTGCTTGATCATTTTGAGCTTGCCAACGGCTGTTTGCTTGGTATTACCACTGACAATGCTTCCTCGAACTACTCGATGACACGCGAGCTGCAATCAACACTTGAGGCCTCTGGAATCAAGTGGCCGGCGTTGAGGAACCACATACCTTGCATGGTGCATGTCACACAGCTGGCTTTAGGTGCATTCATAAGCGGTCTCAGTGTAAACGGCCGTACCAAGTCTTGGGAAGCCCATGAGCGCGATCAGCAATTTGGAGAGAATGAAAGCATAGACATTGGGAAGAGTCAAAGACTTCGAAAAGAGGGCAATGTTAGAATCAACAAGGTGTCGGCCATGAGACCAGGTTTAGCAAAGATAATTGAGAAAGTACGTATTTCATGAGATTTTGAAAGTCCTGATACTGACCTTCATATAGCAGAGAATGCTTGCTGTATTAATTACGCTGACACCTGGTTGCCGAAACGAGTTCATTGACTGTCTAAAAGCACAAGTCCGTATTGCAGTACTTCGGATTATGGATGTCAAGACACGTTGGAACTCTACGCTGGAGTTGTTCAAGCGCGCATACCGATTAAGGGAATTCACACGTGAGTGGCTTCAACACCCAAAATACGCTGAATACCGGCCACTATTCACAACTCAGGATGAATGGATGATTGTCAAGTAAGTTATGGAAGTGTTGAGGCCATATTAATATTGGACCCTTTGGATGTTGAAGAGGCATACAGTCACATTGCATCATGTTATCACAGTGTACAATGACATGTTCGATCACATGGATGGCGTGATGTGAGCTTTGCCCAAGAAGAAGACTCCATGGAAGGAAGACTTGTTCTTCGCTGTGAAGTTAGCTCGACAGAAGCTTTCCAAATACTATGCTGAAGTGACTCCAATGACGGATATGCTTCTGATTTCCGCCCACATACTCGATCCTTGCTGGAAGTTGCGATCGTTTAGGAAGTGGGACAAGGGAATGGATATTAATCCTGAGGATGAGTCATCCTACACTACACAATACCAAGAGGCCATTCTGAAGTATGTGGAGAATGAATACTGTGCCAAACATCAATGTGTGCCGGTCAATAAACTCGAAATGGTACCGAGCAGCAATCTCGTCGCCTCTGCAATGGCTTGAGGGTTCTATCAATCATCCGTTGATCCATATGATGTGTCCAGCGATGATGAGGAATACTTAACGCCTGACAATGTGGCTGAGATGACACCCGGGGGAGGCAATCACGCAGCCCGCTTATTGACCGCCACCAGGCTCTATTTGAATTCACCGCCTGAAGCACCGAAGAACTGGGGACAAATTAATCCATATCTCAATGGTTACCACTCCGACCCAATGGAGATTAGCAGTACATTTTGGTTACCGGACATAACCAAATGGTGGCGCCAACAGGAGCAAACACACTCAAAGTACGCTGATCTCTCCAATGTGGCGCGTGACATATTGTCTATCATACCACATGGTGTTGGAGTGGAGGCCAGTTTTTCCCTTGGCCGAGATGTTATTGGCTGGACGCAGTCAAAAACCACAGGCGAGACCCTTCGCAAAAAAGTCGCTGTGAGGCAGTTTGCTCGAGCCAATAATGGTATTTTGGCAGGCACTGACCCAGAATTGGATACTACACACACAGAAAACGACTCGGAAATGAAGAAAGAGACGGAGGAAAGGAAATTGCACAGAATGGCCACGGTTCACGACGTTTTGGAGATGTGGCAGGGGAGCCAAAACCTACGTGCTACCCACAAGGAATGTCGCGCTCAAAACAAGCAGATAACCGCTGTAGGATACATTTCGGACACGGAAGAGATCGTCAAAGCATTCTGGTCACTCTTTCAACATGATGGTGCGGCTGCATTTAAATTGTCAGACAGATCACCTTTGCCACCAGCTTTGTCTGCAAAAGGCCTCCCTAGAGGAAGAACTCAAATCTTAAATGTCCACCGAATCCGGAGAATCAACCGTCATCCAGTCGAAAACGACGAGGATAGCGCACCTGAAAGCATTTCGGATACTGATGATTGGCTAAACTGGAATTGCGACTTGGATAATCCAAATGACAGTGAAGAGGATTGCGCAGCGGACGATGAATCCGATATGGAGCCGAAAACTTGCATTGAGCATCCGGAATGCCCAGAGCAGCAGGATGTGAGCGCCGCGCCAAATGTGCTCGGATTGGTTCGGCCCACATGGAATTCAAAGAGACAGGCTGAAAAGGTGTTGGTGATGGTCAATGCAGTAGAAACGCGTTGAAATAAAGAAGGGAAGAAAAAGTAGGACAGAATGCGTCAATGGTTCACCAGCTTTATGTTGCTTGACCGAGAGTTTCAGTTACCGATATATTACGTGCGAATGGTAAGAAGCAGCGTGTGAATATCGGTTCATGAATCGATGTCGAGCAGACGCAATGAATCATTTCGCGTGATACATCATTTTTAGTCGTGTGAGAGTGAACAGTGCAAGATGATTATGCCGCTCGGCTTTGCCACTGGGCCAAGACTCAATCATGTAGAAAGACAACTGATAAAGTACAATCACAATGAAAACAATTATCGACGGTAGCAGATGTTGAATGGACAATATATTAAAATGAGCGTCAACGGAGCGTCAATGATTTGTGGTCTTGTATGTACGGTAATTCACCAGTGACTTGGTCGTTTTTATGAAAACCGGACGTATTGCCAGCTTTTATTGGCAAAAGAGATAGCAACACCGTCACCGCCCCATTCTTAGCACGAGCGTCAATGGAGCATCAACGATTTTTAGCTTTGAATCTTGGATAGGTTTTTTTCCGATTGGTTGCAGACATCTATTTATGAGATATTGGCAGCCTTTACTGGCAAAAGCAACAGCGACATGCTCCCTGCGGCATCCTGAAAATGAGCATCAACGGAGCGTCAACAGTTTTAGGACTTGTATATTTCGTAATCAAGGCATCCCGCAGATCTTCGAGTGCATAACTGTATTACTGACCGCCTTGCTAGGCAAAAATAACATTTATCGAAGGTGAAACACAGATACCAAATTAATCCATACTGCAAACTGCTCAACAAGCAAAAGCACAGTATTGGTTGCTGAAAACGCAATTCTGATATAATACTATTAATACACTGCAAATACAAGAGCCATATATGAATCTATAGATAGACCTGCTAGGCAACCCGCCTACAACCTACCCAATTCAGATGGGTTGGGAGTTTACCATGGAACCGTACCCAAGTGGGCAGTTTGGGTTTATTGACAAGCCGGACCGCCAATTTGGAAACGGTTCGGTTTGGACCCGGACCCTGATCTGAAGTGACGGTCCGGAACAGTTGCTAACACTACCCATGGCTCCCACAAGTACTTTGGCTTCCCCTGTTTCTTTGGCTTCCCCTGTTTGTTCGGCTACATCTGTTTCTTCGACTCCAGCAACTCCCAGGACTCACATGACTTCTCTGACTTCCACGACTTCCCCAGCTTCTGCCACGACTTCTCCGGCTGCCCTGGCTTCTCTGGTTCCCTTCGCTCCCACAGCTGCGGAGACTACCATGTCAATTCCCATGGCAGCTAAGGTTTCCTCGACCACAGTGAAAATTACTATACGCCCTTCGGCTCCTTGTTCCACGGCTAGACAAGGTACCATCCGTACTTGTCCAACTGTACGACTGGGAATAATCTGTGTTGAGCCACCTCGAGGCCGATCAGTCCGTCGTCATCATTTTGTGCAGCCCAAGCACCATCAGCAGTCTGCTTTGCGGAACCGTCCACAGCCCACCTCGCTGTTTAATCAGAAGCCCGCCTCACCGCCGTCACATCAAGATCCAGTACAGCCACCGCAACAACGAGATGTTTCCTCGTGCCATTACTGGAACAGTCAGCATCACCTCCGGAACTATGTCGATTTGATTACCAACCTGGAGGATGGTGTTTTAAGTGTCAATAACCGTGATAGACTTGTGCTTGGCCGAGCGGGACAGAAGATACCAATGCCACCGGCTGCCCGAGGTGACTGCACGATAAGGGACTATGCATGTGCTGGGTGTCCAGTTCCTTCGATACCACCATCACCACTGCCACGGCCATCACAATCACAAGCTCTCTCGAACTCACCACCGCTGCCACCATCCTTATCGCTCACATCCCCGCCATCACCACCAGCCCATCCAGTCTCACCAGCCCCATCTCCATCAGCAAAATGTATTTTAGTCTCTGGAAGCCTCCAGAAATGTCTGAGAGGATGTGGAGTGTAAACTTAGATGCGTCAATTTCAGCAGAGTATCAGACTGTAGGAGGGCATTGCAGCCGGCCTTCAGAGTAACTGAAATCTCTGATGACTGGTACAGGAGTACCATGGGAGTGATTGTGATAAGTTTGGGAACACCTCAGTGCGGCGGAGAGAACTTTGGGTGCACCTGGGAGAGCTGGCGACAAGTCTGCGAGCACTGGTGACAAGGCTGGGAGTGTCGGCATCAAGTCTGGGAGCACCTTGAATCACCGTTGAGCAGTCTGGGAAAAACATCCTCCTTGGGAATACTGCAGGTGTGCCTGGAATGCTGCAGGTGCGCCTGGAAATCATAGCTACTACTTATCGTTCAACGATTGTTGAAACTCATGTATTCACATTGTATTCTCATCTATGTAACTATGTATCAATGTATCTATGTATCTATATAGCTACCCATCTACACATGATGTATCTGGACTGGCTGCAGGCGGTACTTGAGAGCAATTCGAGGTGTGCCTGGAAATGGCGATCGAGTGAACCCAGATATAAACTCCGAGGCCATGATCGAGCTAGTTTGGAGATTCACTTGCAGGCAGTAATCGAGCGGAACTGGAGATACACTTAGAGGTAGTGATCGAGTGAACTTAGAGATGCACTCCGAGATCGTTATCGAGCGAGTTTGTAGATGCACTTGGAGGCTGTAATCTTGTGAGTTAGGATATACACTTAGAGGCCGTGATTGAGCGAGTTTAGAAGCTATGATTGAGCGAGTTTAGAAGCTGTGATTGAGCGAGTTTGGAGACTGTGATCGAGTGAGTTTGGAGATGCACTTGGAGGCCGTAATTGTGCGAGTTTGGAGATACACTTCGAGGCTGTGATTGAGTGAGTTTAGAGGCGGTAATCGTGCGAGTTTGCTGACGCACTTGAAGGCCATGATTCTGCAAACTTGTAGACCATAGTGGAGCGAGTTTGGACAAGTACTTGTAGGTTGTCGATGGACGGAGCGCCGGTTGCTGAGACTCATTTCATCAGTTAGTGAACTCAACACCGTGGGAATGTGACAATGTGACTTAACCTTTGAGCTGTCCTAGCTGATGGCAGTACATCGTGTAGGGAGGCACGCGGAAAGCTGATGCTACATTCAGGGGTCAACTCATAATCATGAGAATGAAAGGAAGAGAAACATTCTTGGGTGGATGCTGTACTCAGTGTATGCTGTACTCGGTGTATGCTGTACTCGGTGTATGCTGTACCCAGTGTATGCTGTACTCGGTGTATGCTGTACCCGGTGTATGCTGTACCCGGTGTATGCTGTACTCGGTGTATGCTGTACTCGGTGTATGCTGTACTCGGTGTATGCTGTACTCGGTGTATGCTGTACTCGGTGTATGCTGTACTCGGTGTATGCTGTACTCGGTGTATGCTGTACTCGGTATATGCTGTACTCCGCGTACGCTGTACTCACTGTCAACTCATGATCATAACATAGAGAGATAGAGAGGGATGACTTGACTTTGGGTTCTACTATGATGGTAGAGTTGTGGACGAGAAAGAAAGAGATGGGTGATGAAGATGAGAACGATGTGGAGGATATGAGAGGATATGAGAAATCAGGGGTATGACTTGCCTGATTGGGTTGGGAAAACCACGTATCGGTGTAATTACACGTCGGATCAGGAGTCGTACCTGCCGTATTGGGGATGGTAAATTGACTCGCACACAAAATTCTCTTAAGTCCCAGTTTCTCATGATGATTTCCTCTATATCCTCTCAGCTTTCTCTTTTTCATCCTCAACTCTACGATTATCTGAAACCACAAAGTTAAGTCATCGCTCTCTATCTCTCCATGCCATAATCAAGAGTTAACACTGAGTACAGCATACACCGAGTACAGCATACACCAAGTACAGCATACACCAAGTACAGCATACACCAAGTACAGCATACACCAAGTACAGCATACACTGAGTACTGTATACACCGCATACTGCATCATCCCAAGATCGACTGTCTCCCGCTCCCAGCCAGTCCCTCATCTCGCTGCAGATCATGTTGTACTCAACTCTCTACATTCCCACAATTACAAGTTAACCAATGAATAGAGTCTCAGCTCCTGTCGCGCCTCCCTCCCGATCTAACGCCTCCAGATTGACCACCTCCAAGTACTCCTCCCATCTCGCTCGATAATGTCCTCCAAGTGCATCCCCAGACTCGCTCGATCACATCCTCCAGGCGTATCTCTAAACTCGCACGATTACGGCCTCCAAGTTCGTACGATGACGGCCTCCAAGTGCATCTCTAATCTGGCATGATCAAGCCCTCCAAGTTCGCACGATCACGGCCTCCAAGTGCATCTCCAAACTCGCTTGATCACGGCTGCCAAGTGCATCTCTAAACTCGCACGATCACGGCCTCCAAGTGCATCTCCAAACTCGCTCGATCACAGCCTCCAAGTGTATCTCTAACCTCGCTCGATTACGTCCTCCTAGTTCGCACAATCACAGCCTCCAAGTGTATCTCCAAACTCGCACGATTACGGCCTCCAAACTCGGTCGATCACGGCCTCGAGTGTGTATTTCGTATGATGAGACGATTTCTACCTACCCCGGGGTCTCCCAAATATATACTGCCTGTCACTGAATCCATCTCCGTTATTCCTGTATCCCCATATGTATATATAGAGAGACTTAGAAAATACGTGCCATATTATGATGTAGCGAATCTTGTGACTCTAACAAAGACTAATATGATCGATGAAATGCCATGTGGTTATGGAACCCTAAGAACCACTGGTGTGAGAATATGGCACCAAGTCTCCCGCAGAGCTTGTGCATAGGTCTCAGCAGCTCTCGAAGTCTCCCGCAGACCTGCGCAGCGGTCTCAGCAGCCCCCAAAATTTGAGTATTCTAATACTCAATCTTGTAGCATCCTGAATGCACCTCCATCACTACAGGTGCTTTGAGGAGCACGTGAGCCTGCTCTTGGAGAGTCTGAGAGCACTTTGCAAAGCTCCAGGGGGGGCTGAGAGCATCTGGGAGTACTTAGAAGCAGTGGTGATGGCTACCGGAATGCCTGGGTGGTTCGCGTATGTCTTCCGGACCGAATTACATTTTGCTGATGTCCAGCTCGACCGACACGTCCCTCCGCACCGCTGCTCTCAACGGAACAATTGACGCAGCTAATGCAAGAGGTCATGCAGCATCTCACACGATCTCGGAAGGTCGAAATCGACGTCCAACCCTGTCCGAGATACACAGCCGGCCCACCGCTCGCCATACGACTGGAATGAATGCGTGAGCAGTCACACTCTGCACACCTTCTACTCGGGAGAGCATAGGCTTGCTGATGGCGAGCGGAGACGGGAATGCAGAGTGTGCTTCACACAAAGGACCAGGGAGGGGAAATTTCATTCTTTTTCACCACCACTGGATAGTAGCGCACTCGGAGGAGAAAGGCAGCACTCGGGATGCGGAGGTGAACTTGGAGGCGGGGGATGCACTACGAGGAGAGAAGTGGACTTGGAGGAGAGAAGTGTACTTGGAGGAGACGTTGACTCGGAAGAGAGAAGCACACTTGGTGGACACGGGAGCGATGCGCACTTGACGAGGGTGCATTTGGAGGGTACAGGAAGCGCTCATGGAGGATACGACTGCGAGTAGTGCACCCGGCACATACAGAGGTCAAGCGGGCTTGACAGGCACCGAGGATACGGCTGGTGGTGAGCACCGTCTCGTTAAACTGGGACGAAGGTATGGGCACGGAGGACACGGGATAGTCAGCACCATCTCGTTGAACCGGGATGATATAGCGGCTGCGGAGGAGAATTGTGAGCACCATCTCGTGAAACCGGGACGAAACCGCTGGAGGATTGTGAGCACCGTCTTGTTGAACCGGGACGCAGGTATGGGCACGGAGGACACAGGATGATGAGCACCATCTCGTTAAACCGGGACGAAGGTATGGGCACGGAGTACACTGGATAGTGAGCACCGTCTCGTTAAACAGGGACGAGATGTCTGGAGCGGAGAATACGGGGTGGATGCCGCAGTGGAGGATTTTCAGCATCGTCTCGTTAAACCGGGATGAGGATCTGCACTCGGAGAACACAGGATCGTGAGCACCGTCTCTTTCAACTGGGACGAAGGACAATCAGCACCGACTGCAAACGGGACAGAATATGAGTGCAGGTGACTTCGGTGGAAGGTTGGATACAGTGGGTTTGTGGGTCGGGTTTTCGTTTGTAGTCTCGTTTCTTTGTCGTTTCTCGTTCCTTTCTTGTTGCTTGTTTTGTTTGCCGGTTGGGGTTTGCGCTAGTTCTGCATGTGACGGATAACGGGTGGGATCTTGGGAATACGGAGATGACGGTAAGGACGAGCAGGAGAATGGCGGAAGAGGAGAACCACGTGCTTCGCACCAGGTGGCTGGGGAGGAGTTGTGGTGGGAAAACGGCTCCCACCACTACAGAGCGACGCATTTGAGTGGGTACGTGACTGGGTTAGGGTTATTGTGGCTCTGCATCATGCCATCAACAAGGTTGAAAACCTTTGCTGGACGGCATCGGACACCACGATACAGAGAGACCTCACCAATCACGTAGCAATCCACATCTCATCTCTATCCTTCTTCTCTCTTTTGTTTCTTAGTTCTAGCCAATCAACTATCTCGCTGCGGCTACTCCCTCCCTACGCTCCTTGAAACGAAACCTCCATTCTTGTACCTTCCAAACAAAGCTGCATTGCGCGATCTCCTGATCCGGGATTTCCGCGACAGTGTTCATCATTGCCCATTTCGGCATTCATGTGGAATATATCCGTATTATCCACAAAAAACCTCGTTAACCACCTCTTCAAATGACGAACTTGGCTAGGAACAGGACAAAATAGCACTGCCTATTGTGGAGGAGGTGCACTGGGTGGTGCATGTTCGTTGAACTCGTCTGGAAGGAGCGTCTCTCTTGATGCGTTGTCTTGGTCAGGTTTGGGATACTCTGCAGGTTCCTTGACAAGCATTGGCAACAATATCTCTCTCAGCAATCAGAAAATCAGAGATTCCACCCAAGTACCGAGTGGCCATTCATTATACCATTGTCCAGAAGCATCGTTGCAATCCTCGGTGTCTTCCAACAGTAACGAGAAACATGCACACCGCCATCTATCAACCCTCCTTGCGCCAGAAGCACCCCGCAAAGTGTACCTCTCCACTAGGGTCTTCAGATGTGCTTGCTCTTACTCAGTCCACTCGAGATCAATGAGGTGTGCATTCTCCGATGGTATCCGGATAAGTCGTTTTCCATTGGTGAGTTTCTATTCTGACCACCGCCTGATTCTCCATTGCTTTGCAATCTGAATCATCCGGTGCACCACATTCTGTTGAGTTTCTTCGTCTTATGTCCCGATAGCATACATCAAACTCTTTACAGTGGAATACAATGCCTCATCACCATGCTTTTCCATCACAGTATCATCCTCTGGATCATCAGGCACACCTGAAAACAGACACATCGTCTGAAAACACCAGTCATAGAGTGAATGGAATCCTGGTGTAGCTGTGACTTGACATTTGGACCCAATTTCCGCATTCGGCGCAATTTACCAGCCCACACTGTTTGAAATCTTATACTGATGGGACTCATCAAAAATCCCAAAACTCCATGCACAGTAGGAGATTTGACCGTTACTTGATGGTTTCGCTCTTGATGTTAAGGTATCATACAACTGAAGGCCGATATTCCATCAGTTTTCTGGCTCAACAATCTTGGTGTGCAGATCCTCAAGGGTGAGATTTGCATTTTTGGTGTGCAATCAGTTGATGAGTTTGGAATCCATTCCATGTATCATCTTGTCGATAATACTTTTGAAGGTCTGAGCCACTCCGGGTATTGTTACCGCCAGGATTGGTTCAAGGGCTGAGATCAGTGCTGGATGTCTGTGCAGTGGTTTTGACTAGATCTCCAACAGGTGGCAGGGCACAGAATTCAATCTCTGGAGCGGATACCACTCTTGTTCATCACCGACAATGCCGGGAAAGTTGTTCTGCGCCAAAATCACCCACTCTTGAAGGGTATTCTCCCATAAAATGGAGAGTGGCAACCCTATTACAACTTTCTCAGTCACGAATTTGCAAAGCATTGCCGCTGCACCCGAGGTGAAAGTCATTCCAAGACTAGTCTTAGCAACGGGTCCGGGTAACCCGCCAGCGGTCCGGGTTTGGACCGTAAAAACGGGTCGGTTCGGTTTCAGAACCGTCCAAAAACCCGACACGCTGTGATGGCGGATTCGTGGGTCCACGCAATTGCGTGGATCCTTATGGCCCGTAACGGCGGAGGTCTTGTACTAGTGGCTAGGGTTGCGGCGGTCACGTCATAGGCCGGGTAAGCGCAACCTTACTTAGACCTCGCCACGGATCTTAGATCACTATTGAGAATCTTACCATTGAACCTACTTTTAAGATCACTCTGATCCACGTGTGCAACCGTATCCTTATACCGCCGGACGCTGGCGTACGCGTCCTTACACTATTCTCAATTTTTCAGTAATTAGATACGTTTCGCTCACGGGATTTCGAGAATTAACCCCTATTTCGACACGTCACGACACGATACAACACGACTCCTCCAATGCCTCCAAAACGAACGAATAGACTCCCATTGCGCACTGCTAACGAGCGCGGGAGCGCAGAGACAATTCGGGCATCAATTGGTCGC